>VMHT01007191.1_pt1 | contig 27469 bp, 15 predicted proteins | sample 4693611 | NCBI WGS metagenome assembly VMHT01 (sample SAMN12280063, study PRJNA550983) | marine metagenome | isolation source: seawater sampled from same location over 5 years 0.02-0.2 micron viral filtrate | place: USA: collected off the coast of southern California halfway between the port... ... | reverse complement strand
ATACGGACTCGCGAATCCCATCGTTCGCGCGCGCGCGCGCACGCGCGTGCGCGCGTTCGCGCATGCGCTCGCGTGCGTGCATTCAATTCATCCGAGGGGGACGACGACGGACGACAGTGTCGTGTGTATCATCGGGTACGAAGTCCTTGGTATATGACCCAGTGCGCGGTCTACGGGCACGAATATCGCTATGTATCGAAAATCAGGGTTTAGGGTTTAGAAGACGCGCCGACGCGCGACCGCGGCGACGCCGACCGTCGCGCGCATCGCGACGCGCGACGCGCGACGATCGCGCCGTCGCGCGACGCGCGATGGCGCGGGCGTCGACGCGCGAGACGCGCGACGCGCGAAGCGCGCGACGGCGCGACGGCGCCGTGCGTCGACGCGGGCGATGCGCGGTGACGGCGATGACGACGCTCGCGATGATGACGCTCGCGGTGACGCGCGCGCGCGCGGACGGGGCGACGACGACGACGACGACGACGACGACGGATCGCGCGAGTCGCGAGAGCGCGATGGGCGACGCGGGAGGGCCGAGGGATGGGATTCCGCACCCGGCGGCGGCGGCGGCGCGCGAACGCGAACGCGAACGCGAGGACGAGGACGCGGCGCGGACGACGGGCGCGAAAACATCGCGAGTGGACGACGAACGGAAAAAGTACGTCGATGATTTGCTCGAGGAGGAGTCGGTGGACGATCGAAGGCGGGCGCGGTCGGCGAGCGCGTCGAGGGCGTCGAGGGCGCGAGCGAGACGCGCGGCGGCGGAGTGGATCGAGGCGTACGTCGAGGGCACGGCGACGAGAGACGCGAGCGGGTGGGACGACGGCGAGGCGTGGTTCGCGCTCGGGCACGCGCGCAGGTACGGGTTGATCGAGGGACGGGAGATGGACGAGGGGGGGGCGATGGAGTGCTTGCGGCGCGCGGCGGAGCTGGGGGACGCGGCGGCGCACGACGAGTTGGGGTTCACGTACGCGAGTGGATGGGACGGCACGCCGCGCGATGGCGCGAAGAGCGTGCTGCACTATTACTTCGCCGCGAACGCGGGGAGCGTGCGAGCGATGATGGCGCTGGGGTATCGACACAAGCACGGCATCGACGTTCCCGAGTCGTGCGAGACGGCGGTGTTGTACTATCACGAGGCGGCGAAAATCGTCGTGGAAGAGGCGGCCAAACGCACGCCGGGGGTGCTGCCGTTTCAGATTGAAAAACACCGTCTCAGCGCGGAGATGAGCGGGAGTAATCTCGCGGCGAGGCGCGAGCGGGATTTGGTGCAGTATTATCGTTACAGCGCCGACATGGGCAACGTGGACGCGCAGGTGACGATGGGTCGGTTGTACTCGCTCGGCGCCCGCGGGTTGCGCAAAGACGTCGGCGCCGCGCGTAAATACTTGACGGACGCCGCGAACGCGGGAGACGCGACGGCGATGGCAAATTTAGGAAACATGTACGCCAACGGGTTCGGCGTCGACGTCGACAACGCCACGGCGTTGCACTGGTTTCGCAAGGCGGCGAAGAAAGGCAACGCCATGGGGCGGTACGGGCTCGGGTACATGACGCTCGCCGGTCACGGCGTGGCTCAAGATCACGCGTTGGCGGTGCAGTACCTGAACCAAGCCGCTGAGCAAGGGCTTTCCGACGCGCGATACTTTCTCGGCGTCTTGCACTTGCGAGGCATCGGCGTCAAGCAAGATTTCACAAAGGCGTATCATCACTTCAACATCGCTTCGCACGTCGGGCACGAGGTTGCGACGTATAATTTGGCGATGATGCAGTTGAACGGCATGGGGTTTCCGTCGTCGTGCGCGTCCGCGAGCGCGTTACTGAAACAACTCGCCGAACGAGGACACTGGGCGACGCCGATGGAGCACGCGTACGCGGCGTACATGCGTCGTGACTACCGCGGCGCGCTCTTGCGTTACATGAAAATGGCAGAGATGGGAATCGAGATCGCTCAAGCCAACGCCGCGTTCTTGCTCGAACAAAGACTCGGTGACGAAGGTCGATTCCGCGAGGACACTCAGGTGAACCCAGAGGCGCCGAGCACGGCGACGCGCGCGCTCCACTACCATCGACTCGCGGCGACGCAAGGTAACGTCAAGTCGCTTCTTCGCATCGGTGACGCGTATTACTACGGCAAAGGCGCGAACGTCTCGCTCACGAAATCTATCGCCGCCTATCGCCAAGCGAGCGAACAGAGAAATCCGCACGCGATGTTCAATCTCGCGCACATGCACGAGCACGGCATCGGCATGCAAAAAGACTTGCACCTCGCCAAGCGTTACTACGACATGATCCTCAACAACGCCCCAGACGCCACCATCATCGTGCACCTGGCCCTCAAAAAGCTCGTGCTCCATCAGTGGATCATCGACAACAAGGACACCATCTTGCGCGTCGCCAAAGAAATCCACGCGAGTCCGACGGCGCAATTCGTCGACTTCGTCGTCGTCGTCGGCGCCGCGGCGTTGCTTTGTTTCGTCCTTCTCCTTCGCGTCGGACTCGCTCGCGGGTGAAAACGACCGTCGCTCGCTTTGTAAACCATTCGTACGACTAGCCATTCCGCCTTCGCCTCGCCTTCGCCTTCGCCTTCGCCGTTCGCGCCGTCCCCACACCGAGTCGCGACCGATCGCGCGCGCGCTCGTCCGCGGCCGATCGTTCGATGTCCGCGCTCTTCGACTTCAAGTCCTTCCTCACCACGCTCCTGCTCTTCATCTGCGCGTGCACGTACGTCAAACTTCGCGCGCCCGGGTTGTTGGATTCTCACCGCACCGGGTTTCGAGGTGTTTTCTGGAAAGCCGCGCGCGTGGGCGAGCGTCTATCGCCGTGGGTCAGCGTCGCGTGCGCGTACATGTCAGTGCAAACGCTGTTCGGGTGGTAGTCGTCGAGAGAGGCGGCGCTGAGGCGCGCGGGACGGTTGAGCGGGGACGAGCGGGACGGACGAGCGCGCGCGGAACGACGCGCGGCGAGGCGAAGGACGATGAGCGCCAAGGCGAGCTTGATGAAGACGCTCAAGGCGGCGAACGAGGCGTTGAAAGCCGGGGACGCCGCGAGCGCGCGAGGTTTGGCGAAGGAGGCGATCGAGGCGGACGGGGACGCGTACGAAGCGTGGGTCATGGATGGAAAGGCGGCGAACGCGCTCGGGGCGCTCGATGACGCGGTGAAATCGTACGAGCGTGCGATTGAGATCAGAAGCGAGCATCCAGCGGCGTATCAAGGGTTGAATGAGACGTTCGCGGCGAAAGGTGATGTCGTGGGGCGGTTGCGCGCGTTGCGAGCGCTCGTCGACGCGCATCGAGCGAGCGGGAAGGTGGACAAACTCGTCGAGTTTTCGAAACAAGCGTGCGCGTGCGCGTGGGAAAACGCGCAATGGTCGCGCGTGATTGAGTTCTGCGGTGAGATGGGCGAGTTTCGCACGGGAGAGGTGGACGAAGTGACGCGCGTTGAGTCGGTCAAACGCGCGTGCGACGGCGCGTTGGCTTTGCGCGACGCGCGCGCCGCCGAGGCGGGAGAGGCGGCGGTGCAAATGCTTCGTTCGAAGACTATTGCGAGTAAGGCTGAAGAAGAAGCTGTGCGCAAGTTGGGTGCGCGAGCGTCGCACGCCGTGGACGACGAAGACTTGGCGACGACCCTGCGAGCTTGGCTGAGCGAAGACGTCGCCAACGCGTCGTACGATTCACGGACGCACGCCGCGGAATTGGATCGACTCGACGCCCGTCTGGCTGCTGCGCTTTCGGCATCGGTCGACTGCGACTTCGATGTCAGAGCGTGCGCACGTGAGGCGCTGACTGAGGCTACTGTACTCATCGATCGATGGGGCGAAGTCGTCATTGATCTCGTCGAGCCGCTGTGCGTGGAAATCGTCGCCGCGCTCGAACTCGGTTTAGATTGCGAAGAAGAGGGATGGGATGATAACGAGGTCGAGGACGAAGATGAGGCGAAAGTCATTCGTTTGCTCGAGCGCGTGCTCGCTTTACGGGCGAACACGATCGCGTCAGGCTGGCTCGCGCTCAGGGACTCGCGTCGAAGCGGCGCATTTACGCATTCATGCCGTCCCGCGACTCCTCCTCGAGAAGACGCCAGAGGTTTGCTGACGCCGGAGCTTCGGGACGAAATTGTAACCACGCTCAATCGCGATGACGAGTCGAAAGTGAGCCATGCGTCCGCCGCAATCGGCTGGCTTGCGTTGGCGGAGTCCATGCTCGTCGGCGGCGAGCGTGCGGACGTGCACGCGCTTCAGGCCGCGACCACGGCGATGAAAATCATGCGCGAAGACATCACAACAGATGCATTACCGAAAATGTCCCGACGGGTTTTGATGGTGCACGCTGAGGCTATGCTTCGCGTAGGGATGTTTCAAGAGGCGAGGGCTGCGTTTGTCGTGCTCGAAGGTCCGCGAGCGGCGCGAGGATTGGCGACGTGCGCGTTCAACGCGCACCCTCCCGATTACGAGCGCGCTTTGCAGTTACTCTCCGGCGCCGCCGAGACTTACCCTAACGTGCGACGCGTGGGCGTTGAGCTCGGATGGCTCATGACCATTGCTGGATCTTCAGAGCGTCGAGCCGAGGGGTTGGAGACGCTCGAGCGAGCGTGCGGCGTAAAGTCAGGTGAGCCGTTGTCGACGACGACGCCCGCTGATGCAAGTGCGCGACTCGGAATCGCTAGATGGCGCGCTCAAGTCTCAGCGGCGAAGGGGCCAGGGAGCGCGCACGAGGCGTTACTCATCGGCGCCGCGGGCGATTCGGCGCATCGCGCGGCGGCTTTCGCGCATCTCGGTCTTTCGTGCGGTGCAAGCGGCGATGACGCGCGCGCGCAAAAGTGTCACGCGCGTGCGCTGGCACTCGACGCTGCAGACCCGACATCTGGGCCTGTGGCGTTTACGAACGCGTTGGACGCGAACGACGACGCCAAGGCGACGTCCATTTGCCGCGCTGCGCTCGCCGTGGATTCGCGGTGCTCCTGGGCGGCGAACAGACTCGCGCCAATGTGCGCTCGTATCGGTGATCACAGCGGTGCCATTGGCGCCTTACAAGTAGTCTTGCGTGTTTCTCCTCGAAACGCCAGCGCCTGGGAAGCTTTAGGTGCGTCGTACAACAGTCTCGGTAGGCATTCCGCCGCGCTCAAAGCATTCGAGCGAGCGATGGAGTTGAGCGATGAAGCGGGCGAGGGAGTTCGCTCATACGCGGCTTCGCAAACAGGACACATTTATTTGGCGCTAGGATCCTCCGCAGACGCTATTGAGGCTTACGACAAAGCACTAAGCGATGGCGTCGATCATTTAGCCGCCTTGTTTGGTTCGGCGAGCGCTCACTCGTATTACGCCAAAGGCGCGTTGCGCTGGGGCGCTCCGGGACGCGCCGCGGTATCACTAAAAGCCGCAACAAAAGCAGGGAAACGCGCGGTAGAAATCATGGGCGACGGCGCCACCGCAACGGTTTGGAAGTTGCTAGGGGACATTCATCACCTCGCAGCGCAAGTCAATGATCCAGCGCTCGGGAAGGACTTCACATCCATGCTTGCCGCGCGAACGACCGAAGCTCGCAGCGCGGTCGAGGCGTACGAAAAGGCATTGAACCTAAAACCCGACCGTCCCGGTCGATGGCGTGACGTCGTTGCTGCGCTGCGATTGCAAACCGAGATTCACAAACTTTCAGGCGACGTCGCAGCTGCGGAGGCGAGCGCGGCAAAGGCGTGGGAACGCGCCGCGGGCTACCTTCGAGTCGCCCCAGGCGACCCGTTCGCCTGGTTCGCCGCGGCAGCGATCGATGATCCTGCCGTAATTTCAGACGCTGTGCGCACTGAGCGAAAAATCACCGCGTTATCTCGCGCCGTCGCACTCAATCCCACGTTTGCTCAAGCGTGGTGCGCGCTGGGCCGTTTGTATCTATCATCGGGCGACGTCGGCGAGGCGACTTTATCGCTTGACAGCGCGCGTATCGCCGACCCAAGCAGTGGTGATGCGTGGACAGCGACTGCAGCTTTGCACATAGCCACTGGTAAATTAGATGAAGGACGCGGCGCGTTCCGTATGGCGGCGGCGCTTGGCGCCGGCGCGGAGGCAGATTTGGGATGTGCGCTCACGGCGTGCGCTTCTGGGTTGACTTATGCCAAAGATGCTTACGCGGCTGCTCGTCGGGCGAGTGAAAGTTTACCCGTTGATTCTACAGCGGCGATCGCACTCGCCCTTTGCGCCGAATGCCGAGGGTTGTTTGAGGAAGCCGAAGATGCAGCGGCGCACGCAGTGGCGTCGCTCGAAAACGTCCCTGCGCTGGGCGGCGATCCAAACGTCATACGAACCGTCGCAGAAGAATGCCGCGCTCGATTGTCGCAAAGACGGTTGGACGATTCCGACTCAACCGCATCCACGAGTGTTGATGGAGACTTTGAGAGCACGCTTGAACGCGCCAAACTTTTGGTGCATGCGCGACCCGGAGATTTGAAGATGCAGGACGCTTTGACGCGCGTGGCGTCGTGCGCCCCAGATCACCAAACAGTCGTTTCGGCCCTCTCTGCATGCCCACCATCTTCACCAAACGGTGACTATCGCGTTCAATCTTCGCTCGCGCGCGCTGCGGCGGCGTGCGCCTTGAACGCGTCGACCGTTGTCGGCGACGCCGAGGGCTCGGCTCGAGCCGATCGATTCGTTGCGCGCGCGACGATGCTCGATCCATCCTCTACAGAGTCCCTCGAACTGCTCAACATCGTTCTCGATCGACGTAAGGGCATCGTTCGAGAAGCCACGCAATCGGAAGCACACGAGCTCCACGCCGCGCTCAAGTCTGCCTTGACGCAGAGCGCCGCCGGCGATTCAGCCTCCGCCGAAGCCGCCGCGCGCGCCGTCGTCAATCGCGAGCCCATCACCGACGCCGCGCAAGCCGCCGCTCGTCTCATCCTCGCTTCGTTTCTCATCGAACGCTCTCGACGCGACGGCGACGCCAAACCGGCGAAGGAGGCGATCAAGGTATTGGCGAAGATTCCATCCGAAGCCGGCGCTCGAGTCGCCGATCTCGCGGCGGCGCTGGCCGACGCCGTGTCGGGATGATGCTGCGTCACCGTCGCACTTCCGCGCGCGCGTTCGTCAGATGTCGAGAACGACGCACGTATGTCTCGCGCTCTCACCGCTCGCGGTGCGATCGCACGGTCGACACCGCGTGCCGACGGTGCATACCGCGCGCTCGCGCGTCGGGACGCCGCGGCTTTGGCTTCGGGACGCGCGACGTCTCGCCTCGCTCGCATCGCGCGATGAAGACGACGTCGTTCTCATTGAGTCACAGAACGTGAATGATGAACGTGACGAGAGCGCCGCGCGCGTCGCGGCGACGCCGGTACCGCCGCGGTGGGATGTCGCCGTCAACGCGGAGACGCTCAAAGAAATCGTAAACTTTGGCTTTGAGCGATTTGGATTTGAAGATGACTCGGATGCGTTGAACGCTTTGGCGCGGGCGTTGAACTCCAACTGCGACCGCGGTTTAGAAACGATGGGTGACGTGGAAACGAACCGACGCGTATGGGGCGCGAACACGACGCGACCATACCCGACAAAGTCGATTTGGGATTTTGCGTTCGAGGCGCTCGAGGACGTCACGTTGCGCGTACTCGTAATCAGCGGTGCGTTGTCGCTCGTGTTGGAAACGTCCATCGGGGGCGATGATTCAGAGTATAGTTGGGCGAATGGAGCTGCGATACTTCTCGCGGTGTGCATCATCGTCGTCGTGGAGTGCGTGAACAACAACGAAAAACAGAGATCGTTTGTCAATCTCAACGCACGAAGCGAACAGACAAACGTCGCGAGCATTTTACGCGGTGGGAATCGTGAGCTTTTGAGGAAGAGTGAAGTCGTCGTTGGAGACGTCGTGGAGCTGCAAGCGGGAGACGTTGCACCGTGTGATGGCTTAGTGATCGAGAGTGCGGCGTTTTTGGTCGATCAAAGTCACATTACCGGCGAGAGCGATGATATTGAAAAGAATCGTCAATCGATAATTTTCGCTGGAAGCAAAGTCACGTCTGGACGCGGATCGATCCTGTCGATCGGCGTCGGTGAGAATTCGTCTAGTGGACAAATTGCAGAGATGATCAATGTCGGTGCCGAAGAGTTCACGCCGCTGCAGTTGCAACTGCAGGCGCTTGCCGTCAAAATTGGTCGCTGGGGCATCAGCGCCGCATTGGTCGTCGGTTTCATTTTAACCTTTACGCTCGTATTTGACGCAATTCAAGGGACTGGTCCGCCCATCGAGGCGCTCGGTTTGGATTTCTTGCATATCGTCATCATCGCCATCACCATCGTCGTCGTATCGGTGCCCGAGGTGCGTGGGAAAGCGTTTTTCTTTTTTTCGTGCTCGAGCGCCGGTGGTGTTCTGTGATGATTGAGTAAATTTCTCTGAATTCGTTGACGAAACTACTCTGTCTGCCGACTTCCCTCTGAGAACGCCACCGAAAAGCTTTGAGCGCGCGACTTCCATTCATTTCTGTGATGATTGAGTAAAGTTCTCTGAATTCATTGACGAAACTACTCTGTCTGCCGACTTCCCTCTGAGATTTGAATGGTCGTGACGCGGATTGACTTTTTCACGCGCAACCTCGACTGACAATACCTCGTTTTCTTTCGCAACACAGGGCTTACCACTCGCCGTGACGCTCGCTCTGGCATTTTCCGTCAGGCGCATGCTCGAGTTGTCCATGCTCGTCCGCGTCCTAGGCTCCGCCGAAACCACAGGCGAAGTCACGGCTTTGCTCATCGACAAGACTGGGACGGTGACTGAAAACGACCAACGCGTTAATCGCGCGTGGATCGCGGGTGTAGATATCGGACCTCTAACGAGCAAAAGCGTGACGTGGGCGAGTGAAATTGCAAACAAGACGCGAAACGAGCCAACGCTCGATCCTCGCGTGGTGAAACTCCTGTCGATTTTGCTCGCAATGAACTCGACCATAACCTACGATGCCAAAGGGCAAATTTTGCGAGGAGCAAAGGCGGAAATCGCGCTGTTACGATTCGTTAACTCAATGAACAACGACGAATTGTTCGTCGCTACGATTCGTAAGTACTTCCCTTTGGTCAAGCTCTTTCCATTCAACACTTCCCGAAAGCGCATGTGCACGCTCTTCACACTTCGCGACGGCATCAACGACGACGAAATGGGAGACGTGATCGTTCGTGCGGTCACGAAGGGCGCATCTCAAGACGTGTTGAACTTGTGTTCATCTGTCATGGACGAAAACGGCGCCCATCATCCACTCGACGCCGCTACGAAGGATCAGCTGTCGAAAAAGTTTCTCGAATGGCAAGATGACGCGGAAAGGGTATTACTCGTCGCGTATAAGGACATCGAACGCGATCTCATCACAACGCATGAAGCGACGAATATTTGCAGTCGAATGAGCGCCAGCGACGCTGAATCCGACCTCACGCTCGTCGCAGCAATCGGGATGTGCGACCCTTTGAGGCCAGAATCCACGAAGAGCGTGCGTTTATGTCGCCGCTCTGGCGTCGCAGTGAAGATGGTCACTGGGGATTCGTTGTCCACCGCTACCGCGGTGGCAAGGAGATGCGGAATACTCGATGAAAAAGACATGAGCACCGAAGCAACGATGACGGGTGAAGCGTTTCGAGAAGCAATTCGTGGAGAAGAGGGTCAAGAAATCGATCAATCGAAACTCGATGCCATTTGGCCGAATTTGCGAGTGCTCGCTCGCGCGTCGCCACAAGACAAATTCATCCTTACCGATGGTATACGCAACACAAAGCTATCGGGACGAAAAGAAGTTGTAGGGGTTGTAGGCGACGGCACAAACGACGCGCCCGCACTTCGACGCGCCAATGTCGGTTTCGCTTTAGGCTCGGGGACGGAGTGCGCCAGAGATGCAAGCGATATTGTTCTTCTGCAGGACGAATTTTCTTCCGTCGTCGACGCCATTCGTTACGGCAGGAACGTGTTTGAATCAATCGAAAAGTTTATCACGTTCCAACTGACGGCGAATTGTACGACAATCATTCTGTCCACCGGCTGCGCACTTGTGTATGCGAAGAGCCCGCTGAACGCCATCGAGCTATTGTTTGTCAATCTTGTCATCGATTCGTTGGCAAGCTTAGCGCTCGCGACGGATGAGCCGAGCGACGACGTGATGCGACAGCCTCCGTCAGATGCGAGCAACCTCATCACGTCAACCATGCGGCTCAATATCTTCACCCAAGTTTCGTATCAGCTCGCCGTCATGGCGTACTTGCTCAACGAATTCGGCCCGGAAGACACCCAAATCTACTGTTGCTTCGTCTTGCTTCAGCTCGCGAATCAAATCAACTGTCGCAAAGTTACCACGGAGGTCAACGTTTTCAAGGGTGCGACGAAGAACAAGCTCTTCGTGAGCCTCTTGACGAGCGAGATTTTGCTCCATGTCGCCATCGTGCAAGCGGGCGGCGCGGTGTTTCACACCTCTCCGCTCAATGCGGGAGAGTGGCTGCGATGCACCGCGTTCGCGCTCGGGGCGATTCCTCTGCGCGCATTTTTCGTGACATTTTTTGTTTCACTCTTCGCCGCGTTTCGGGAAGAGGACGCGTTGCACCATCACTAGAATTTTTAGATTACATCAGAACTTTCACGCCGCGTCGGCGAACACAGGTAACGCACAGCGCTTCCAATGATCGTCCCACGTTTGCTCTCCCCATTTCGCCGCGCCGTGTTTCAACGCTCTGAGCGTGAGGCGTTCGTCGCCACGGAGAAGTTTCGCGAACATCGCCGCGAGTTCGGTGGCGTCGGCAAAGAGCACGCCGTTGACGCCCTCTTGCACGAGCTCTCCGATGACAGCGTACCGCATCGCGGCGACGGGTAACGATGCCCCAAACATATCCACAATTTTCATCGGTAAATCTAAACCGCTGCTCGAGGTGTGCAGGGAGACGCCCAGGTGCGCGTTCGCGAGCGCGCGCGGATAGTCAGCGGCGTCGAGCCAGACGGTTCGAAACGCCACGTGCTCGAGCGCGAGTTCGTTAATCTTCTTCTCGTACATCGTCTTTTGTGGGCCTTGACCGGTGATAATTATGACGATGTCAGGGTACGACTTTGACGCATGATCGCCCTTCGCGCGCTTGCGCGCGTCGTACGCGACGGCGGCGTCAAGCAAAACGCCAAAGTCTTCATCCGGCGTCCACGACGTCGAACTCACGATGAACCTCGGCTTATTCTTCGTCATATTCTCGTGCGTGCCCCGCAAAAACCGATCGAGCGCGTCCTCACTCCGCGCGACGGGCGAAGCCTCCAGCGCCGAGCGCGCGGGTTCGCTTCTCCAAAATTCCAACGGCGTCGTCGCCTCGCGCGCCGCCTCTCGAAATCGCTCCGCCGCGCGGTCTTCCACGACGCGCGCGCCCTCAATCTTCCATTCTTTCTCCAAAAAGTTTCCCATCGCCTTCGTCACGCACACGTGCGCGTCTCCCCACATCTTTCCCTGCGTCCGTTCGTACCATTTCAACATTCGCGTCGTCGCGCTCGCGTCGCCGCGCTTCATCCCGAACAGCGTGTACGCGAAATTATGCCAGTCCACCACCAACCGCGTCCGTCGCGCGCGACACACGATTCCGCACACCAAAAACGTCGGCACGCACGGCGGGTTCTGTATCAGCATCTCTTCGCACCGCTGCATCGTCATCAGGATCCAAAACAAGTGCGCGCACTGCGCCGCGACGCGCGTCCCGAGCGCGAGCGCGAGCGGGACGCGCGTCAACCACCGCCACCGACATCCCACGACGTAACGCATCGTCACCGCGTCTTCGCGAGACAGCGCATCGATCGGAGGCGTGCCCGAGTAACACACGACGTCGACGGCGCGATCCGCGTCGCGCGCGAGCGACAGCGCGTGGTATTGCATTCGAGGCGAACGACCAAAGTCGCCCAAAACCACGAGCGCGGTGCGTCGTTTCGTCATCGCGGCGCGCGCGCGGGCGCGAGCGGGCGCGTCGAGGTCGCGCGCGCGCGCGGGCCGCGTCGGGACGCGGCGAAGACGCGCGGTCGCGCGCGGCGAGAAGTGCGGCGCCGCGCTCGCCAGTGGTTTGATATTATTGATAATCTTTCGCATCGTCGCGCGCTCTGGTCATCGACGGGCGAACTTACCCTTACCGCGTCCGCCGCCGCGTCCGCCGCCGCGTCCGCCGCCGCGTCCGCCGCGACGGGCGTCTCGCGCGTCTTCAAATTTGGCCTCCTTGGCGTTCGCCTTGCGCTTGGACCCCGGCAACGCGTCGCTGTCGTCGCTGCCGTCGTCGCTGCTGTCGTCGTCCGACGCATCGTCGGATTCAGATTCTTCTTCGTCTGAATCGTCCTGTTCGGAATCCTCGCTCTCGCTCTCGCTCTCGCTCTCGCTCTCGCTCTCGCTCTCGTCTTCGTCTTCGTCTTCGTCGCTCGCCTCGGCTCGTCTCGCCGCCGCCGCCGCCTTCGCCATCGCCTTCGCCTTCACCATCATGTCCTCCTCACCGTCGCTCTCACTCTCGCTATCATCGCTCTCGCCGTCTTCTTCGCCGTTACTTTCGCTGTTCTCTTCGCTCTCATCGCTCGAATCGTCGCCGCCGAGCGACGCCGTCGTCGCCTCGACCCGCCCCGTGAGGCACACCTCCGCCTCGCGTCCGTTGTGCGACACCACCACTCGTTCGCCGTCGCCGAAGCACAGCCCGGAGCCTCCGATGGCGAACTGTTCGCGTCCGGGCGCGTCGCTCACGCTGCCGAGCGCGATGGCGTCGGTTTTCCCGTCGCCGCCGCCACCTCTGGTCGCGACTTGGACGGTGATTCTTTCGTCTTTACTCGCGCGTTTCGGGCCCTCGCACGTCAGGGCGACGTGGGTGAGGACGACCATGGACCCGCGCGACGGGGTGAAGGCGCGGCCGGCGCCGGCGGGGACGCGGAGTTGGAAGAGTTCCATCGCGGCGGCGTGTGCGGCGCGAGGGCGAGCGCGAGGCGGAGACGCGCGTTACATAATTATGCAAATTTAGTGCGCGCGACGGCGCCGGCGAGGAAGGCGGCGACGACGGTGGCGATGCGCTTGATTTTATCGTCTTTGCCCGCGCGTTTGGACGATGAGGCGTCGATGGCGTAACGCATGGACCATTGGACGCCGTACGCGTCGAGCATGACGGCTTGCGTGAGACGAAACAAGTCGCGGGCGGCTTCTTTTTCGTTTTTGAAGATGCTCACCGACTCCACGGAGACGCCGAGGGGAACTTTGGATTGTTTCGTTTCGGCGATGATGCGCTCGCACATGGCGACGAGGATTTCCACGGACTTTTGCGCCGGGTTGTCGGCGCCGAGAATTTCGGCTTCGACGGCTTCCGGGACGGAGCACCCGAGCCACTTGATGAATTTCATCGTTTTTTCGCGCCCACACGGGGCAAACGTGAGCACGATGCGCTTGGGTTGGATCCCCCGCCTCTCACACTCCGCACCGTAATCGTTCACGAGCTTGATCGTCATATCAGCGTCGTAAATGGCTTGAGAAATAAACCACTCCGCGCCCGCATCCGTCTTGGCGCACAGCGTCTCGTGCTCGTTTCCCTTCTTCGCGTGTCTCTCCGCGATCGTCACCCCACCGAACGCGCATCCCCTCTTAGTCTTCCTCAACATTTCCGCCGCGCGCTGAATCGTCGGTCCGGCGTACTCCTGACTCGAACTCGCGCCTCCGACGAGATTATACGCGCTCGTCTCTCGCGTGGCTTCGTCGAGCCACGACTGAAATTCGCCCTCGCTCTTCGTCTCCGCCACGCACTTGTACACCACGCTCTCCGTCCCACCGCTCGCCTTTCGCAGCGCCGCGGCGAACGCGCCCGGATCATCGAGCTTTCGAAACGGAAACGGTCTCGCGTCCGCCGTGCGTCCGGCTTCTTCTTGAATATCGTACACGATGTACCCGTCGCACGCCAACCCGCGCGACTTTTGCACGAAGTTATCCGCCGCGTCCGCGATGGCGTCCGCAGACGATCCTTCCAGCGGCGGCGTCACCCCTGACGGCGCGAGCGCGCGTGGCGATGCGCGTCAGTCGCCGCGACGCGCGTTTCGCGTTTCGCGGTCGATCGCGCCGATGTCGAACGTCGACGCGCGTCCCGCGCGCGGTTGAAAAAGTGATCATCCACGGCGGCGACGCGAATCGCGTCGCGCTTCGCGAGCGGCGCGACGCGACGGCGAGCGCGACGCACCGAACAGGAACACGGGTCGCGAGGTGTCTTTTAAGGCGTCGACGAGGGTCATGGTGCGGGAAGGCGCGAGTGGGGCGGTGGACGGCGCGTCCCAGTGTGAGGTTTGGCTTCGGGACGGGACGAGGCGACGCGCGGCGAGCGAGCGAGCGAGCGAGCGAGCGAAAGGAAGAAATGCGTCATTTGATTGAAATGCGATGCGATGCGATGCGATGCGATGTACGAATTATGCGGGCGCGAGAGGAGGGAAGGCGTCGTCGTCGGCGCGCGCGGGTCGGCGGGTGAAGGTGGCGGCGAACCTGGCGCGGAGGGCGTCGAGGGCGCCGGCGAGCGCGGCCCAGGCGAGCAAGCCGACGATGGAGAGGAAACCGAAGACGCCGCTGGGGGCGGAGAGCTTGGATCGGAGGAGTAAAACGGCGATGCGTCGTCGTCGACGGTCCATTTGGGCGTTGCAAGCGGCACGCTCGGATCCTTCGTAGATCTCGCACGCCACGTTCTCGGGGCCGGCGCCGCTGAGCGCGGCGCGAGCGAAGGCGAACGAGGCGGCGAAGAAAGCTCGGAAGGAAAAGTTTGCCATAGAGCGGGCGAAAGATGCTCGAGCGACCTTGACGAGCTGTGTGCGAATGCTCGGCGGAGGCAGCATACCTTCCGGACGCGCCTTCATCGCCAAACGTCGCAACGCGCTCCCGGCGGACGAGTCCACTAAGTCGTTCATCAAGCGATTGATGGCGTCCTTGGCGTGTTCGTCGGCCGTGGACGCCGCGGCGCCGCTTTCACCTTGCTCCGCCGCCGTGTTGGCCTGCGCGCTCAACGCCACAAGCTTGGACCAATTCACGTCCCCATCTTTATCCAATAGCATTTGTTCCAACGCCTTCTTACCGCGATCCGTTCGCGGCGACAAGGCGCGGAAAATAGCCGTCGGCGCGGCGACTTCGTACATGTTACAGTTGGTGCGCGCGGCGGCGAAATCCAACGTCGTGAGCGATCGAATGACGAAAACCATGTACGGCGGAAGATTGAACCGATAGGCCGTGGAAATCTTCGTCAAATCCAACACGAGCTCGGTGAAGTTGGCTCGCACTTTCGGGTTGCCCTCTTCGCCGTCCATGCACACTTCAAACGCGCGCCGGAACTCGTCGTCGGAGATGACTTTCCACGACCCCGGACCGCCTTGCGTGTAATCCGCCTGGTTGCCGTTTTCATCGATCCACATCTGCGGTTCTTGAGGTAACATATCCATTATTCTCAAGTTATCGATCAACTCCCCCCACTGACTGTTCAAAATGTTCAAAATACAATTCGCCATGGCCTCTTGCTGGTCGTCGTCGACGCGGCAAATGAGGCCAAAGTCGAGCAACGCGAGCTTACCGTCGTCGGTGAACAACATGTTCCCTTCGTGCGGGTCAGCGTGCACGAGTCCGGTGCGAAACAACTGCGCGGAAGAACACTCCACTCCCATCTGGACCATGAGCTTTTGCTCTTCCAAGCTGAGCGACTTCATCGGTCGACCTTGAATCCACTGTTGCGTGAGCACCTTCTTCGTCGTCATGTTCGCGTGGTGCCTCGGGACGAAGAGGTAGTCCAAAAATCGCAAAGACTTTCTAAACTCATCCGCGTTGCGCGCCTCGATTGTGTAATCGAGCTCCTGAAAGATCCCGGCGCCTACTTGGTCGACAATCTTGTCCAAATCCTCCGAGCCGTTGAGCCCGGATTCCTCCACCCAACCGAACCCGAGGCGAATGATGTGCAAATCCAACGCGATCCTCCTCGCCATCCCCGGTCGCTGCACCTTCACCGCCACCTTACTACCATCATGCAACCGTCCAGCGTACACTTGCCCGATGCTCGCCGCCGCGATGGGCTCCGGGCTCAATTCCTTGTACAAACTATACGCCGGTCCCGGCTTGCTCGCGTCTCGCTCGCAAACCGCGCCGTCCCAACTCAACTCTCTCTTAATGATCGCGTGCGCCTCTTCCGTAGAAAACGGCCCGACTTGATCTTGCAACACCATTAAATTATCCGCCGCCTCCTCACCGATTATATCCGGTCTCGTGCTCAGCGTCTGCGCCATCTTTATAAACACCGGTCCCAACCGCGCGATGCCGTCCCGCAGCTTCTTCCCTCGCGTTCGCCGCTCCAAAGGAATCCCCATCCGTTCCTCGTACTGCCACGTCGCGTACACCCTTCCGATCACCGACAACACCTCCGCCATGCGTCCCGCGAGTTCGGTCGGGCTCTTCGAAAAGTACGCTCCGATATCCAGCATCTTTCGCGTGAACGAGTAGTCGCCGCGAAAGTCGAGCACGACGCGCTCCAGCTCGTCTCGCCCCTTCGCGCTCGTCGCCTCCACCGCCGCTCGCGCCTCGCGCTCGAGCGGTAACAGGGCATCGTTCGCGGCGTCTTCCGACTCCGCGCGCGGGTCCGCGATCGTCCGCGCGCGCGTTTTATCGCCGCGTTTCGTCGCGAACGACGGGCTCGAGGTTATCCTCTTCGGCGCGCGCGTTCGAGGCGCGCGCGCGCTGACGCGGACGTCTCGAGGGCGCGACGCGGGCGCGCGGGCGCGCGCGTGACGCGCGCCGGGCTGGGGCGGCGCGCGCGCGCGCGCCGGAGGGACGTGCGCGCGCATCCGTCGCGGTCTGACGAAATGTGCAACGTCACGCGCGGTGCGAGGACGAATTGGAGGCGAAATCGACGCGAGCGCCGACGGCGGGCGCGATCGATGCGATGCGACGATACAACGGCTAAGGATCGATCTTAAGTTTTTTTGGGGTGTCGAAGACGGCGTCTGATTCGGCGTCGACGCCGGCGGCGGCTTCGCGGGCGGTTTTGGAAGACGGCTTCGACGCGTTTGGTTTCGATTTCGGCGTCGAGCGAGGGGTGGCGACGCGCTTTGGCGTGCGGAGCTCTGCGGGCAGGGCGTCTCTGACGTGCTTGAGCTCGGCGATGAAGAGAGCGTTGTGGGCCCAGCCGCAGTAAGGGCCGAAAATTTCCTTCATCTTGACCTCGATCGAGCGCATGACGCGAGGGGTGACGGATTTGGCGTCGCGTAATTCTGGCATGTAGTGCTCGACGGCGAATTGCCACACGTGCGTGTCCACTGGGATCGCCTCGTGCTTGTTCAGGGAGAACAAGCACACGCAAGCGGATACTTTGGGACCGATCCCCGGGAGCGTCATCAGCGCGGCGTGGGCGTCGACGTACGGCGTTTCGTCGCGAAGCGCGCGCAAGAATTCGTCTGGAGAAGAGCCGACGGCGTCGCCCGCCTCCCCCAAAGCCGCCGCGGAGCCGACGATGAATTTGGCGCGATAACCAAAACCCAACGCTCGTAATTCCTCCTCCGTCGCGCCGTCAAGAATCTGCGCAACGCTCGGAAACGCATAAAATTTCTCCGCCTCGGCCGCCGCCGCGGTCTCTTCGCCGCCGTTCTCGTCTCCATCATCATCATCCTCTTCTAAATCCCGCGTCGTCACCGGCAACGCGTCTCCGTAGTGTACACACATCTTATTCACCATCCCGTGTATCCTCGAGATGTGATTATTGCTCGAACAAATAAAACTAAACAAGCACTCGCTCGGATCCTGCCTTAACATCCGAGCGCCGTCCACGTGCGCCGCGAGCGCTCGAAACCTCCCATCCTTCGCCGCAAACTCCCCGTACAGCCTCTCCAGCGACACGTCCGCGTTAAAATATTCCCTCATCACCCTTCGATCGTCCGTCGCGCTCTCCCATCGCGGTCGACAGTACACTTTATATTCCACCTCGCCTCGCTCGCCGTCGTCGACTTCCCGCACTCGCACCACGCGTCGTCCGACGACGCCGACGTACTCTCGTCCGTCCTCGCGACCTCGCGCGCGCCAACGGAAGCTCTGTCCCGTGGGCAGCGTGTGCTTCAGCCGAAGTTCGCGCGTCGCGAGTCCGAGCGGCGTCCAGGTCGCGTCGAGGCACTTCGCCACGTCGCCGCCGCCGTCGCCGTCGCGCGCGTCCATCGTCGTCGCGCGCTCGGTCGCGCGCGACGCCGCGCGGCGACGCGCGCTCGGTCGCGCGCGCGCGATCGACCGGGCGAGCGCGAGCGGCCGCGCGCGCATGCGCGTCGGCGTGTGCGACGCACCGCGGTCGCGCGATGAATCGGCAACGGAATCAGCCCGTCGCGACGATCGCGCGCGCGCGTCGTCGTCGTCGCGCCGACGCGATTCGGAACCGACCGAGACCGCGAACACAAATTTTCGCGAGCCCGACCGCGCGCGCGCGCGCCGACGCGACGCGAGGGCGGTGTTAACGCGCGCGCTTTCGCGAGCCTCGCGAAAAGATGGGAAAAACGCACGAAACGGCGCGCTCGAGACGACACACGGCGACGCGCGGTGCGCGACGACGACGAGAGACGATGCCGGTGGCGCAAATAAAGGTGCGCGCGCGTCGTCGAGCGCGCGTCGTCGAGCGCGCGCGCGTCGTCGTCGACTCGGTGGATTGAACGCGCGTCGTCTCTGTGCGCCTCGAGACTGACGATTCGTTTCTCGCGAAAATATCGCAGATGATTCACGCCGGACCGTGGGGCAAGAGCGGGTCGATCATTCACGTGAACGTGGAACACGACGATTTTAAGTCGGACATCAAGCGCAGGGTGTCGAACGCGACGGGGATTCCGGTGCCGGAGTTGAAATTAATCATGGCTTCTCCCACGCAGATCGCGGCGGGGAGCAAGAAATGTCCGGGGTTGGCGTACGGAAACTGCGGCGTCGTCGATAAGGTTGGCTTAGCCGTGGTGCAGGCAGAAAGCGGGGAGAACCCGTTCGTCCCGAAGTTGTCGCCGAACCGCGTGGACAATAAAGGGAACTGGACGAGCGTTGATTGAACCGAGGCGTCTTATTCGAAAGTAGATTACATCTCGTCCGTTTGCGTTCGTTCGTTCATCGTCTATTCGTGATCGTACTGGTAATCTTCAAAGTCATTGTACATCAGCTTCCCATCCACGTCGCAATGCACGGCGTCGAAGCAAAGCTTGCAGAAAAAGCTCGGGCTCTCCGCCGCGAGTTTGTCGCCGTACGTGACGTGAGAGCTATCGAACACGCCGCACACGGAGCATCCTCGTCTATACACGCGCCCTTCGCGAATGACTAAAGGAAACATTTCGTTCCGCGTTTCGTCGTCCGAATGCGGCATGCGCACGTCTCGAACGCGCCATTTGTGCTCGCATTTGCCTTGGTGCGTCATCACGTACGGGCGCCCAATCGTCAGCGGCACTTGGCTGAACTTCACCCCTTCCATGTCTCGCGCGGTGAACCCCTTGCCCTCGTTGTTCATCTTAACCGGCGCTCCCGGCGCCATGAGCGCGTTTTTCTTTTGAAATTCTATGAGATGCTCGGAGTAATCAGTCGCGCCCGGCGTCCGCATGTCGTTGTAAAACACGCCTTCGATGAAGAGAAATCCATTCTTCGACGGCGGATGCCCCTCGCGCGCGGCTTGGACGTCTCTGAGGCAGTATATCATATCCTTGAACGCCGCCAACGGCGTGGACCCGCGCACGATGACGTCCATCAGCAAGTATCCCTGTTTGACCGGGTGATACAGTTCGATCCAAATCATCGCCTCCTCCCCCGTCGGCGTCGCCGCGGCGTCGTGGCGAACACCGCCAACCTCGCAATCAAACAGCTCGCGCGCCTTCCACATCACCTGCGTCACGTCCACTTCTTTTCGCAACAGCGCCCGTTTGTAATCTCTCGCCTCCAATTGCTTATGTTCCAACTCAACCTCCCGCATCGACGCCAACGGTGCCATGGCCGTCTGCTCGCTCAGATGCTTCGTCATCAACCGCGCTTTCTCCGCCTTCTGCGCCTCCTCCTGAAACGTCAACTGATGATTCTTCGCCCCCGTCCCTCGATGATTCCGCGCGCGGCCCGCGTCCTCCTCCACCGACGGCACGCTCGGCATCAACGACTCGATCGCCCGCTCCAGCGTCACCGCGCGATGCGTTTCCATCTCGATATCATCCTCCTCGATCGCCGTTCGACGCTTCCGTCCCTTTCCCGCCTTTTTCGTCCTCGCGCTCGCCTCGCGCGCCGCGCTCGACGCCTCCGCCGCGTCCCGCAACCGTTTCACCGCCCGATGCGCCTCCTCGCAGAACCGTTTCGCGTCCTTCGTCCGCTCGCCCGCTCGCCCGATCGTCAGTCTTCGCTCGCGTCGCCTCTCCGCGTGCTCTCGCGCCCTCGCGCGTCCGCGAGCCGCGTCGAAAGATTCGAATTCGCCGTTCGGTCGTCGCACCTCGATCTCCTCTCCCGGCTTCGCGTGCGGCGCCTCGGGCGGGCAGTGCCGCGCCAGCCGCGCGCGCGACTCCGCGTGGTGTCGCAGCGCGTCGCTCGGGGTGACGATGGTCGTGTCCGCGATCGCGCGCGACATCGAGCGCGTCGAGGCGTGACGATCGATGGTCGACGCGCGCCGATCGTCACCTCGCGACGCGAACTCCCGTCGACGACGCGCGAGCGACGCGCGACGCGACGCGCGACGACGGCGCGGATGGACGCGAGCGTCGTGCGCCTGGACGCGGCGATCCGCGCGTGGGTGCTGCTGCCGATCGCGCTCGCGATGTTCCTCGTCGGCGCGCTGCGACACCACGCGATGCGACTGACGCGCGACGGCGGCGCGGCGGACGTCGTCGCGCTTCGCGAGGCGAACGTCGCGCGACGCGCGGAGCGGTGCCGGCAGTTCGCGGGATACCTGCGACCGGGGGCGTTCGCGGCGAGGCGGACGTTTTACTGCGCGGCGGACGGCGGCGCGCTGCGAAAGAAGAGCGAAAAAGCGTCGCCGCACGCGGCGATGCTGAGCGATCCGACGGTGATGACGAAAATGATGACGAAGAATGCGATGATGATGGCGCCGAACATGCTGACGGCGGCGTGGGTGAATTTTTTCTTCGCGGGATTCGTGGTGGGGCGGACGCCGTTTCCGCTGACGCAGCGGTTTCGGGGGATGCTGCAGCGAGGGGTGGCGCTGCAGAGCCTGGACGTGACGTACGTGTCGAGCTTGTCGTGGTATTTCTTGAATTTTTTTGGGTTGGGGGGGGTGTTTCAGTTGGTTTTGGGGGATAACGAGTTGGACGACGCGGCGGCGATGCAAAACGCGTTCGCGAGCGGGCTCAACGCGGACAAGGCGTTCGCGCACGCGTTGGAGGGGTTGGAGGCGTTGAAACACGAGTACATGATGCACATCGCCGACGCGCGCGCGACGGCGATGCTGCGCGCGCTGAACGAGGGTAAGAGTCCGCGCGAGGCGAGACTGGCGGCGGCGGCGGCGCGATGAAAATCCCAAAGGCTACACTCGCGTCTCCGACGCGCGCGCGCGGCGCGATCGCGAGTAATCGATGTAACTTAGTTTAACTCCATCCATCGCGCGTCCGTCGATCGTTCGTTTGGAATCTGTCGCGTCGCGCTCCGCGTCCGCGCCTCGCGCCGTCGCTCGCGCCGCAGTCATCGACGCGCGGCGTCCGCGCGCGCGCGACGGTCGTCCGCCGTCGTCCGGCGACGCACCGTCGCGGCGTCGATGTCCGACAACCCCGACGGCGCGTCCGACGACGAGAGCGCGCGCTGTCCGCACTTTTCTTACGCCAGAGCCAATCCATCGCTCGCGCAACAATCCGCGTCGACGAGCGCGAAAGACGCGTCCGTGACGCTCGTCGTCGCGCGAAACGATCGCTGCGTCATCGCGTACGACGATGGGTGCGTGCTCGTCGCGAGCGCGCGAGACGCGCGACGGGTGATCTGGAGGACGCGAACGCGGCGCGCGGCGTCGGCGTTGGCGACGGACGGCGCGAGCGCGCACGTGCTCGTCGCCGACGCTCGAGGCGAGATCGCGGTGCACGAGCTGCCGATAGACGATGGAATGGACGCGAGCGAACGCGCGGGCGGGGCGCGCGGGCTGGGGGACGGGTGCGAGGTGATGCGGACGACGCACGCGCGCGGCGTGACGTGCGCGGCGCTCGAGCGCGACTACGGCGCGCGCGGACGCGGAAGAGGCGGCGTGGCGTACGGAGACGATCGCGGTGGGGTGTACGTGCGCGTGAACACGCTCTTGGGACATAAAACGTTGACGCTGAGCGCGGCCGGAGGGAGCGATCGCGGGGCGGCGCGCGCGATGGAATGGAGCTCGCGCGGCGTCTTGGCGTGGGCGTGCGACGAAGGCGTGAAGCTGTACGACGTGGGACGGGATGAAAAGGTGGCGCTCGTCGAGCGACCGCGAGGAAGTCCGGCGGCGGGGATGTACGCGCCGCACTTGACGTGGAACGAGACGTCGGACATGGGGAAGACGTTGCTCGTGGGATGGGCGGATTGCGTCAAGGTTGTTAGGATTCAGAAGCAGGACGCGCCGGATTCGAGCGTCGCGGCGAAACTTTTGCGAGATAAGCCGACTCGCGGCGCAACGCGCGAAATTACTCGGGCGGATTCGTTTGCGAATGGGGGCTCGAGCGAGGGAGATAACGCGTCGGCGAGCGAGGCGTCGTCGGCGAGAGTTTACGTCGCGCGCGTGACGTCGATGTTTCAGACGGAGTATTACGTCGCGGGCATTCAACCGTTCGGGGATTTATTGGCGATTTTAGGTTGGTCCACGGATGGCGATCGCAAAACCGGGGCGCATCCGGAGTTGCACCTCGTCACGCACGCGAATGTCACGCAAAATATCGACGTCATCGCGACGCGAGACGATCCGACAACGCTCGGATGCAACGCGTACGGGTTGGCGTGCGCGCAACCTATGCTCGATAACGGGAGCTTTGATCGATGTAAACACGTCGGCGATCATAGATGGTGGAAGATCGGACTCGAGCCACGATTTTACGTGTACTCTCCGAAAGATCTCATCGTGGCCAAGGCGACGGGCGCGAGAGAGTCCATCGATTGGTTGTCGAAACAGGAAGACTACGTCAAGCTGCTCGACGTGTGCGAGTTGGCGTCGCGATACGGCCACATCGATGGGAGTGTGCGGGATATTGGACATAGTGTTTTGCAGCGCACGTTTGACGAGCGAGATTACGCGCAAACGGCAGCTTTGTGCTCGAAATTGTTGCGCAAAGACGCCGCCGCGTGGGAAACGTGGATTGAAAAGTTCATGCTGGCTCGCAAGCTCGCGGAGTTACAGCCGTATATTCCCACGGATGACCCGACGCTGAGCGTGCACACGTACGAAGTGGTGTTGAACGCGTTTCTAGCGGAAGCAGAGCATCATCCGCGCTTTCTCGCCTCCGTCAAGGCGTGGCCGGCGCGTTTGTATTCGCCTCAGTTTCTCATACCCGTCGTTAAGAGCAAGCTCGCGTCGTTGAACACCAACGCGGGAAGCCCGTCGGTGGCGTCATCGGTGTCATCGGTGGTACTGAAAGAAGCGCTCGCGGAGCTGTATCTCAACGATGGTCAACGCGAACGGGCGTTGAACTTGTACCTGGACATCGGTCGGCCGTCTGTGTTGAGCTTCATCGCTCGTCACGACTTGCTCTCTTTCGTCGCTCGCAACAAGCTTTCTCTCTTGGCGCAACTCGATATTGACGCGGCGATGTCGCTTTTCGTGCAGAAGCGAGAAAGCTTGCCGCCGCGAGTCGTGATTCCCGAGCTTTCGGGTCAAGGCGGCTTCGGCGCTCGAGAGTTGACGCACGCGTACATGTCGGCTCTCTTCGACGAAGACCCGACGTGCTTCGAAGAGTTCCACGACAAACTGTACGAGTTACACCTGGAGTTCAACCCAAAGGCACTGATGAACTTTTTGAAGAAGAGCGCGTCGTATGACGTCGCGCGCGCGTGCGCCTTACTCACGGGCAACGAAGCGCTCATCTTCGAGCGCGTGTTTCTGCTCTCCAAACTTGGTTCGCACGAAGAAGCCGTGCGCGTGCTCGTGACGGACGCCAAGGACCTATCGGGCGCCATAAAGCTTGCGAGTGAGCTGGACAACCCCGTCGAGCTCTGGAACGTCATCATCAAAGTCTCAACCGACTCGAAGGATTTCATGGCGACGCTTCTCGCGCACGCCAAAAATCTCGCCGGCGACCCCAACGCCATCGCCCTCATCCACGCCCTGCGCGAAGGCGTCTCCATCGACAACCTCAAATCTCGCCTCGTCGATCTCATGGACGAAAACATCGCCCTCACGCGTTCGCTGCGAACGTCGTACGCATCTGAATCCAAGCGCGCTCGGGAATCGTACGAGCGCAAAACCAAAGTCGAAACGCGCGCGCTCCGCCGCCATCAAATCCACGTCAGCCGCAAGCGCTGAGCGCGCGCGTCGAGTCAAATCCATCGTTCGTGTCTTTCAATAGCCGTAGCCATAGTTTCTAGCCGTAGCGTGTAGATCGAATTCCGAATTCGAGAACGCGTCTCGCCGCGCGTCTCTCGGTCGCCTCTCGACCTCCAGTCACGTCGCTTTCACCACTCGCCCGCGCGTCGCGCGCGCGTCACGCTCGCGCCGACCCGCGCGCGCGACGCACCGTCGAACTCCGCGCCCCTGGCCGCGTTCTCACGCGCGCGCACCCTCACCGCGCGCGAAAATCCGCCGTTCGTTCGAGTCCAATTCGCGCGGTCGAATCGAGTTTCAAAATGGTTGATAACGGCGCGATAAAAACCATCGGCGACGTCGAGACGGTCGTCCTGAGCGCGCTGGAACTCATGGAAGATAAAGTCATGCGATCGCAGCGCGCGCTGGAGAAAAAACTGGAGAAATTAGAGCGGGAATGCGCGAGGAGACACGAGGAGTTGAAGCAGTTGTTGACGGGGAAGCGCGCGAACGACGCGACGGCGACGAAGAGCGCGAAGAGAACGTCGAGAGACGACGACGCGGTGGCGACGATAATATCGATGGATTTATCGCGACCGACGCCGGCGACGGCGGAGAAGCAGGCGACGCGTGAGGGGGTACGTGAGATGAACGCGCGCGCGCCGCAAAAGAAACTAAAGGCGAGCCCGTTGGCGACGGCGTCGATGAACGCGAGCCTGCAAAAGTCGGTGAAGAAGAAACCGTCCGCGGCGTCGCCGGAAAAATCGAAGCGGAGTAAGAATAGCGCGGATCTCTGCGCGCACATCACGGATTTGACCGCGGACGAACGGTTGCTCGTGGAGACGGGCAAGGGGCGGCGAGGCGAGCCCATGCCCACGCCTCTCGGCTGGGCGTATTGGACGGCGACGAGCCACGAGACGCTGCGCACGATCGGCAACAAAATTGGCCTCGAACCGTTGACGTTATACAGCATGAATCGTTGGCACCACAAGCTCAAGAATTACGACATCGATCAAGAGTTCACCGCGAACTCCAAGCTCAGTCTCCCGGTGCCGCCGTTTGAGGACTGGGAGACGGAGTACATCGCGGCCGACCGCACAAAGATTTTCACGCGCCTGCTCGACCGCATCGACGAAGTCTGGCCCGAGGTTTTGAGAAACGCCGAACCTCTGCGTTCGCTGAAGAGGGAGCAGTTGAAAACGTACCCCGACTCGGGCACGTTGTATCGCCAGTTGCGCGAGACGTTGGACAACGCCGAAGCCGCCGCGAAAAAATTCAACGACGGCGACGAGACTCTCCGGGACGTCCAGCAGTGTCGAAAGCAGCTCGTAACGCGTTGGCATCGCGACGGGTTCTTGCTCCCGGACGAGATCGCGTTCAAAGCCGACGAATAGTAGCCGGATGTAAACGCAACGAGCGAACGCGACGACGGTCGTCGCGCGACGCGACCCCCAACCGTCCCGCACACTCGGACGCATGCTCGCCGCCGCCCTCCGCGCGTCGTCCCGCCGCGCGCGCGTCCCGTCAACGTCGACGTCGACGTCGCTCGCGCGCGCGCTCTCGTCCGCGTCCGAGGCGTCGGACGCGAGAAAACCAAAGACGAATGCAGAAATCGCCGTGCTCGCCGTCGGTTTCGCCGGTCTCGCGCTCGGCGCGTACACCGCGGACGACGCCCTGCGCGCGCGCGGCGGCGAAGCGCGCGCGCGAGATCCCGCCGCGGACGCGTGCGCGCGGGACGACGCGAACGCGCGCGGGAGACGGTTGCGGCGGTGGGCGGAGACGCACGGCGCGACGTTCGCGAGGAGCGACGTTCGGGACGGCGGCGCGCGCGAGGGCGCGGGCGCGTTCCACAGGGAAAACGATGGCGAGAGCATCGCGCCGAGAGGATTGCGATTGCGAAAGCGCGAGAGGGCGCTGATGACGATACCGGACGCGGCGGTGGTGAACTGGAACACGGCGGCGGCGCACCCGACGCTCGGATCGACGTTCGAGTCGCTGTTGCGGCGAGGCGTCGTCGACGAAAGGTTGGCGGTGATGTGTTTCTTCATGATTGAGCGGAGACGCGGGGAGGAGAGCGCGTGGAAAGAGTACATAGACTCGTTGCCGCGCGCGTACGACGCGCCGCTGAGCTTTAGCGATGAAGAGTTGGAGAGGGAGTTGTCGGGGACGACGGTGTACGCGCCGGTGAAGGCGCAAAAGGCACACGTGAAGAAGATGTTTGAAGAGTGCGTGCGTCCGGCGATGCGAGAGTTGACGCAGGCGGATAACGCCGCGGGATCGTCGTTGCACATGCTGCCGGACGTGAGCGAGAAGGAGTTTGCGTGGGCGTTTCAGACGTTTTGGTCTCGCGCGCTGGCGATTCCGGTCGGCGCCGGCGGTTCCGTGACCGTCGATAGCGTGGTGCCGGGCGTGGACATGGTCAATCATGCGCCGCGCGCGCGTGCGAACGCGAGATGGGAACACGTGGAAGATTCATCGCGTCCGGATGGTGGTTACGTCGCGCTCGTGTCGGCGCCGCCGAATCGCACTATGAAAGATGGCGAAGAAATTTTCATCAATTACGGCGACAAGTCCAACGAGGAGCTGTTGTTCACCTACGGCTTCGCGTTGAAAGATAACGCCGTTGAAGAACGAATGGTATTCTTTCCGCCCTGGGCGGGCGACGCAGAGCATTCGGAAGACGTCACGCGCCGGATCGAACTCCTTCGTGCGAAGGGACTGCCGCAGCACGTCGTCTTGCCCACGACACCACCGAAGCGGGGCTTCAGAGACATGGATGCTACGGTCCAAGAAACGTTACGAATTTGGTGCGCAGACGTTAAAGATTTAGACTCTCGTCGCCGCGTCGACGACGCGACGCGACGAAAGATTCACAACGTCTTACGCGCGTCCATCGGCGCGCAATCGCACGCACTACGCGATGTCGAACGCGAGGTTGATCACTCCATCGCGAGCGCGAGAGAGATCGCGTGCGATGTCTACCGACGAGACATTCGCCGTTTGTACGACAATTACATCGAAGCCGCCGCGCGCTGGGAGTCGTGAACGTCAGCTAGCAACTTGTAT
>VMHT01096439.1_pt1 | contig 27470 bp, 36 predicted proteins | sample 4693611 | NCBI WGS metagenome assembly VMHT01 (sample SAMN12280063, study PRJNA550983) | marine metagenome | isolation source: seawater sampled from same location over 5 years 0.02-0.2 micron viral filtrate | place: USA: collected off the coast of southern California halfway between the port... ... | reverse complement strand
TGATGTTGAGGTATGGTATCCAAAACAGGAGAATGAAGATGAATAGATTTATTATTGACCATCACCCTGATGACATAGCACGACAGCTATGTGACCAGCACATTGTCAAGATGCCACTTGAAGAAGCGCAGATGCTATGTACTACTGTGTGGCAACATGCACCAGAGTATGCAGAGGCACATGAATTGTACAAGCCAGCATATCACAAACACCCATGCACAATATGGGCAGGTGAATCTCGTGCAAACTTTACCTATGCCTTCAATCTATACACTTCTATGCTATGTGAATACAATCACAGGTATGGCAAGTGGCATGGGGCTGGTAATCCTAGCACAACTAATGCGCTGGCAAGACCACAGCATATCATTGCCGCTAGGGATTTCATACCTGATGGCGAACTGACACCACACCCACAGTGTTTCAGTGGACACGATGACTGCAAGACAGATGAGGATTGGCCTATTACTGCGTATCGTGCATTCTATATTGTTGACAAGATGCGCTTTGCTAGGTATAACAAGGGTAGAGATATGCCCACATGGATGAAGGAGAATGATGATGATAACGCTTAACCTACCACCGAAACAAGTCAACGCCATGCTAGTTGCAATGGACACTGAGATTGAATACATATTTGAGACAGGCGGCAGACCTGATTGGGAAACATTCCCAGAGGTTGCCGCACTGTTGATGGCGTACTATACAACACGTTGTAAATTTGAGGAGAACCAAGATGAATAAAACACAAACTAAGATATTAGATGATTTATATGCATCCGACTATGCTAGTGCATTAGAACATTGGGCTAAGTGTTTTAGAGATGGGACAGTTTATGATGATTTTGCTGATGATATTGCTGACCTTCTTGATGATAAAGCACATGATATAAGAGGAGATTTACAAGATGCCTAACCATACAGATAACAGAGTAATCCTGTCACACGCTGACAGCCAGAAGATTGACATGATTTACAACATCATGCACACAGATGACACACCCTTGTGCCAGACACTTATCCCAATGCCAGAGGAACTAGAAGGCACAGAAGGCTTTTCTGATAGCCCTAACTGGTACGATTGGCGGCTGGATAATTGGGGTACGAAGTGGGACATTTATGAGACTCACTGCACTCGCGTTGATGCTAACACATTGTCCATGACCTTCTACACTGCATGGTCGCCGCCTATCCCTGTCTTTGACAAGCTGACAGACATGGGCTATGAGATAAACGCACTATACCTAGATGAAGGGTGGATGTACATTGGTGAGTATGTGGATGGTGATGACTGGTCAACTGCTGATATTGAGAGTATCGGTGAGGTACGCCCAGAGTTAGATGACGAGTTTGGTATCAGTGAAATGATGCAAGAGGAGAAAGAATATGCTTGAACAAGACCGCAAAAAACTACTGAAAGTACTCAATCTAATAAAAGATATTGGCATAACCACCGATGAAAAACTGCCTATCACATACAACCAAGTGTGTGAATTGCAGGATGCTGAATTTGTATTGCGTGGGATTGGTGCATTCGCCAAACCTAAGTGTAAAGAACATGGACAGCATATTTATTGGGCAGACTATGAGTACGCCGAAGATGTAAGGGGGGATGACGATGAGTAACACTATGCGAGAATACAGAATCATGGCTAGTTCACCTGACCTGCTGGAAGGTAGAGTAGAGGACTACATGGATATGTATAACCCATTGGGTTACATGACTAGAATGGTAACGCCACCATACTTCAATGAAGAACTGAATGTATGGATGGCTGTAATAGAAAGGCTGGACAGTTGTGATTAATGCTTGACTACAGCAAATGTTAATGATATAACAGGACATCAATTAACGATAGGAGAATGAAAATGCTAGAATATATTCCAGAACATCTCGACTTTGAGGTAGAGTTTGAACCTACTAAAGTTGAGGATAAGAAGTATGTTATCAATGGTAATACAGGTGAGTACATTGGTGTCGTAGGCAAAGACTTCACCTGTGCCAATCATGGTGACTTCTTCCGCAAGGTTATGAACGCAACAACCGAAACACTGTCGGACTATGACATGGAAGACGCACACATTAGCTGGCGTAGCGCACACAAGGATGGCTGGGCTATGATGGACGTTACCCTGCCCAACGTGACAGCTAAGATTGCTACTGACAAGCATGAGACTACGCTGATGAAGCGTATCATCGCCCTACATGGTGTGAATGGCACGTGTTCTAACACCACCATCTTTGGTGCTATCGACTTCTTCTGTCTCAATGGGCAGATACGTGGCAAGCATGACAAGGTGATGCGTAAGAACACCAGTGGCTTCAACATAGACAAGTTTATCACTGAACTGCACAAGTCTCAGCAGGACTTCACTGCACAGGCAGAACAGATGCAACGCTGGGCAAACACTAGCCTAGTCAATGTGGATGTTAAGGCTATGCTTGAAACACTGCTCAAGTCTGATCGTAACGCAGAGAAGATGAACATCTTATATAACCAAGAGGTAGCCACACGTGGACGCAACCTGTGGTCACTGTACTCTGCCTTCACCAACTACGCTACCTATGCAGATGAACGTAATGGTTTCACCCATCGTAACACTGGTGGTGACACACAAGAAAAAAGAATGTTCATGCGTGAAGTTAAAGTAGCTGGCTGGGTTGAAAGCCCTGTGTTCAAGTCACTTGAGGCGGCATAATGTCGCGCCTAACTACACATGCTTTACTTACGTCAGGAGATAGAAAAGCATATCTCTCTAGGCGTAGCGAACTAAACCGTAAGGCATATAAAAAATGCAAGCCTTTTGTAGATAGGGTAAAATTAATGTATGGCTGTGCCTTTTGTGGGTATAAACATCACCCAAGTGCATTACACTTTGACCACATAGACCCTAAAACAAAGGTTGCTAGTATAGCAAAAATGATGAATGGTTCCATACAGAACATAAAAAAAGAAATGCGTAAGTGTAGAATATTATGTGCTAATTGTCATGCTGTACATACCGCTAAACAAAGAGAGGATAACATTTTATGAAGCTGTATCAAGTAGCGGATGAATATTATTTGTCCCATGATTACAAGAACTTACGCCAAGAAACTAAGACGCACTATGAATACTGCCTTAACAGTGCGCTGGCTACACCTGTCGAGGGTGTAGTCATTGGTGAGGTGGATTGCACTAAGCTGTCCACCAAACAAGCTAAGTTAGCCTATGACATCTGGTGTGATCGTGGTATCTCTACTGCTAATCATATCATGGCTATGGCTAGAATATTATATAACTATGCCCTACGCATGGAACACTGCTTTGTAAATCCCTTCGCAGTGGTGCGTAAAAGAGCCACCAAGCCGCGTAAGGTAGTATGGAGCAGGGAAGATGTAACAAAACTGCTAGACGCCGCCTACAGCGATTTTAGCACACGTAACATAGGTCTTATTGCACACATGGCATACGAATGGTGTCAGCGTGTAGGTGATATGCGTGTATTAACTTGGGATGCTATTGACTTTGAGAAGAAGCGTGTAATTATTTTACAATCTAAGCGTGATGCACAGGTAGAACTACCCATTGATGATGACCTCTATGATATGTTAGTACAACAGGAGCAAGACTTTGGCTTTCAACCTTACGTTGCACCTAGACCTACATCTTACAGGGGTGTGTATGAACCATATACGATGTATAAACTACCATTACATGCACGTAAGCTGATGGATGATGCTGGACTACCTAAAGAACTACGTCTATCTGATCTAAGACGTACAGGTGTGACTGAAATGGTTGATGCAGAGGTAGGTATAGGACAAATCATGTCGGTTACAGGACATGCTGACCCACAATCAGTAAAGCCTTACCTAAAAAATACGTATGTCAGTGCAAATAATGCCTTGACAGCACGTAAGAATACATGATATAAGCACTAAACTGCCGCAGGGAACTAATATATAATATAACTATAATAATATATAACTGTATATAGAAAGGACACATATATGATTAATCCAAGTGACTATGATGTTGCCAATGGCGAGACTAAACGCATGAACTGTCCTGTCTGTAAGGGTGACAGAACATTTAGTATCACTAATGATATGGGTAATCTTGTATGGAACTGCTACAAGGTGAGTTGTACTGTCAGTGGTGGTACTCGTGTGCCATTGTCTATCAGTGACGTACAGAAACGCCTTAACCCTGTTACTGATACAACAGAGGATACATTTGAGTTACCTGCATACGTAGTCCCACATCGTAATAAACGTGCCGTTGTTAAGTGGTGCGCTGAGTGGGGTATCAATGAGGATGAACATGCCCTGATGTATGATGTAAAGGAAGACCGTGTGGTATTTCCTGTCGTACATGATGGCAAGCTGGTTGATGCGACAGGCAGGACATTGAGTAAACGTATTCCTAAATGGAAAAGATATGGAAAAAGTGGCTTGCCATACACGTCAGGTTGTGGTAAAGTCGCTGTAGTTGTTGAGGACTGTGTGAGTGCGGCCATTGTTGGTTATGGTTCCTTTGTCGGGGTTGCGCTTCTTGGTACATCTCTCCAAGATTCGCATAAAAGGTATCTTGCACAGTTCTCAACGGCAGTGATTGCACTAGACCCCGATGCGCTAGTCAAATCAATACAGATGGTAAAAGAATTACGAGGCTATGTAGAGAATGTACGTTTACTAAAACTAGAAGATGATATAAAATACAGAAACCCGACAGACATGGAGAAGCTAGAGGCTATCCACAAACAGATAGGAGAATAACCACATGGAATTATCACTAATTAGAAGCCTAATGAATAGGGATTTTTATGAGGAACATCGTGGATCACGTTGTCCAGATCGCTTGTTCAGTAAAGATGTACGTAAGATCAAGCAGTCTATCGACAGTGCTATGGAACGGTATGAACGTACTGTGACACCCGATGAGATTGAGGCATTGTTTATGGCAAACAATCCAACGCTGACTACTGCACAGAAACAAGCATACTCATCCCTGTTCAACAACATCAAACGTGAACAGCCGATGGGCAGTGACGTAGCACAAGAGGTGCTATCCAAGCTGTTCCAGAAGGTCATTGGCGAAGAGATTGCCACACTAGGATGTGACTACGTGGATGGTATGAAGACTAGCCTTGACCCACTGCGTCAGATACTTGAACAGTATGGTGATGACTTCACACCTAGTGCCAAGGTTGAGTGGGATGACATCGAACTTGAGACATTGCTTGCACGTAATGACCTTGAGGCACGATGGACATTCAACATACCTAGCCTGACACGTAAGGTGGAAGGTGTGAATGCTGGTCACTTGATTGAGGTGGGTGCTAGACCCAACACAGGTAAGACATCGTTTCATGCCTCACTGATCGCATCGCCCGGTGGCTTTGCACATCAGGGTGCTAACTGCATTATCTTGTGTAACGAGGAAGGCTATCATCGTGTTGGTGCTAGATACCTGACTGCCGCTACTGGTATGACTATGCAGGAAATCAAGAAGAACCCAAGCAAGGCACGTGACTTGTATGCACCTGTCAAGGAACGTATCAAGATCAAGGATGCTACAGGCCGTGATATGTCGTGGGTAGAGTCCATATGCAAGGCGTACAAGCCTGACTTAGTTCTTCTGGACATGGGTGACAAGTTTGCTAGGACAGGCGGCTTTGCACGTCCTGATGAGGCGTTAAAGGCCAATGCAATACATGCACGTATGATTGCCAAGCAACACGAGTGTGCTGTATTCTATATGTCACAGTTGTCTGCTGATGCAGAAGGTAAGGTTCTGCTTAATCAAAGCATGATGGAAGGTAGTCGGACAGGTAAGGCGGCAGAGGCTGACCTTATGGTGCTGATTGCAAAGAACCCGCCTGTTGACAATCAGGAAGAAGAAGATACACAACGGCATTTGAATGTGGTAAAAAATAAGTTGTCAGGTTGGCATGGTGTGGTACACTGTGAACTTGATTATAAGACAGCGAGGTATACAGCATGAAGCTAACATTAGATGTAGAGAATACAACAACAGAACGTAATGGTAAGTTACACCTTGACCCCTTTGAGCCAGAGAACTCACTGACTATGGTGGGTATGCTGACTGACCAAGGTGTTGAACGTATAGTTACCTTTGACCACAGTGAGGTAGATGCAGATGAGTATGGACACGTATTGGTACAAGAGTTTCTTGATGCCGCTACTGTAATCATCGCACACAATGCCGCATATGATTTGATGTGGCTGTGGGAATCAGGCTTCAAGTATGATGGTGCTGTCTTTGACACTATGCTTGGCGAGTACGTGCTACAGCGTGGTCAGAAACAACCACTGTCGCTTGAGGCTTGTGCTGAACGCTATGAGTTAGATACAAAGAAACAGGACACTCTGAAAGAGTACTTTAAGAAGGGCTACAGCACACGAGACATACCACATGCTGAGTTGTGTGAGTATCTATCTGCTGACCTACATGCTACGCAACAGCTATCAGATAAGCTGATGCGCCAGCTACAGTCAGACAGTTCTAGCCTAAACGATACTGTGGTGCTTACTAATCAGGTATGTGTCACACTGGCACGTATATACCAGCGTGGGTTCAAGGTTGACTTGAGTGCGCTTGAGGAAGTGCGTCAAGAATTTGAACAGGAGAAGTGTCAACTTGTTGACGATTTACAGGTTTATGTACGCAAGGTCATGGGTGATACGCCTATCAACCTTAATAGCCCAGAGCAGTTGTCTTGGGTAATCTACGGTCGTAAGGTCATTGACAAGCATGATTGGGCTACACTCATTGACCCATACATGCCTGACGATGAGTTCAGACAGCTTGTGGCTACACGTACACAGCGTATGTACCGTACTAATGCAGTGCAGTGTCCTACGTGCAAAGGCAGTGGCTATATACGTAAGACAAAGAAGAATGGTCAGCCGTTTGCCAAGCCAAGTAAATGCCCTGAGTGTGGTACGTCTGGCTTCCTGTTCAATCCCACTGACACTATGGCTGGCTTCAAGTTCAAGCCACCTACAGCTAAGTGGGCATCAGCTAATGGCTTTAGTACCAGCAAGAATAACTTGCAGTTGCTTGAGGCAGGTGCTAAGACAAGAGGTATGGATGATGCAGTTGAGTTCTTATCGAAGGTGCGTAGACTGAGTGCTGTAGATACATACCTGTCATCATTCGTTGATGGTATCAGTAACTATACCAAACAGGATGGCATGTTGCATGTCAGCCTACTACAACATCGTACATCGACAGGCCGATTGTCGGGTGCTAATCCTAATATGCAGAACATGCCACGTGGCGGCACGTTTCCTGTAAAGAAAGTATTTGTGTCACGATGGGATGGTGGTAAGATACTGGAAGCTGACTTTGCTCAGTTGGAGTTCAGAGCCGCCGCATATTTATCACAGGATGGAGTTGCAATTGAAGAAGTCTCTACTGGATTTGATGTACATGCATATACCGCTAAAGTTATTACCGATGCTGGTCAACATACGTCTCGCCAAGATGCGAAGGCGCACACGTTTGCACCACTCTACGGTGCCAGTGGGTACGGACGAACAAAAGCGGAAGCTGCATACTACGAACACTTCAACGAAAAGTACACAGGGGTCTCAGATTGGCATTCCCGATTGGCTAAAGAAGCTATAACGACACAGAAGATAGTCACACCTTCTGGTCGTGAGTTTTCTTTCCCTGATGTAGTGCGTAAGGCAAATGGCCGTGTGTCATACTTTACGCAGATAAAGAATTACCCTGTACAGTCATTCGCTACAGCAGATATTGTACCGATTGCACTGTTGCATATTGATAAACTGCTTGACAACATGCAGTCATGTGTAGTAAACACAGTACATGATTCAATTGTAATTGATGTACATCCCGATGAAGAGGATGCAGTCATACAGGTAATAGAGAATACAAACAATGAACTACCTAATCTGATTGCACTACGATGGGGCATAAACTTTAATGTTCCATTGTTATTGGAATCAAAAATCGGCCCGAATTGGCTTGACACTAAAGACGTAGCGTGATATAACTACGGTTCTAAACTCTCAAGAAAGGAGAAATGAATGACACAATTGACAACAGTAGATACAAATAACTTTGCGGCTATGGCAAAAGCTATGGGTATCGCACATGAGAAGACATCATCTTCTTCTAGTTCGCTTGCACGACTACGCATTAATCATGCACCTATCATGGGTACAGCAGAGGTTAATGGTAAGAGTGTTAATGTTGAAGTAGTCGAAGGTGGTGCATACAAACTAGAGATTCCTGATGGGCCGACTCACTATGCGTCATCCATCAAGATGCGTCCTTTCATGCAACGCTTCATGCACAAGCGTTTCATTCAGGGTGATGCCAAGAATCCTAACCGTTACGTCAAAAGCGTAATGGCAGATACACTTGACATCGACTTGAAGGACAACAACGGTGGGTTTAACTGTGGCAAACCTGCTGGCTTCATCAAAGATTGGAAGGCACTACCCAAGTCTCAACAGGACTTGCTAAAGTCTATCAAGCGAGTGCGTGTCGTATTTGGTGAGGTTGAGTTGGTTAACCCTGTGAATGAAAAGGGTGAGGCTGTTGAGGTTGCACCTACACCATTCATCTGGGAGATTGACAACCGTGATGCCTTCAAAGAAATTGGCAGTAGCTTTACTACTCTAGCTAAGATGCAACGCTTGCCTATCCAGCATATCATCACTGCTAATACAGATGAACGCACAATACCTACAGGTGCAAAATACTACGTGCCTGTGGCATCACTAGATGTTACCACTGTAATCGAACTGACTGAAAAAGACCAAGTACTGTTCGGTGACTTCATGTCGTGGGTTGACAACTACAACAACTACATCATCAATGCTTGGGCAGAGAAAGCCAATGCAGACATGGAAGATGCAGATATTGATGTAGTCGATGACCTAGTTGATATTGAAGTAGATGAAGAAGAGGTAGCATAATGCATCACCGCGCTGAAATTGCTCTCCATCAATACTTGGAGAATGCAGTCAAAGGCACAACAGAAATGTCAGAGGAGACTATTGAACAGGTCTCTTCTGATGTTGCCGAAGCACTGCATAAGCAGTTTGGCAGTGGTAAAAAGCGGGGCGATTTCAAGTTACGCATGTCTAATGTGGGTCGCCCCACTTGCCAACTCTGGTACGAAAAGAATAAGCCAGAGGTAGCATTACCGAAGCCAACTACATTCATAATGAATATGATGATTGGAGATATTGTAGAAGCAGTATTCAAAGGTTTGCTAAGAGAAGCGGGAGTACGTTATGAAGAACCTGAACACGTTACACTGGAATTGGATGACGCTTCCATCAATGGAACATATGATGTCGTTATTGATGGTGCAGTTGATGACATAAAGTCTGCATCACCGTGGTCATACGCAAATAAGTTTGAGTCGTATGATAAGTTAGCTAGTGGTGATGGCTTTGGTTATGTAGGACAGCTTGCTGGCTACGCTAAAGCATCCGGTAAGGATGTTGGTGGCTGGTGGGTAGTCAACAAAGCTAATGGTCAGTTCAAATACGTACCAGCATCAGGTCTTGACTTAGACACAGAAGTTGCTAAGATACAAGCAACAGCAGACGCAGTAAAGGAGAATAAGTTTGAAAAGTGTTTTCAACCAGTACCAGAGACATTTAGAGGAAAGGAGACGGGCAATAAAGTACTTAACGATGGTTGTCGGTTTTGTAGTTTTCGCATGGATTGTTGGGATAATATAACAGAACGCCCAGCAGTAATGTCGAAAGCCAAAGTGCCACCAATTACATCATACATAGGAGATGTAGTTGTACCATAAGGCATGGAGAGCCGCACGTAAATATGGGTATCGTAGTGGGCTAGAGTTGACCATAGCAGAAAAGCTAAAGACAGATAAGGTATCATTCAGATACGAAGCTGTTAAAATTGAATGGCAAGACCTAGCCTACCGTACCTATACGCCTGATATAATACTTGATAATGGTATTATAATTGAGGTAAAAGGTAGGTTCATGGCGGCAGACAGACGCAAGCATCTTGAAGTTAAGAAACAACATCCTAACTTAGATATACGATTTGTGTTTGAGAATAGCCGTAGTAAAATACGTAAGGGAGCAAAGTCAACATATGGTGACTGGTGTACAAAGAATGGTTTTAGATACTATGACAGGATCATTCCAGAAGATTGGTTAAAAGAAAAAGGAAAAGATAAACACCCTGACTTTATTAGTCACCCAAGTTCAACAGTGAAGAGGAGAACCAAGAAATGAAAAAAGAAGAACTAATAGAAAAGATTGAAGATGAAGACTTCATCATACGAGTAAGACCCTTCGCTGATGATGATGGTGAATGGAGTGGCGAGATAGACATCTCAATCATGGCATTCCCTGACAACCCTATGACGGATGATGACTATGGCAATGTAATGCATTTCTGTAAGATGATGTGTGCTACTGTACCTATCATGGAACAGGAAGAAAGTATTCGTAATATTGTTCACGAATATGTAATGAAAGTTATTGACAACGAGATGGAAATTGATGTAGAACTTGAAGAAGAGATGGGCGTTGAAAAGCAATATGATGGCAATGTAGTTCATCTTAACTTTAACACAAAGACAGGAGGTTCCGCATGAGACATGAAGCATATATGAAACAAGCCGCAGTGGATATGGTCAATAGCCCAGAACATTACAATCAGTCTGGCATTGAGTGTATTGCCGCTATACAGGCGGCACTAGGTCCAAACTTCAAGTACTACTTACAAGGTAACATAATGAAATATATGTGGCGTTTTGACTACAAGGGTAAGCCACTAGAAGACCTACAGAAAGCACAATGGTACTTGAATACATTGCTAGAAGATGTGGCGGCTAGTGATGAGAGTTAAAGTATTTATCAACATTGATGTAGATGAAGAAGAATATCCTATCCCTGCTGATGGTATGGTGGGGGAAGAGATAGAGGATGGCATACGTGAATACTTCTATGACGTAGACGGTGCTGATATTAGAACAATACGAACAGTAACGGAGTGAGATATGAACAATTATTTACCAACAGACTACCAGAACTTCATCGCGCTATCACGGTATGCCCGATGGAAAGAAGATGAACAACGCCGTGAGACATGGGTTGAGACAGTAGAACGCTACTTTGATTACATGAAGAACCATCTGCAAAGCACGTGTAACTATGTGCTATCAGATGAACTGCGTGGTGAACTAGAGGAAGCTGTACTCAATCAGGACATCATGCCTAGCATGAGAGCCTTGATGACATCAGGCCCTGCACTAGACCGTTGCCACGTAGGGGCATACAACTGCTCTTACGTCCCTGTGGACAGCCCTAGAGCCTTTGATGAGACTATGTATATCCTAATGTGTGGCACTGGTGTAGGCTTCTCTGTGGAACGACACAATATTGAGAAGATGGCTACAGTTAATGAAGACATGCATGAGACTGATACAGTAATCAAGGTAGGTGACAGCCGCCCCGGATGGGCTAAGTCACTACGTGAGTTAATTGCTATGCTGTATGCTGGTCAGATTCCTAAGTGGGATGTGTCTGCTGTACGTCCAGCAGGTGAACGACTCAAGACATTTGGCGGTAGGGCATCAGGTCCTGCACCACTGGAAGAACTATTTCAGTTTGTTATTGACAAGTTCAAGAATGCGGCAGGTCGTAAGCTGTTCCCTATCGAATGCCACGACATCATGTGTAAGATTGGCGAGGTTGTTGTAGTCGGCGGTGTACGCCGTAGTGCATTGATTTCATTGTCTAATCTTAATGATGACCAGATGGCACACGCTAAGTCAGGTATGTGGTGGGAGAATGAAGGACAACGTGCATTGGCTAACAACTCTGTAGCATATAAAGGCAAGCCGGAGATGGGTACATTCATGCGTGAATGGGTGTCACTGTACGAGAGTAAGTCAGGTGAACGTGGTATCTTTAACCGTGAATCTGCTAAGAAGCAAGCGGCTAAGAATGGCAGACGTGATACAGAACATGACTTCGGCTGCAACCCTTGCAGTGAGATACTGCTACGCCCATACCAGTTCTGTAATCTGTCAGAGGTAGTAGCACGTGCTAGTGATACACAACAGACACTACGAGAGAAGGTACGCTTGGCTACAATCTTGGGTACATTCCAATCTACACTGACTGACTTCAAGTATCTTCGTAATATCTGGAAGAAGAACACAGAAGAAGAACGCTTGTTGGGTGTATCACTTACTGGTATCATGGACAATGACTTGCTTAGTGGCACATCAGCCCACCTTGGTAAGAACATTGGTCAGACACTAGAGACATTGCGTGACACAGCAGTAGAGACTAATGCGGCTATGGCACAACAGCTTGGTATTCCACAGTCAACAGCTATTACCTGTGTGAAGCCTAGTGGTACAGTGTCACAGCTTGTGGACAGTGCATCTGGCATTCATGCAAGGCACAACCCACACTACATTCGGACTGTACGTGGTGACAACAAAGACCCACTTACACAGTTTCTTATCGCAGAAGGTATCCCTAATGAGCCGGATGTTATGAAGCCTGATTCTACTACAGTATTCAGCTTCCCAATGGCATCACCACGTGGGGCGGTAACACGCACAATTCTGTCGGCTATTGAACAGCTAGAGTTGTGGCTTACCTATCAGCGTTTCTGGTGTGAACATAAGCCTAGCGTAACAATCTCTGTGAAGGAATCCGAATGGATGCAGGTAGGGTCTTGGGTATATGACCACTTCGATGAAGTGTCAGGCATCAGCTTCCTACCATTCAGTGACCATACGTACAAGCAAGCACCATATCAAGACTGTACAGAGGACGAGTATGATGCTATGCTGGCACAGATGCCTACGAGTGTAGACTGGTCACTGCTACAGGAGTTTGAGAAGGAAGATACAACATCAGGTGGACGTGAGTTAGCGTGTACTGCAGATGCTTGTGAAATAGTTGACTTGAATGCTGCATAAAAAGGAGTTGACACATGAGAGAACAAATGGTAGAAGTACTACGGAAACATGCACAGGCTAACATAGCATTGCATGTTGCCAACATTGAATGTTACTTGCGTAACCCTGTAGGGATTGGAGAACATTCAGATATAATGGAAGCTATGCAAGGTGAACTGGATAGAATTGCATCGCATGAAGATAGACTTGACATCCTAAACAACTACTTCAATGAGTAAAGAGTTGATATGGAAAAGGGGTGATGGTTGGTTAATATACAACCCACCCCGCAAGTCGGAACAGTGGGACGAATGGCAGAAGATTAAACAGAAACATGCAGAGAAGGAGAACAAAAGTGACAGTGAACGAAAAGATTGATTTACAAAGATACACAAAGAAAGAAGCAGTTTTTGAGGATGGAGATTGGTGGTATCAAAATCCAGCAGGTTATCGTCAGCGTGTATCAGCACATGCTAGAAAAAATACTACTCGTATGTATGTTAATGGAAAGTACATATCAAAAAGCGATCCACTACATAAGCCGGGTAATTGGAAAACATGGTCTCATGTACACTCACATGAAAAAATGGATTCTCAACTAGAAGGTGAAGTATATGCAATAGCTAATAGTGCTTGGCCTGAGTGGGTAAAGATAGGTAGAGCAAAAGATGCTGACGATAGATGTAAAAGTTATCAAACATCTTCACCCTTTCGTGACTATTCTGTTATTGCACGTATTTCTACGGAAGATAGAAATGCACTGGAAAGAGAAATGCATCGTACATTTGAACACTTTGCAGATGACAGAAATGGTGAGTGGTTCAAGATTGACAAAGTAACAGCGATTAAAATTTTCAACTACAAGATACAGGAGAATGAAGTTGAGGCGTAACGGACTAAGCAAGTATGATGCCCCACTAAAGATTCAATACCAGTGGGGCTTCGATGCCTTTATGAAGGGCAAGACCCTGAAATCAAAGAAGGGTAAGTTCTACATAGGTGACAGCGGCATTGACCACAACACAATGCAGCATCGTGAATGGCTACGTGGGTACAATGATGCCTACTACGCCAATTTGAAGAGGATACAACACAATGAACAAGCTAGAGCAAGAAGCTAGTAACTGGATGAAAGAGAGGTACAAAGACATGAAACTACAAGAGTATCAAGAGAAGGCCGCTGAGTTCGCCATCTACCCTAAGACACATGTAATCACCTACCCAGCTTTAGGGCTGGCTGGTGAGGCTGGTGAGGTAGCTAACAAGGTCAAGAAGTTCATACGTGACGGTGCTGACCGTGAATCATTTGAAGTTAAGAAGATGGAGATTGCTGCAGAGATTGGGGATGTACTCTGGTACTGTGCGGCACTAGCCAATGACTTAGGCTTTGAGTTGTCGGCACTGGCGGCAGCTAACTTGAATAAGTTACAGGGAAGGAAAGACCGTGGAAAGATTAGTGGTGATGGTGACAATCGCTAGGAAGATACCCGGCATACTGATTGTTCTCTGGCTATGTTATGTAATGGGCATGGCTGTAACGGAAATGGTCTGCGACTGTACTAGGGAACTAAACGGTTGGTGGACTGCAGAATACTGGGCATAAAAAGAGGGGGCTTAATTGCCCCCTTACTACTATCACCTTCTTGCCATTAAACCGCCTTTGGCAAATGTAAAATCTTCTGGATTACCTTTACGTGCTTTTTTTGCTAATACTAAATGACCTATTTGCACAACTTCTTCTGCTTCCAATACAGGTGCGCCATCTGCCCTATCATAAAAATAACCTCGTCTGGTTGGATCATATCCTATTTGTATCCACTCATCATCATCAAACACTTGTTTTGCATAATCAAAAGCATCACTATCTGACATTTTATTATAATTACCTGTCATTACAGCAAAGGGACTTTTTTCTGATCCTGTAGCTACTTTTAATGCTTTATTAACTGCTGGACTGTCAGGCTGAATAAATTTAACATTTCGTAAAGAAACACTTGGAGAATATAAAGTTTTCTTTTGGTGCATTAATGTAGGAATCCATACATCATAATTAGTGTAAGCATTAATATCTAAACGAGCCGATATTTCTTCTCCATCTGGAATATTTCTATTTAAACCTACAATACCTCTACCACCTTCTCTACCGCCTAAAGCTGAAATGATTTCTTTTGAAGTTGCTGGGCGAGGTATATCTGTTACCCTGCGTATAGGGCGTATGGCATCCGCAGCTTCTCTATATTCTTTAACAGTAATATCTTTATCTTTTAAACGTTTTGCTAAAGATTGTAAAGTTTCATTTCTTCCTTTTAGCCGTTTTCTAAACTTTTCACTTGTTTCATTTGCTTTACGCCATGCTTCTACATCTTTTTGAGTTAGTCCTGCAGCAGTCATTGTGTCTGTGTTTTTTGAAACACTAGAAACTTTATCACCTCTTTTATCAACCAAACCAAAAAGTTTATCTGTATCGGCTGTGTTCTTTGGTAATGAAGTTAACTGTAACTCAGGATTTAAAAATCGTTTTTCTACATTACGGGCATCTACTTCCCCCGGAGTTCCCCTATATTTTCTATATGTTTCATCTGAATCTAAAACAGATTCTTTCTGTAGCTGAACTAATTTATCAAAATTTTCTTTTTCCCAGTCTGCCATTTTTGCAATAATAGGTCTATATAAATCTCTAAGTTCATCCATTGGTTTAGTAAAATCAAGCCCACTAAATGCAAGAGGCATTAATTTTTTATGTTCTTTTGATTTTAATATTTCTAATTCGTCAGGGGTATATTTATCAAGACTATCCGATGTCTCTTTATTGGTTAAAAAATAAAAAAAGTTTCGCCTTTCAGCACCAAGGTGTTCACTATTAATAGTAGTAAACATATTAGGAGAAGAACCTGATTGTAAACCTTCAAGATCATCTACGGCGTGTTGGACCTCATGTAGCAAAGTACTTAGAAATTGTTTTCTTTCTTGTGGGGCAACCTTTAGAGTGGTAGTACTAGGGGAAAATGTACCTGTTGTTCCATCCAGAATGTCTTCTTCAGACAATGGTTCTACTATATAGTTTTTTAGTGCAGGATACTCATTAAATAATTCATCGAACTTTAATACATCTGCAAGTACTGTTTCTGACCGCATGGTTGGATCAGGTGTAATTTCATATGAGTCAGATGCACCCTCTACAAGATTTCTACGCTTAAAGTAGGGAAGTAGATCAACATCCTTTGTAGCAATTTCAAATCTTGGATCACCCGCCTCATCTACAAATACGCCTTTACTTTTTTGAAAAAGATACTCTTCACGTGCTTCTGGTGTGTCAAATTCTAAATCATCTGCTTTCTCTGCTTCTTCAGTAAATTTATCAAATCGTTTTCTGGAACCTTTTCCCATGGTACTACCAAATATACCAAGCACAGTCTCACCAGCTTTGGCTGAACTCACAGCAGCGATACCAGCGGGTGCTACAGCCCCTGTGAAGGCAAGAGGATCAAACCTAGCTACCTCTCCATCAGGTCTGTTTACAGACGAATAGCCAGCCGACATACCCATTGCTGCAGCCATCTGATCTTCTAGGAACTTACCACCACCTTCTACTGCTGCAGCAGGTGCAGCCTTTAGAGCCTCTACAGTATCTTCCTGTGTCTGTTTATCTGAGAATAGTTTTTTACCATAGTCAAGTACAGATTTAGCACCTCTTACTATAGGTGCATAGCTAAAGTCAGTTTCAACAGGACCATACTCACCGGGAGTTTTGACTGTCATAGTCTCGCCGGGAATAGAATCCATACCTAAATCTTCTAAAGGTACTTGCTTTTCTTCTGGTGCTTTGATAACTTCTCTACGCTGTGGGGCATACAGATTACGTACAGTACCAATTAAGCCAGCCTCTTCTTCTGATGGCAAGCCATATTCGTACACAGGATCGTCTACTTCATTGTCATCTATTTCTTTTAAAGACGTATCTAGATATGACTGCACAGCTTTCATTATTGAATACCTCTTTCTGCAATAGGTAGTGCCTCACGCAACGCCCATAGGAGTGCATTAACTCTTCTGCCACCTATATCAACTGACATATCTTTATCTTCTCCTACAGTTCTACCTTCAAAACCATCATAGCTTTGATACACTTCATTAATTCTATTTTTTACTTTTTTAGATAGGCTATCCCACTTAGCTATTTCAACTCTGCTATAAGGCAATCCTCTACGCCTAGCCTGTGCTTGTAGACGTAACTTTGCCACATTTTGTGCCTTTGTTTTTATTACACTCGCTGATTTTTCTAGCATATCCTGTTGAAAAGCCCGTGGCGCATTTTGATATTCAGGAGTATTTATAACTTTACGTAGTCTTTCATTTAAATTATTAGGACCACCTGCACGAGATAATTCTTGCCTAGTATAGAAATCTATTTTATCGTCTTTATCTCTTCTATACATATCTGTATAAGACATACCTAGTCTTGACATTTCTTTCATAACTGTATTTTTACGTATAGTAGTAGCACCAAATAGTTGTTTTTCTATTGGGTTTATAGCACGCAGTGTTCCTGTTTTAAGAGGAGAGGAAGCAGGTGTGTCATAGTCTTCATCCGCAAGAAGGCCAGCAGACCAAGAAGATAAAGGAAAGTCGGGCAGATTTCTAGTTGATTTTTTATATACGTAATCGAAAAAGTTTTCATCGCCTGTAGAAGTAGTTGGAATATCTCTTGAACGAGGATCAAACTGACCATAAACATCCTTTGCTATTCCGGCTGGAATAGTCCAACGACCCAAAAAGTTACCCAAACCTTCTGCTATAGTTTTAGTGTTACCACTTTTAATACCATCTTCAAATACTTTATCAAGCATAGCTATACCCATACCAGTTCTAAATGTAGAACCAAGTGTTGCTTGTAGTAGTGCTTGTGAATAGTACTTGCCCATAGACTGAGGCAGTTTAGAAAAAGTATCTGTTTGTGCGCGATATATCATATCTGCTATAAGCATAAATGGGGCCATAGGTCCGTAGATTGCCCGTCCATCAATATAATCATCTCCACCCTTGTGTATTTCGTACCATTCTGCGCCATCGCCCTGCTTTGCTCTCCACGCATATGCTGTTGTAAGCATGGCTGCACCAGCTAGTTGTTTTGGTATACGTTCTCTAGCAATAGATGGATTAGCAACTACATCTAACATACCTATAAGTGGCATATGTTGATATTGAAACTTTAATTGGTTAGCTACGAATCTAGGAAACGGCATCCATGCGGATATAGCAATAGGGTATTTATCATTAGCCCGGATAAATCCTCTAGCAGTAGTACTAAATATATCTTTACCTTTCATACTTGATTGATAGGTAAATTCATATGCATCTTTTACTGCAGCCTGATATATATCTTCAGGTATATCTCCAAAAGAACCGTCTTTAATTACGTCATAAAGATTCATACCTTTATCTGACAACCTGCGTTTTAGTGATGCAGCTAAAACACCTTGCTTAAATATATTATCAGATGATGTATTTAGTATCTGTAATTTTCTTCCAAATTTAGCTAACTTAGTTTCTGCGTCTGTAGCTGCTGATAAATCTGCCGCATCTCTGAAAAGTCTTTTTGCTTCTTCTGGCATGTTTTCTTCAAACAAAGTCCGTACAACTCTACTCTCTTGAGGATTAAACATATATTTTGCAACATCTAAGGAACCATCAAACAAACCTCTTTTAGGTGCAAAATAACCCTTAGTGTTTGAATCCACAAGAGACTGAACTAAGTTATCCATTGTTCTTGTTGCCGCATCTACACCTATACGAAATCCACCACCTATGGTGTTTCTCATGGTAGTTGCTGGTTGCAATGTCATAGCACCAACACCAAATTTATCTATATCTCTTACACCCTGAAAAAACTTTTCCCTTAACTGGCTATTACCTATTATATCTTCTGCTTCTTTACGTGTTATACTAGATACAGAGTCTTGACTAAGATCATCTAAATCATCAAGTAACTTATTTATTTTAGCATACTCTTCTGGTTTAGCTTTCTTTAACGCTTTTGACAACTGTCCTTGAATACCTAGAATACGACCAGCCTGTGAAACTTCAGCTAAATATACGAGAGAAAATTGATCCATATTCAAATTATGTTCTCGTAAAATATTACCAATTCCAAGGTTTTCTAATTCTCCATTACGCATAGCATCATATAACTTTGTGGTTATACGGTCTCCCATTACCTTTACATCACCAACTTCTTTTCCGGCAGGTATAGTATCTCCTTGTTTATACAAAACATCATCAACAATATTTAATTTATCTTTTACTCTAATGGCAGCAGCCATGATATTTTCAAACACTTCAGAACCAAGGGACGCTTCAAGTGTTTCACTTGGGTTTAAATCTTTTTTTAGTCTACGACCTTCTGCTACTTTAGCTGGGTCTAAAGCGTTTAATGTATTTCTTACTGTATTGATTTTTTCTTTATCTGCTGTTTTTAGGGTTTGTTTTGATTTTTCTGCAGCTATTTTTGCTTTTTTTGCTGCACCTATTCTAGCTGCTTCAAGTAGTTCGTTTGCATTTTCTGCGCGGGACAATGCCCCCTTTCCAGTAAGCATACCAGCACCAGCACCTAACCCACCAAATACACCGCCGCCTATACCACTAGCAATACCTGTAGTCACTGTTCTACCACCTGTAAACTCTTCTTGTTGTCCCGTAGTTACACGAGTAGCTTCTTGGGCAACACCTTGACCAAAACCCATAGCGGCTTCTGGTATAGCGGCACGTACAGCCGACTGACCAATATTACCTAAAACTTTACGGACACCTAACTTAGCAGCTTGTGTACCTGCTACAGCAGCAGCTTTGCCTGTACCGCCTGTGATAAGACCTATGTAGGTAGATGGTGCTGTTAGCAAACCCATAGCGTAGTCACCTAACATACGCCCGGTATCTGTATCATCTACTTTATCATATGCGTCTATTAGTCTAGCAAAACCTTCTTTATCTTCTTGTTTTGCATTTTGTGCATATTCAAGGTCACGCAAAGTAGTTATCTCATTGACATCGTGATAACGCATATGTTCCATAAAATTATTATACACGTCTTCACGAGTCATCTCACCACTAAGACCACCACGGTTTTCTAAAAAAGAAACAGCATCTGAGATAAATTCATCATCAGATGCCAGTGTTTCTTTATCCAGTTCGTCAATTTCATTGTAGGCTTTGAACATTATGTCCTCTATTAATTAGTAACTGTTATTTTACTACCTTCAGTGTCCTTATTATATCCATACTTTCTAAGTACTCTATTAATACCATCATCTATATCTTTTTCTGTAAGATTAGAATCAAGAGCAATCATAGCTTCACGTATTTGTTTTGCTATGACATTAGCCGTGACTGCATCTATAATTTTTCCATCTTGAGGTTTTAGTTCTTCATTTAATGTTCTTTCTAATTCTGCAATACCTAAACCTTCCAGATTAAGTGGCCCTTTACCTTCTTGACCTTTACTATCTACTATTTCAGGTTCTGTTGAAATATATGTATCACCAACTTTAGCAGTTTTAACCCACGAGTTTAGTGCATTTTCCATGTCTTGTAAGTCTTGGGTGTTAAATGCCCCATAGTCACCACCCTCTTCTTTTTCTTTTCTTTTTTGTAACGTGACTTCTCTTATTTTTTGATTTACTGCAGTTGCGATTTTATTATCTGTAAACTTGTATATAACATCTTCGTCAAATAGACCACCATAACCTGCAGATTCACTACTTTTAATTTGAGACCCAATACCAGATAATAGTTTAACATCCATTTGTGCGGCAGTATATGTATCTTTAGTAGCAGTAGCTGCAGCAGCAGGGTCAAACAAACGTGTTTTTCCTTTAATTTGTACATCATCATATACAATACTATCGGATGCAAGTGCTGCTAATTCACTCATAGAAACTCCGGTAGCATTTGCTATAGCATTCATTCTTTCTGTTCTAACATTATCTAAGTTTCCACCCAGCAATCCTGTAAGACCACTACCTCTTTGTTTACCTGTAACTTGATCCATAGCATCTAATACAGGTACACCTTTATCTACTTTACCCATTACAAGGTTAAGAACTTGATCTTTAGTATATCCATGCGCTTCTTGACCCGGATCAAGCGTAACAATTTCTCTAGGATTAACTTTATATTGTTCGTACTTTTTTGTCATAGAGTCAATGTGGTCCAAGACTTTTTGTCCTGTACCTTCTGCCATTATCACAGCAATATCATCACCATCAAAATGTTTAGACAAAGAATCATATATTTTTTCTTTTTCTATTCTTTTTGACCTACGTTCTTGTGCTTTAGGTAAACCTATTTGAGTAAGAATTTTAATTTCATCTTCTGTGTTAGTAAGTGCTTCTTCACGTTCTTTATCCAGTATTTCAGATGCACGTTTAGCTGCACCACCAATAGCTGCCCCTAATCTAAAAGCCATCTATACTCTCCTTGCCATTAAGCCAGAAGGTTTTTCTTCTGTTCTATCTTCTATAACTTCTTCTTCTGGCGCAGACATTTCGTCTGTTAACATAACACCTTTTTCTTTTTTATTTTTAAGTTTTTGCATGTTAAGCGCAATCTCGGCAGGAGTAGAAACATCTGAATCATCTTCTTGACTTTCTGTTACAAAGTCAATACCTGCTTTCTCTCCTATACCACTAACTACTTCTACAAGAGCAGGTGCAATAAGCATACCAACATCGACACTATGCAAACCTTCCATCACACCACCTAGCTGCATTGTATCTACAAGAGTATCTACAGGTACACCTAACTCAAGAATATCTAGCATCTGATCTACTTGTTTGTCTTGTGATATTTTATTTACATAAAATTCTAGTGCTTGTTCAGGTGTGGTAAACTGTGGTGGTTTTTGCCACGGTCTATCACCTAATGGCGCAGTCATACCTTGACCCGGAATAGGTGCATCAAGTATAGGTGCTGGTGCATTTTTATTTTGCATTATGCCATTGCCTTTCGTACTGCTTCTCTTAACTGTACAGATATATGTTTATTGCTTTCTATTTTACCAGAACTAGGTTTATTAAGCAAGCCTTTTGATGACATAGCAATAGGTTTTGCACTACTTTCTTTATCAGAAAGAAACTTAGTATTCATATTCGCTAAACGTGTAAGATTTTTATGACTCATTTTACTACCTAACTAGAATCCCATAAACCCGCCAGAACCTAAACCAATTTTAAGAATGTCTGTTACAAAGCCACCAACTGCAGCACTTGATTCATAGTCACCCTTAATTTTTTGTATATCTTTACTTGCATCTGCATTAATGTGTGCTACTGCTAATTGCATAGCACGTTGTGCTTCATTCTCTGCAGTGTTCCATGCCCATTCCATTGTATCAGAATAGTAAGACCACATATTGTTATACGCAGATTCAGATATACCAAGTATAGCTGCTGCATTGATTTCATTAGCACGGTTAACTGCGGCAGTATCTGCTGTAGCAATTTGTCTACGCCACTGTGCATTAGACTGTGCAATCACTGTCTGGTTCTGTGAGTTGAATTGATCGCGCTGATTATTCATTTCAGCATTAAAACGATTGACTGTATTAGCTTGACCTGCATTAAACTGTGCCTGTGCATTCTGCTGTGTAGCATTGAACTGTGATGTTTGCTGTCCTAGATTAGCAAAGAACTGGTCAACTTGGTTCTGGCTTGTGGCATTAAACTGTGCCGCAGCATTGGTAGCTGCTTGGTCAGTAAACATAGACTGTGTACGCTGTTGTGCCTTAAACAACTCTGTCTGCTGTTGATTAGACAAGTTAGCCATATCAGTCTGTAAGAATGTCTGTGCATTGTTTACTGCTGACTGCTGACGATTATTAAGATTAGATGCATCCATTTGTGCCAGTGCAGCAGCTTCTGCCATTGTCATTGCCTGTGAGTTAGACAGGTTGTTAAGGTTCATTGTATTAGTAGCACGAGAGTTCTCTAGCTGTACCTGCTGTTCAGCAGTAAAGTTCATGTTAGCTATGTCACCAATACGTGCAGAGTTTTGTACACGTGACTGGAATGCTTGGTCAAACTCCTGACCAATAAACTGCGCACGTTGCTGTGCAGATAACATAGCACGTTGCTGACGATTAGATAGGTTCTGTGCCTCAAACTGTGCTACTACTTGTGCATCAGCCTGTGCAATAGGCAGTGCAGCTTCTAGTGTAGCCTGTACAATGGCCTGACCAGCAAGGCTACTTGCACCTAGTCCACGTGCTGCCATAGCTGCTGTAGCATTACGCATAGCACCTGCTGCCCACGCTGGTGGGTTAGCTGCATCAAAGTTAGCTGTCAGAGAAGCAAGCTGACCCTGTACGGTAGCTTGTGTAGATGGTGTAGCTGTAGCTGCTTGTACCTGTTCAGTAAAGGTAGCAGCAGTCTGTGCGTCAGCAGCACCTGAGATAAGTTCACCTGCTTGTATGTTACGTTGTACAGGATTGTCAATAAGTGTGGCATTACCCTGTGCAGCAGATAGATTACCTACGCTAGTAGCTGTTTGCTGGGCCGCTGTGACCTGTGCGCGGGGGTCTACTGTAGCCTGTGCTGCCTGTGTAGCATTCATAGCTGCATCGACTGCTGGTGCGGCTGTAGCGGCTTCCATTACATTTGCTTGTGACTCTTGTTGTGGGGTAGCTGTAGCTGTTTGTGCCATTGCTGTAGGCACTGCAACTGCACCTGTAAGTTGACCAGTACCCTGTGCAATATCTTGACCCGGACCTGTTGGCGTCATAGCAGCAGTAGTCACTGCACCTTGAGGTAGTCCCGGTGTTAACATACGCTGTACACTGACATCACCTATGTTTGCTGGTGCAGTTTGTGGAGCAGCAGGTGCGGGTGCTGGTTGTGCTGGCTCTGCTACTTGGTCATACTTCATTTTAGGGCTAGACTGCATAGGTATAGGTGAAATACCCGGCGGCAATGACATCACAGGATTTGATACACCTGCTTGGTTTGCTTGGTTTGCATCACCATATTGTTGTCCAGTCTTAGGGTCATACACTACAACTGCAGGAGTAGCATTGAAAAAACCACCATTTGCAGCTAACCCACCGGGTCCAACAGCACCAATTTGATTGCCAATCAAACCACCACCTTGTGGCAGTTGATTCAGCGGTGTAAACTGTCCTGTCTGTGGGTTATAGCCACCAGCAGCATTTGATACCTGTCCTATCATACCACCGTTAGCCATCTTCTTAACCATACCACCTTTAGCCATAGTCTGTGCAGCTTTTACAAAGCCATCCATACGTGCCTTACGTGCTGGGTCTTGTTCGATGTAGCTTTGGAACTGCCCCATATCGCCAGAGTAGCCCATAGCCTTTGCAATCTTATTCATTGCTTCAGGTTTAAATGCTTTGAACATCGCCATATTAATTCATTCCCATAAATACTGTAACTACCATAGCCACCACCATTACAGTGCTACCCATTATCATTGCCTCTAAACGCCACATGCGCTTATCTAAACTGTCCAGCTTACCGTGTACCAACTCACGGAACATCGCACACTCTTTCTCATGCGACTCCAAGTCCATTGCTACTTTCAATGTTTGTTCCTGTTGCTGTACCATCTTCATCAGTCAGCGTCAGCAATAGTCAAATCGCCAGCAGCTACCTGACGCATGATTTCCGCGTAGTGTGTGTTAGCTGGGTCAAGTGGTACAGTAATAGTAAACTCTGGTGAACCATTACCATCAGGTTCTTGAGTTTGACTATTTGTAACTTTAATAAATGCGTTGTTTCCGCTTTCATCTTGAATGTATTTTGCTGTTGTAATTTCCATTTTTATAACTCCGCATCAAACTGAAAGTTTGCGTCAGCATCATTGTTTGCACCAACCAGAAGCGCATCTTTTGCTGTATGTACATCACCTGTTGGAACAGTCACAGAGGCCGCATACGTTGAAACAGAATTTAAGGTTATACCTGCGCTAGGGTTTAATGTCCCACCGTTATAAACTCGCATAGAGCCGCTAGTTGCTAAAGATGGATTTGCTCTCATTGTTACTGGAAATGAAACAGGGAATATGCTTTCTGTACCATTTATAGCCATACCTGTTGCAATAAAGGTATAAGCGGTACTACCGTCTATTGTAGGAACTCTGGTAAAATACCTCTGACACGCCGCCAACTCATCGCCATAAGACCGATGTTCAAAAGGCGTGGCTACATCTCCGATTTCCATCTGAATGCCAGTGATAAACAACTCGTTGTCTGTGCTTGAGAAGAATGAGTCAATACCAGACGCTCTTGTGTTGGTAACAGTGCTTGCCCAAGTGTTTGCTGTGTAAGAACCGCCTGAGTAAGTAGAACCTGCATGAAGCCAAAAACCAAGAATAGAACTTAACGCATTATCATCATCAAAAGCACCCGTAGTATCGCCGGGAAAAACAATACTAAATCTTTGCCATGAACTACTTACTGTAAACTGCTGTCTAATGCTTCTTGTATTATCTTGGTCTGTAAGTTCACACATATATTTATTAGCTGTTCCTTTTGCGTAAAAAGAAACGGTCACAGACTTTGCACTGCTTGTACCTTTGGCAAGACTTTGTAAGTTCTGCCCTTCAAAACGAGTGGCTAGAACCAGTATTTCACCCGCCGCAATAGATGTATCTGCGGTAGTACAGTCCAGTTTGATTGCGTTAGCAAATCCCGGCAAGTCTGTAATCGTTGCTTGAGATTGCGTGTGCCTACCTGCTGTATCTGACGTTGCGGTTGTTCTAAAACGGTCTGCGGTAAAGTATCCAGAAGAAGTGGTGACAGCGGCTGACGTACCCCGCTGTGCCACCTGCATCGCACCGTTAATAACAAGGTTCCTGTTCGACAACGCCGACTGCGAACCAATCAGTGCGGCTAGTTCTGCTGCTTTACTCATGCGAGGTCTCCGTAAACGGTTGTAGGCACATTAGAGGAATCAAATAAAGTTAGTTGGGTACTTGAACCTGCTGTTCCTGCCGCGTTACCTATACGGATACGATTAGCTGTGGTTGTGACAACAGAGTGTTTTATTAAAATATTACAGTAATTACTACCAGAACTACTATGACCGCCTTGACTATAAAATGCATTTGCAAATGCATTACTATAAGCAAAGCTAAAATCTCCTGCCGCGTTATCTGTTATGCTACTTACATTAAGGCTATCATTTATCGTTGTATTTGTAGTTTGATTAATCCACGCCTTCGCACTACCACCTGCCACAAAGCTAGTAGCAATGCTGTTGTTCCCAGCGGCATCCTTTAATGTATTTACTCTAAGTTCGCTTGCCATTATGCTAGGTCTCCGTGTGCCTGAACATCGTGGTCATAATTTTGTGCGGCATCAGAAGTATTTCCTACCTCTACCGCTATTAAGGACGATGTACTTCTGTCAGAGTTTCTAGTCAAAATCTTGCTCCGTGCGCCAGTTCTAACCATACCCGACTGACTATATGTAACAGCAGAAAATGCGGCTGTTAGACCATAACTAAAGTCACCATCACCGTGGTCTGTGCTACTACTCATGTTAAATGAATCTGTTCTTACTGCATCTGCTTCAGCATAAACCCAAGCCTTCGCCAACCCCTGTTGAAGATTAGTCGTGGTTGAGTTGCCTTCACCTGTCACGCTAATAGAACCAGCCGTGGTTACTCCTGTGATTGAGTCTACTTTTAATACACTAGCCATTATGCGAGGTCTCCTAAAACACAAATACTTAGTCTATCGTCATCATTTCCCGCAGCACTCGATAAATCATAGTTAGCGATAGCAAAAGTATTAGATGCAGGAGTTAATGCGCTACCACAAAAACCCATAACCCTGTTACCGCCACCAGCTTGTTCGCCACTCATACCAGTAGTTGCATAGTTTGTGTCTGCCATATTATTAGTAAAAACAACACTTGACCTTCCTACAGCTAAATCAGAAATAGAACTGAAGTTAAGCGAATCTCTTATTGTGTGTGTTCCTGATTGTTCAAAGCTAGCCCACGCCTTCGCCAGTCCCTGCACAACATTGGTTGTCGCACTGCCGCCTTCAGCCACAGCCACAGCATTGTTGGCAACCTTTACATTCGTGCCGCCAGAGCCAGCCTTGTCTACAATGGTATCTACGTTGAGTTGGCTGGTCATACGATACTCCAATATCCGTTAACAGTGACGGTGGCATTGTCCTGTGTAATCGGACCTGCACTCACGCCGTTCTCATCTGCATCAATAGTAACGTCTGCCGTTATGCTTTGACCATTCAAGCGGATGATGCTGTTGTTACCTTTGAATGGGTAGCGTGTGTCACTCTCTGTCACTGTGTAACTGTTGGCTACAGAGAACACATCATAGGCTACCATCTCAACTACGTCACCAGATGATGCACCTGTGACCAGCACGACTGTTGTACCTGTAGTGGCAGTGTAGTCTGTTCCCGGCTTTAGTAGTACACCGTTCTGATACACGTCCATGTACAGACCATCTTGATAGGTAAGTACCTTAGAC
>VMHT01123574.1_pt1 | contig 27478 bp, 26 predicted proteins | sample 4693611 | NCBI WGS metagenome assembly VMHT01 (sample SAMN12280063, study PRJNA550983) | marine metagenome | isolation source: seawater sampled from same location over 5 years 0.02-0.2 micron viral filtrate | place: USA: collected off the coast of southern California halfway between the port... ... | reverse complement strand
ATTCAGGTATATTTTCGGCTAGGCGTTAAACTCCAGCCCCAAGCCAGCAAGCTCGCTGGGCTGTCGTTCGCAGCCGAAAGCTGGTCGTCAACCGCCGGAAGGCGGTTGAGCGTTTTCTTACTTGGCGATATTACTTCGTCTCGGCGGCTGGACTGCGCCCATCCGCCTCGCTTGCGGAAGGCGCACCGGGCTTTCGCTTCGCAAAAGCGGGTGCTTTTACCGCCAACCCACAACAGGCGGCATGGAGCTCAATATGCTCTCGACATTGCCGCCGGTTTTCAGGCCAAACATCGTGCCGCGGTCATAGAGAAGATTAAACTCGACATAACGCCCGCGCCGCTGCATTTGCTCGTCGCGCATGGCGGCGTCATAGGGCAGGTCGATGCGCCGCGCCGCAATCTCAGGATAGACCTCGACAAAAGCGCGGCCGACATCTTGCGTAAAGGCAAAATCGGCGTCCCAATCGCCGCTATCGAGATGGTCGTAAAAAATGCCGCCCGTGCCGCGCGTCTCATTGCGGTGCGGCAGAAAGAAATATTTATCGCATTCCGCCTTAAAGCGCGGATAATAGCCGCCATCATGCTTGTCGCAGGCGGCTTTAAACGCCGCGTGAAAATCCACCGTGTCTTCATGGCTGTCCGTGCGCGCCGCATCCAACATAGGCGTCAGGTCGCCGCCGCCGCCAAACCAGCCCTTGGTTGTCACCACCATGCGCGTGTTCATATGGGCGGTCGGCGCATTGGGGTTGGTCGGGTGAGCAATCACCGAAATGCCACCGGCCCAAAAGCGCGGATCGTCTTCCGCCCCGGCCACTTGCTTTCTAAACTCCTCAGAAAATTCGCCGTAAACGGTCGAGATATGCACGCCCGCCTTCTCAAAAGCCTGGCCGTGCAGCATGGACATCTCACCGCCGCCGCCATCTGAAGAAGAGCCTTCAGCGCCATCTGAGGTAGAGCCTTCCGACGAACCGCCGCGCTGCCATTTTTTGCGCTCAAAAACCGCGCCTTCCGGCTCCAGCGATTCGAGGCGGGCGCATAAATCGTCGCGCAGCCCCCGAAACCAATCGGCGGCGCTTTGTTTGCGGTGATTCCAGAGATTTTCGTCCACGCTTTTCTCTTCCTTTGCGTCCTCTTGGGATGCTTAAAAATTCAGCAATAGTTTCAATGCTTTGCAGCCGGTGCGGCAAGTCGAAAACCGGCTGATTCATGCGTCACGGTGACACATTCTGCCCAACGCACTGTGGCTATAGTTTGCGACCACTCGCTGCTTGTATATAAAGGCTAGGCCGTGAGGGGGCAAGAAGGAGAACAATATGGCGGACGAACAAAATTCTGCTGGTGACGACACAAATCGTCGCGACTTTTTATATCTGGCAACCGGTGCATTTGCCGCCATTGGCGCAGCCAATATCGCCTGGCCCCTGATACATCAGATGAATCCTGATGCGTCGGTTAAGGCTTTGGCGTCAATTGAGGTTGACCTGGCAGCCATTGAGACCGGCCAGAGCATTACCGTGACATGGCGCGGCAAGCCGGTATTTATCCGCCGCCGCACAGCGGGCGAGATTGCAGATGCGCGCCAAGTCGCTGACACGGAACTGCCCGACCCGCAAAATGATGCGGAGCGCGTGCAAAAAGACGAATGGTTGGTCATGGTCGGCATTTGCACCCATTTGGGCTGCGTGCCGCTGGGGCAAGCCGGTGACTTTAATGGCTGGTTCTGCCCGTGCCACGGCTCGCATTACGACACGTCAGGTCGTATTCGCAAAGGCCCGGCCCCTAAGAACCTTGAAATTCCTTCATATGAATTTGTCGGCGATAGCCGCATTAAAATTGGTTAGGACACTAAATGAGCGGTGAAAGCACATATAATCCAAGCAATGGGTTCACCAAATGGATGGACTCGCGCCTGCCTATCCTGCGTTTGGCGCATGACAGCTTTATCGATTATCCGACCCCGAAAAACCTCAATTATTGGTGGACTTTCGGGGGTATTTTGACCTTCTGCCTGGTGACACAAATCATCACCGGCATTATTCTCGCCATGCATTACACGCCGCATGTTGATTTCGCCTTTAACTCGGTCGAACATATTATGCGTAATGTGAATTATGGCTGGCTCATCCGCTATATTCACGCCAATGGCGCGTCCATGTTCTTCCTCGCCGTTTATATCCATATTTTCCGCGGCCTGTATTACGGTTCTTACAAAGCGCCGCGTGAAGTGCTGTGGATTTTGGGCGTGATTATTTATGTGCTGATGATGGCCGCCGCCTTTATGGGTTATGTGCTGCCATGGGGCCAAATGAGCCTGTGGGGCGCAACGGTTATCACCAATCTGTTCGGGGCCATTCCGCTGATTGGTGAGAATGTTGCAATTTGGCTGTGGGGCGGTTATTCAATCGACAATCCGACGCTGAACCGCTTCTTCTCGCTGCATTACCTCATTCCCTTCCTGATTTTGGGCGTGGTTATTCTGCATATTTGGGCGCTGCATGTGCCCGGCAATAATAATCCGGTCGGCATTTCGGTTAAGGGCAAGCAAGACACAGTACCGTTCCACCCATATTACACGGTGAAAGATGGCTTTGCGCTGACGGTGTTTATCATTCTGTTCGCCTATTTCATCTTCTTTGCGCCCAATGTGTTGGGGCATGCCGATAATTATATTCAAGCCAATCCGCTGGTGACACCGGCGCATATTGTGCCGGAATGGTATTTGCTGCCGTTCTACGCTATTTTGCGCGCCGTGCCCGATAAGCTGGGCGGTGTCGCGCTGATGTTTGGCGCGATTTTCATTCTGTTCTTGCTGCCATGGCTGGACACATCGAAAGTGCGCTCGGCGCGTTATCGTCCGCTGTTCCGTCAATTCTATGCGCTGCTGGTGCTGGACTGCTTGTTGCTGGGCTATTTGGGCGCGCAACCGGCTGAGGGCATTTACATTGTGCTGGCGCGTATTGGAACGATTTATTACTTCGCTCACTTCCTGGTCGTCCTGCCGGTCTTGGGCATAGTCGAAAAGCCAAAAGCGGTGCCGGAGTCCATATCGGAGCCGATTCTCGGCGCACAACCTGCCGAATAGGCTTTGAGGGGGAATGATGATGATGCGATTTGGGATTAAGGCGGTTCTTGCCGTTGCCATTATGGCGGCGGGGCTGTCTGCACCGGCCAGTGCCGCAGGCGATGCCAAGCACCCGGCCGAAATTGACTGGCAGTTTGACGGTCTGTTCGGCACATATGACCGCAATGCGCTGCGGCGTGGCTTTCAGGTTTATAAAGAGGTTTGTGCAAGCTGCCATTCTTTGAACCAGATTGCGTTCCGCAATCTCTCGCAAGAGGGCGGGCCTGAGTTTTCTGACGCTGAAGTCAAAGCGATTGCGCGTGAGTATATCGTCGAAGATGGGCCGGATGATTATGGCGATATGTTTGAGCGCGATGCGCTGCCGCGTGACAAATTCCCGTCTCCCTATCCGAATGAAAACGCCGCGCGCGCGGCCAATGGCGGCGCCTATCCGCCCGACCTCTCGCTCATCACCAAAGCACGTGGTGGCGGGGCCGATTATATTCATGCGCTGCTGAGCGGTTATGAAGATGCGCCTGAGGGCGTCGAAATGCGCGCCGGTCTCTATTACAATCCCTATATGCCGGGCGGCAAAATCGCCATGCCTGCGCCCTTATTGGAAGAGCTGGTCGAGTATGGCGATGGCACGCAAGCCAGTGTTGAGCAAATGTCGATGGATGTGACGCATTTCCTCAATTGGACGGCAGAGCCTGAGCTTGAGCAACGCAAGCGCATGGGCTTTATGGTGCTCATCTATCTGACGATTTTCGCCGGATTAATGTTCTTCTCAATGCGGAAAATCTGGGCTGATTTACACTAACTTGCGGTGCTTTTAACCCTTGCGCCGAAGCGGGTCGCCAATAGCTGACGCTGTTGGATGTTAGAAGCCCAAAGCCCTAAAAATTCAAAACTCCGCTTCAGCAATGAGGCGGGGTTTTTTGTTGTTGTTCGGCCATGCGTGGATTAGCCTTTGAGGAGCCAAAAAGAAAAATAAAGGTGTTACTTGACCAAATCTATTTGCCAATGGGCGCTTGTCTTATTTCTATTTAATCCGCCAGCCGATGCGCTGGCCCATCCGGCGCGGGAAGATAGGCATGGCTGCCATTATGAGCAAGCCCAACGCCATTGTCATGGCGAAGATGGGGATGTGTTGGAACTTATCGGCGCGATTGCGCTGGTTGCCGCTGCCGGTTATGTCCTCTGCAAATGGATGCGCTTATGCGATGCGCCGACCGAGAAACAATGGCCAGACGATGCGGTGGATTTTTCGGACGGGTTGCTTCGTTAAATAAGAAGGCTAAACATTAAACCGGAACAGCATCACATCGCCGTCTTCGACAATATAGTCTTTGCCCTCTTGGCGCAGGCGACCGGCATCGCGCGCCCCGGCCTCGCCATTAAGCTCGGTATAATCGCCATAGGCAATGGTCTCGGCTTTAATGAAGCCGCGTTCAAAATCCGTGTGAATGACGCCTGCCGCTTGTGGCGCGGCGGTGCCGCGTCGCACGGTCCAAGCGCGGCTCTCTTTCGGGCCGGCGGTGAAATAGGTGATGAGGTCCAACAGCCCATAGCCCTGACGGATGAGGCGGTTCAGGCCCGGCTCAGCCAGCCCCAATGTCTCTAAATATTCAAGCCGTTCTGCGTCATCAAGCTGCGCCAATTCTTCCTCAATGCGGGCCGAAATAACCACAGCTTCGGCGTTTTCCGCTGCCGCTTTTTCGGCCACTTTGGCGGACAGGCCATTGCCGCTTTCGGCGCTGCCTTCTTCAACATTGCAGACATAAATCACCGGCTTTGAGGTGATGAGTTGCAGGTTTTTCCAATCGCGCGCGCGGTTTTCCGGAATATCAGCTTTGCGGGCGGGGCGGCCTTCGCGCAATTCGGCCAGCGCCAAATCGACCAATTCTAATTCAGCCAGCGCCTCTTTATCTTTGGCCGTGGCTTTTTTGCGCAAGCCGTCTTCGCGCTTCTCCAGGCTTTCCAAATCGGCCAGCATTAATTCGGTCTCTACCGTATCGGCATCGGCCAGCGGATCAATTTTGCCCTCAACATGGGTAATGTCATCATCTTCAAAACAGCGCAGCACATGGGCGATAGCATCAACCTCGCGAATATTGGCGAGAAACTGATTGCCCAGCCCCTCACCCTTAGACGCGCCGCGCACCAGTCCGGCAATATCAACAAAGCTCAGCCGGGCCGGTATGCGATTGGCCGATTGCGCGATATCCGCCAGCTTGTCGAGGCGCTCATCGGGCACGGCGACATCACCGATATTCGGCTCAATCGTGCAGAAAGGAAAATTGGCTGCTTGCGCGCTGGCGGTTTTGGTCAGAGCGTTAAAAAGGGTTGATTTGCCCACATTGGGCAGGCCGACAATGCCGCATTTAAATCCCATTTTCGTCTTCCTGCTCTGTTTGGTCTTGTGAGTGCATGGCCTCGACCACGCGGGTTTGATAAGTGGCGTCGTCTCCGGCGGCCAGCAAGGGCGCATGGTCTGCCAGTGCCTTTAGAAAATCGGCCAGCCAATCGGCATCGGCTTTGGCGAAATCGCCCAGCACATGGCCGGTCACCTTTGCCTTATCGCCCGGATGGCCAATGCCCAATCGGGCGCGGCGAAAGTCAGCCCCCATATGAGCGTTTATTGAGCGTAGGCCATTATGACCGGCAAAACCGCCGCCACGGCGCATCCGCAATTTACCCGGTGGCAGGTCAAGTTCGTCGTAAAACACAACGATTTGACTGCCATCGAGTTTGAAAAAATTTACCGCCTCAGACACGCTGACACCGCTTTTATTCATAAAAGTTTGCGGCTTCAGCAACAGCACTTTTTGCGTGCCGATTTGGCCCTCGGCCAATAGGCCGTGATATTTTTCCCGAAAATCGCCAAAGCCATAGGCCGCGGCAAGCGCGTCTATGGCCATGAAACCGACATTATGGCGGTTTTTGGCATATTTGGATTCGGGATTACCGAGACCGACAAAAAGCTGCATGATGCGCTCCCATCATGGGAGAGGGGGCGAAGATTACTCTTCGCCGCCTTCGCCTTCGCTGCCGCCTTCGGCTTCTTCACCGTCCTCGGCTGCTGCATCACCTTCTTCACCGGTGTCTTCACCGGCTTCTTCGCTTTTCAGCGCCGCCGGAGCCGCGATAGTGGCGATGGTGAAGTCGCGGTCTGAAATGACCGGCTCAACGCCGTCAGGCAATTTCACTTCCGAAATATGCAGACTGTCATTCATTTCCGCTTCAGCAAGGTCAAGCTCAATGGTTTCAGGAATATTGTCTGCCGGACAGTTCAATTCAACCGTGTAGCGCACAACATTCAACACGCCGCCTTGTTTCAGGCCCGGGCATGTTTCTTCATTGAGGAAGGTCACAGACACTTCAACCGCAATTTTCGCGCCTTTTCCGAGGCGCAGAAAATCAGCATGCAGAATATCGTCGCGCACCGGATGCAATTGCACATCACGGGCAATAACGCGCTGTTTTTTGCCTTCAAGGTCAATTTCCAGCAGCGTGTTCATCATGCGGCCGGTATTAAACAGCTTGTTCATTTCACCAATTTTAAGGGAAATACCCTCAGGGTCTTTTTTATCCCCATAGATGACGGCCGGCACCAGTCCTTCACGACGCAATGCACGAGCGATCCCCTTACCGGCCCGTTCCCGCTTTTCAGCGGCAATTTCATAAATATCAGACATTTCTGTCTCCTTAATTTGCAGCCAGCCCCATTTTCAGGGGCAAAGCTGGCGATAAATCCCGACAAAGCCCATGCCAAGCCGGTCAGACCGATTTTCCTCCAGGGGTGCAAAACCGTATCGTGAGCGGGTTATAACCCCGCCTTGCGTGCTACGCAATGCTTAATGATTTAGTCAAAAAGGCTGGAAACCGAGTGCTCATCCGTGGTGCGGCGCATGGCTTCACCAATCAATTCGGCAATCTTGATAATGCCGAATTTTTCCGAGCTTAAAATCTCTTTGGTCGGCTGGATTGTGTCGGTAATCAGCAGTTTTTCAAGTTGTGAATTATTCACCCGATTAACCGCTTCACCCGATAAAACGCCGTGGGTGATATAGGCGGAAACCGATTTCGCACCATTGCCCAGCAAGGCCTCAGCGGCGTTGCACAATGTGCCGCCACTATCGACAATATCGTCAACCAGCAGGCAATGGCGGTCGGTCACGTCACCGATAATATTCATCACTTCGCTTTCACCGGCGCGCTCGCGGCGTTTATCGACAATGGCAAGGTCGGCACCAATGCGATTGCCCAGGGCGCGTGTGCGCACCACGCCGCCCACATCCGGCGAGACAACCATCAGATTTTGGCCGTTAAAGCGTTTTTTAATGTCATCGACAAATACCGGTGCCGCAAACAGATTATCGGTCGGAATATCGAAAAAGCCCTGAATTTGTCCGGCATGCAAATCGAGGGTCAGCACGCGGTCTGCGCCCGCCGCCTCAATCAGATTGGCAACCAGCTTGGCGGAAATCGGTGTGCGCGGCCCGGGTTTTCTGTCTTGGCGCGCATAACCGAAATAGGGCAGCACCGCCGTGATGCGGCGCGCCGAGGCCCGGCGCAGCGCGTCAATGATAATCAGCAATTCCATTAAATGGTCATTGGCAGGGGCGGATGTGGACTGCACCACAAAGACATCCTCGCCGCGCATATTCTCCAGAATTTCGACAAAAACCTCATTATCGGCAAAGCGGCGCACATCGCTTTTGGCCAATGGCACATTGAGATAAGAGCTGATTTCTTCGGCCAGTGGCAGGTTGCTGTTTCCGGCGATGATTTTCATGACGAGGTCTCCCGAACTGAGGTCTTAATTGAATAACAAAGCGGGCGGAGATTCGCTATTTGCCATTTTGAATTATCCCCGTTTCTATGAAAAAATTACCGCGGCAGGCATATGGCAGAAATTTGTCGTCCATAATCGGCCTCAGCGCGATGGGTGGTGCGCCGATATGAGAAAAACCGGTCTTCCTCGGCATAAGTGCAGGCGGCGAGAATATGCGCCGTCACATCCGCCCGCCCCAATTGGCGGTGCACGAATTGCGGCAGGTCAAACATGTGATGTCCGGTTTGCGATGACGGCGTAAACAAGTCGAGGTCATCCGTATAATCGGCCTCAAAGCGGGCGATGAATTCCGGCCCGACTTCATAAGCGGCTTTTGAAATAGACGGGCCGATAACCGCGCTGATATGTGTCGCACCACGTGCGCGCATGGTGGCGGCCACGCTGGCCAAAATGCCGTCAAACGCGCCGCGCCAACCGCTATGTGCCGCGCCGATAATGCCATTATGCGCGTCAGCCAATAAAACCGGCGCGCAATCGGCGGCCAAAGCGCCAATGGCGAGGCCGGGCGTTTTTGTCACCAGCGCATCGGCTTGCAGGCCCTCTTGCGGGCCGTCGATAAAAGCCGTTACCGCGCTATGCGATTGATGCGCCGTCACCAATGCGGTGGCGTTTAAGGTCTGCGCGACGCGGGCGCGATTTTCCAAAACATCAGCGCGCGTATCGTCGGAGCCAAGCCCGACATTCAGGCTGGCATAAATGCCGCCCGACACGCCGCCTTGGCGGGTGAAAAATCCATGCGGCACATTCAGCGCAGAATGTGTGAGCGGGGTAAGCATGGCTAAATGGCCTCCGACAAAAATCCGGCCAGCATCGGCATATCCTTATGCGCGACGCCCAGCACTTTAAACAGGCTGCCCATTTCTTGCGGCGCGGCGAGGCGATGGCGCTCGGTTTGAATATCCATTTCACGCCCCGGGCTGAGTTGCATGAGTTGCTGGGCGCGCAGACTAAGCCCCAACGCTTCGAGAAAACGCCCTTGCTCGACAATCGGCGCGGCGGTCAATCCGGCTCGCTCGGCAATATGCGCCAAAAGCGGAAAATTGACATGCGCCGTCAGGTCAGCCAGCCCCGGCTCGGCCAGCGGATCGGTAAATTCGTGGCCGCGCATGGCCTGAAAACTATCGCCACAAGCGGGTGCGGCGTGACCATAATCAATCAGCAAAGCCGCCCCGCCATGCGTTGCAATATGCTGCGCCGCTATTTGCATGGCGGCCTCAACCATTGGCGCGTTTTCAACAATATCGCCTTGCCGAACATCGGGCAGGCAGGCCGCCAGCGCGTCAGAAAACGGAGCCGCGCCATTTTCGCCATCGGCAAAGGCCAAACAATCATCTTCTGCGGTCACCACAATCGGCGACCAGCCATTTATCTGCTTGCGATATTGCTGTATCGGCAGCGCGTCAAAAAACTCATTGCCGATAATCAGTGTCGGCATGGCGGGTAGGGTGGCGGCGGTATCGTGCCAAACCGCGTCGGGCACAAGCTGTTTTTGCGTGGCCCGCAAGGCGGCGCTGGTTTCGACAAAATGCACCTGCACGGCGTTTGAAAATGCGGGCAAGACATTGGCGGCGCGCAGAATATCGGCCATGAGCGTGCCGCGCCCCGGCCCCAATTCAGCAAGGCAGAACGGGCTGGGCTGGTTCATACGCATCCATAAATCGGCCAGCCATGCGCCGATGAGCTCGCCAAACATCTGACTGACTTCCGGCGCGGTAATGAAGTCGCCGCCATCTGCGCCGGTCGCGCCAAATGGCCGACGCTGCATGTAATAGCCATGCGTCGGGTCTGCCAAAGCGCGCTGCATATAATCAGCCAGCGTCATCGGCCCGTTTTCGGCAATCTCTTTCAGCAAAATTTGCTTGAGCGGCGTCATTTCTTTTGGTCAGTCTTTTGGCTGGCCCAATACACAAAACCGGCACCGGCCAGCATCATGGGCAGCGACAAAATTTGCCCCATTGTGATGAAGGTAAAAATAAAGCCGATATGCGCGTCCGGCTCGCGCACATATTCAATGACGAAGCGCGACGCGCCATAGCCGATGAGAAACAGGCCGGTCAACAGGCCGGGCTTTGCTAAAGCCTTAAATCGCCAAGCTAATATATTCAACACGACCAGCAATAATGCGCCCTCAAGGGCGGCCTCATAAAGCTGGCTTGGGTGACGCGGCAGCGGGCCTGCGCCCGGAAAAATAACACCCCAAGATGCGTCCGTGACGCGGCCCCATAATTCGCCATTGATAAAATTGGCCAGCCGCCCGCATAGCAGCCCAAACGGCACGGTGATGGCGACCATATCGCCCAATGATAAAAGCGGGATTTTGTTTTTGCGGCCAAAATAAATCACCGCCAAAATAACCCCCAATGCGCCGCCATGAAATGACATGCCGCCTTGCCAGACCGCCAGCGCGGAGCCGGGATTGGCGAGGTAATAAGGTGCATTGTAAAACAGCACATAGCCCAGTCGCCCGCCGATAATCACCCCCAGCGTCACCCAAAGCAGCAGGTCATCAATCTGCTCCTCATTGGCCGGTGCGCCTTGCGGCCAAAGGGCGGGTCTTTGGGTCAGCCGCACCATATATTTCCAGCCCAAAATCAGCCCCGCCATATAAGCAAGCGCATACCAGCGCAGGGCAAATGGGCCGATTTGGAAAATAATAGGGTCAATATTTGGAAAAGGCATAAGCGGTGGTCTTTCTGTCGCGTCAAAATCTGCTTGCAATATAGCACGGGCGCGGCCAATTTGTGCGCATAGGTGAAAAATGAGTGATGCAAAAAACAAAATACTGGATGATTTGACCGGTCTCGCAACAGGCCTCGGCATTGCGGCGCAAGGCGTGCGCGACGAAGTCGAGCAGGCTGTGCGGGCGCGTGTGGACGCTATTTTGAGCGAAAACGGCATGGTATCGCGCGAAGAATTTGAAGCCGTGCGCGAGATGGCTGTGGCAGCGCGCGAAGAAAACGCCGCTTTGCGGGCCGAAATAGACGCGCTGAAAAAGCAAAAATAACCGCCTTTTTGCGCTTTCGCATTTTGCTCGTGGATTAAATTTGCGGGCAGGCTTTTAGCCTTTTACCGACTCAGTGAATCAGACAATCTCATGCTTAACAGCCGGTGCCCGCTGCTTATCAATGCGGGCGCAGATAGGGAAGGGCAGTCTGATGAGTTCAGCCGCACAACAGGCACATATTGAGCACCCGATTGATTTGATTGAGGGTCTCGCTGCATCGCGTGAATGGCCGTTTGAGCGTGGCACGGAAGACGATATGAATGTCTGTATTTCCGGTTCGCATTCCGATTATCATTTGGCGATTAGCTGGCGGCCCGATTTGGGCGGCCTGCATGTCGCTTGCGTGCTCGACACGCGCGCGCCCAAGGGCAAACGCAATGATGTGCATGAATTATTGGCGCTGATTAATGAGCAGCTTTGGCTCGGCCATTTCGATATTTGGTCGGGGGATGGCGCGATTTTATTCCGCAATACCATGTTTGTCAGTGGCGAGGGCCTTTCTGAAGGCCAATGCGAAGAACTTATCAATCACGCGCTTGAAACTTGCGAGCGTTTCTTTCCGGCCTTTCAATTCCTGATTTGGGCCGGACATTCCCCGCAACAGGCGCTTGAGAGCAGCCTTTTTGAAACGCGCGGTGATGCCTAAGTCGCTTTCAGAATTGGTTGACGGGCAGTCCTTGCTGCTGGTCGGTTGTGGCAAAATGGGCTCGGCTCTGCTGCAAGGTTGGCTCGGCGCGGGCCTGTCGCCCGAACAGTTTTTTGTGCAAGAACCCGATCCCGATGCCGCATTGCAAGATTTGGGCGTGCATCTAAACGCCGATATGGACGCTTTGGAAGCGGCCGCCCCGAGCATCATTATTCTCGCCATTAAGCCGCAATTAGCGGTGGAAACCCTGCCATCTCTGGCGGTTTTGGCGAGTGAGGCGGTTTTGGTGGTCTCGCTCATGGCCGGTGTGCCGATAAATATAATGAGCGATTTATTGGGTGGCGAAGCGAGCTTTGTGCGCACCATGCCCAACACGCCCGCCGCGATTGGTGAAGGCATGACCGCGCTTTATGCGTCGGATGGCGCGCAGGATATTCAAAAACAAGCAGCCGAGGCTTTGCTGGCGGCGGTCGGGCAAACCCTCTGGCTTGATAATGAGAAAATGATTGATGCGGTAACGGCGATTTCAGGCTCCGGTCCTGCTTATGTCTTCCATATGGTTGAGGCTTTGGCGGCGGCGGCGGTTCATCTCGGCCTGCCACAAGATATGGCGACACAACTCGCCGTGCAAACCGTCACCGGCTCAGCCGCTATGCTGCGCGAGGCCGAGGCCGACCCGCGTCAGTTGCGCGTCAATGTCACTTCGCCCGGTGGCACAACCGAGGCAGCGTTGGATGTGCTGATGGGCGATACGGGCGGCTTGGTTGATTTAATGCGCCGCGCCACCCAATCGGCGGCGGCGCGCGCCGGAGAGCTGGCCAAAATCGGGGAAGAAGATGACGTCACGATTGAGATGGGCGTCGAATTGGACGATTAAACCGGCAGGGTAATCTCAGCCCTCAGGCCACCCAGCGCACTGCGCGATAAAATAATATCGCCGCCATGCCCGCGCGCCACATCACGCGCAATCGCCAGCCCCAGACCCGTGCCACCGGTTTGTGCATTGCGCGCATCATCAAGCCGGTAAAACGGGCGGAACACCTCTTCCAGCTTATTATCGGGAATACCGACGCCATTATCATCGACAAAAATCGTCACCGTATCCTCAGTCTCATTAATTTTGGCACCGAGATGCACCATGCCCGCATGGCCGCAGGCATTATTGACCAAATTATTCAGGCAGCGGCGGAAGGCATTTGATTTAATCGAGACCGGACGCGCCAGCACATCGGTCAGCCGAATATTGACATTTGGCCAGCGGCGTTCCGCGTCATGATGAATTTGATTGAGGAAGGGCGCCAATTCCGTCTCAGCCGCCGTCTCGCCCTGATAGCCGCGCGCAAAGGCCAGATAATCATCCAGCATGTCTTCCATTTCAGAAATATCGGTATTTAATTCATCAATCTCCGGCCCCTCGGGCAGCATGGCGAGTTGCAGCTTCAGCCGCGTTAAGGGTGTGCGTAAATCATGGCTCACGCCCGCCAGCATGGTGGTGCGCTGTTCAATTTGGCGCTCAATACGGTCGCGCATTTCAATAAAAGAAGTGGCGGCACTGCGCACTTCAGTCGCGCCTGCCGGACGGAAATTTGGCATATCGCGGCCTTTACCAAACTCTTCCGCCGCTTCGGCGAGGCGTTGAATCGGGCGGATTTGATTGCGTAAAAACACGCCCGAGACCATCAGCAAAATCACTGATGTGCCGACCATCCAGATCATGAAAATATGTGTATTGGTGGCGTAAACCCGTTTGCGCTGCGCCAAGACGCGCATCACTTCGCCGGGCAGCAAGACGCGAATATCCACGTAATTATCGTAAGTTTGCGTATCAATCCAAAACGGGCGACCGACTTGCTGGCTCAATTCGCGCGATAAGGATTGATGCAGCAGCGCGACAATCGGCGTCTCGCTGGCGCTGGGCAGGCTTTCACCGGGCAGAAACGCCACTGACATGGCAAAGGCATCACCCGCCATTTGGCTCAACAATTCGCCATCGCCGCCTTGTTCGCGCATACGTAAATCGACCAGCATGGAAATATCAGACACCACAGCGCGCGACAGGCGCTGCGTCACGGTTGACCAATGCCGCTCCATAAACACGAAAGCCACAACGATTTGCGTCACCACAACGGGCATCACAATAATCAGCAGCGAGCGCGGAAACAGCCCCGTCGGCATATAGGTTTTCAAAAAGGCGCTGGGCGAGAACCACATGGCTTAATCCGTCCTCAACACATAGCCGGTGCCGCGCACGGTTTGCAGATAAATCGGGTCGCGCGGGTCGGCCTCAATTTTCCGGCGCAGGCGATTGATTTGCACATCAATGGCGCGTTCTGAAATATCCTCGCCATCGGCCAACTCGGCGCGCGTCACAATGCGTCCGGGCGATTGCGTCAGGCAGCGCAGCACTTCAATTTCGCGCGTCGTCAGCGTAATGCGCGCCCCGTCACGGGTCAGCTCGCCGCGTTCATAGCGAAATAAATGGTCGCCAAAATGCACTTCCTCGGGCGGCGCAAGCGCGGCCTCATCGCTGGCACTGCGCCGCAAAATGCTTTGCACGCGCAACAATAATTCCTTCGGGTCAAACGGCTTGGGCAGATAATCATCAGCCCCCATAGCCAGTCCTTCAATGCGCTGTTCGGTTTCCGCCAAAGCGGTGAGCAGCAAAATCGGCACAGGGTTTTCTGCTGCGCGCAATTTCTCGGTAAATTCAAGGCCGGTAATGCCGGGCATCATGATATCCAGCACCAAAAGGTCATAGGCCAGCCCGTCCATTTTGGTTTGCGCCTCGGCGGCATCGGCCGCGGTTGACGTGCGATAGCCATTATCCGACAGATATTTTTGCAGCAATTCACGTATCCGCGTGTCGTCATCGACAATCAGAACATGCGGCGTGGTTTCATCGGGCTGGCTCATGCGTGCCTTACTTTCCGTCCTTAAGTTTCACTTTTGGTGCGGGCAGCCCGCGACCGTCTAATCAACTCATCGACATTTTCGCGGTCTTCGCCGTTGATGACAAGCCGCATTGTCTTTTTCCATTGCTCAAAAGCCTGCGGGCCAAGCGCGGCCAGCACTTCAGCAAAACGTTTTTCTTGCGGCGCAATCAGCTTGCCATGCAGTGCCGCGCCTTTTTGTGTCAGATGCAAAAGCCGCTTGCGGCGGTCATTGGCCCCAATGCGTTGTTCAACATAATCACCATCGATTAAATCGCGCAAGACGCGGGCCAGGCTTTGTTTGGTGACGCGCAAAATATCCAGCAAATCGGCAATGGAAATGCCGGGGTTTCCGGCGACAAAATGCAAAACACGGTGATGGGCGCGGCCAAAGCCATGCGCCTCCAAAATCACATCAGGGTCAGCAATAAAGTCACGATAAGCGAAAAACATCAGCTCAATCGCATCGTTAAAGTCCCGGTCCTTGCTGTCTTTTGCTTTGCTCATATCGTCTGACGTGCCGCCATCACCAAAAGGGTCAGTGTTATTGACATAAATTATCTTCGCTGATAATTCTAGCATGAAATATACGGCGTCAATATGGCGGCGTAGGGGATATCTAATGAGTGTAGCATTTGACCAACGCGATGGGTTCATCTGGATGAACGGCGAGATGGTGCCGTGGGCTGACGCAAAAGTACATGTGCTGACGCATGGTCTGCATTATGGCTCCAGCGTTTTTGAAGGTGAACGAGCCTATAATGGCACAATCTTCAAGCTGCGCGAGCATACGGAACGCTTGTTTTTCTCGGGCCGCGAATTGGGTTTCGACTTGCCTTATAGCGTCGAGGAAATCGACGCCGCCTGTATTCAAACATTGGAAGCCAATGGTCTGACCGATGGCTATATCCGCCCCGTTGCTTGGCGCGGCAGCGAGATGATGGGCGTTTCTGCCCAGCAAAACCGCATTAATGTAGCCGTCGCTGCCTGGGAGTGGCCGTCTTATTTTGACCCTGAGGAGCGACTGAAAGGCATTCGCCTTGATATGGCGAAATATCGCCGCCCCTCGCCGGAAACCGCGCCATGCCATGCCAAGGCGGCGGGCCTTTATATGATTTGCACCCTGTCCAAGCACGAAGCCGAAAGCAAAGGCTATGCCGATGCAATGATGCTGGATTATCGCGGCCAAGTGGCAGAGGCGACCGGTGCCAATATGTTTTTCGTGCAAGATGGCGTCATTCATACGCCGACACCTGATTGTTTTCTCGATGGCATTACCCGCCGCACGGTGATGGATTTGGCGCGCGCCCGCGGCCATGATATCATTGAGCGCGCCATTATGCCCGAAGAATTATCAGGCTTTAGCGAATGTTTTATCACCGGCACGGCGGCCGAAGTGACACCGGTTTCAGAAATCGGCCCGTATAAATTCACCCCATCCGAAATTTCCAAAAATCTGATGGATGACTACACCGCGCTGGTGAATAGTTAAAACCGTCTTCTCAAGGCCGATGATTTGTGCCACGCTTTCCGCTCAGTAAGAGGGGGGCGTTATGGGCTTTTATGACAAATTTATTCTGCCGCGTTTTATCGGCGCGGCATGTGGCACCAAACCGATTTTGAAGCAGCGTGAAAAAGTCGTGCCGCAATGCGAGGGTCGGGTTTTGGAAGTCGGCATGGGCACGGGACACAATCTTGAATTTTATGATGCCAATAAGGTCGATATGGTATTCGGGCTGGAACCGGCCCCCGATATGGTGGCGCGCGCCAAACCGTTGGCGGAAAAAGTGCCGTTTGATGTCGAATTTATCGATCTGCCCGGGGAAGAAATTCCGCTCGAAGATAATAGCGTTGATACGGTGCTGCTGACTTATACGCTGTGCACCATTCCCGGCACCTTGCAGGCGATGGAAAATATGCGCCGCGTGTTGAAGCCGGGCGGCAAGCTGATTTTCTCAGAGCATGGCAAAGCCCCCGATGCGGCGGTCGCCAAATGGCAGGACCGGCTGAACGGTGCTTGGGGCAAAATCGCCGGTGGTTGCAATATGAACCGCGAAATTCCGCGCCTGATTGAAGAAGGCGGGTTTCGCATCACCGATATTGACCAAATGTATGTGCCGTCAACGCCGAAAATCCTCGGTTATACTTATTGGGGTGCAGCCGAAATAAAATAGGCGCGGCGAGAAGCCGACTCCAGACGCTGTGCGTCTGTCGCTGGCGCAAGGCGGACTATGGTTCACATGCGTTCACCAAGTCCTTTTAGTGGGGTGCAGCCGACATAAAATAATCTTGGAACTATCACCCTGCGCCATTGACTCTTGCGTGTTCTCATTTTAGAACAAAATAGGAACATTTAAGCAAGAAGAGACGCAAAACATGCAGCGCGCGCTTAACAAAAGCAGGCAAACCAAAAGCCCCAAGCGACAGCACCAGCTGAAGCGCTTGCATCGGCTGGTCGCCAAGCATGAGCCAATCGTGCAGCGCGGCGCATCGATTACCACCGGTTTTGCAGAAATTGACGCGTATTTTGACGCTCATGTGACGGGCGGTGTGCCGTGCGGTGGCCTGCACGAGGTTGCGGCGGAAAGCGCGGCGGATATGCCGGCTGTGCTGGGTTTTGCTCATCGGCTGGCGGCGCGCTTTATGGCGCAGGGCGCAGATGATGATGTGCTGCTTTATGGCCAAACCCATGCGGCGTGTCGCGATGGCGGTCAGCCTTATGCACCGGCATTAACGGCGCATGGCGTGTCGCCGCATAGCTTGGTTTATCTCGATGGCGTCACCGTGCCGGATTTATTATGGGCCGGAGAGCAAGCCTTAACCTGCCCGTCAGTCGCTTGCAGCCTGTTGACCAGTTCTGAGGCCGCGCCCGATTTTACCCATAGCCGCCGCTTATCATTGGCGGCGCGCACGGCGGAACGCCCGATATTATTGGCGCTTGGTAAAACCGCCGCCTCGGCTGCGACCACGCGCTGGCGTCTGGCCGCTTTGCCGCATAATGGCTGGCAGGTGACGCTCGAAAAATTGCGCCTGAGCCATGACACGCCGCCGCCATTGGATGGCTGGGCGCTTTATCCGTCAACGCCACAAAATGCTGAAACCCGGCATGTAATGCCGCTCATGCGGCGCGCTGTTTAGGCAGCCAAAATGACCTCCGCGCCACTTCCCCCCAAGCCACAAGAGCCTTTCGCGTCACCCGTGCTCACGGGTCGGCGCATTGTCGCTTTGTGGTTTCCGCATTGGGCGGCGGAGACATGCCGCGCCCCGTATCAAGCCAATCGACCTTTCGCGCTGATTGATATGCATAAAAACGCGCAACGCCTCATCAGCCTGAATGCGGCAGCGGGCGAGGCCGGGCTTTATCCGTCCATGACTTTGCCCGATGCGCGCGCGCTGGTGCCGGATGTGCAAACCGCGATGGCCGACCCGCAAGATGCGGCGGCGCGCCTGCAAAAATGCGCCTATTGGCTGCAACGCTATACGCCGTGGATTGGCGAAGACACCATGCAGCATACGGCAGACGGGCTAAGGGATTATGGCTTACTGCTCGACATTAGCGGCTGCGCGCATTTATTTGGCGGCGAGCGCGCTTTGCTGGTGGATATTGCGGCGCGCTTTGCCACTTATCTCGATGGGCGCGGCATGACGGCGCGTATGGCCATTGCCGGTAGCATTGGCGCGGCCTGGGGCTTGGCGCGTTTTGCGGCAACCGACTTAACCATTGTGCCGGAGGGGCAAGATGCCGAAGCCGTGCTGCCCTTGCCGCCTGCCGCTTTGCGATTGACCCCGCCGCATATTGATTTATGCCAACGCCTCGGCCTTGATACGGTTGCCGCATTGGCGCGGTTTCCACGCGCTGATCTGACCCGCCGCTTCGGCCCCGAGCCGGTCTTGCGCCTTGAACAAGCCTTGGGGCAGGCGGGTGAAAGCCTCAATCCATATTTGCCACCGCCGCAATTCTTAGTGCGTCAAAACCTGGCGCAAGGGGTGACGCAAATCGAGGCGCTGACCGCGCTGATTGATACATTATGCGTGCGCTTGGCGGCGCAATTAAAGGCCGAGGGGCAGGGCGCGCAACGGCTTGATGTAGCGTTGACGCGTTCCGATAATTTGGTGCTGGCACTGGCTTTGCCCTTGGCACATCCCTCGGCTGATGCGGCGCATATGCTGCGGCTGTTTGAGGAACGATTGCGCCGTTTGGCGGGCGGGCTGGATGCCGGTTTCGGCATTGAGAGCGTGCAATTAGTGGCGGCCAAAACCACCGCCATCACCGCACCGCAAGACACAATCGGCCTTAGCGGGCGCTTGCGTAAAACCGCGCCCATCGCCGCTTTGGGCGGCTTATATGACCGGCTGGTCAGTCGCTTGGGTGCGCAAGTGGTGGTGCGTCCGGTGGCGCATGCCTCCTATATTCCTGAGCGCGCCGTGCGTTTCGTCTCAGTATTGCAGGCGCAAAACGGCGCGTCAGATGAGACGGCGAACCCGCTTGTCGATGCGGCGGCGCGACCGCTTTTCATGCTCTGCGCGCCTGAACCGATTGAGGTGATTGCGGAAATTCCGGAAGGTGCGCCCTATCGGTTTCGCTGGCGGCGTGTGCTGCATGAGGTCACGACCGCCTATGGGCCGGAGCGGATTGCCCCTGAATGGTGGGGCGGTTTGGTGGGCGACAATGATGTCGGCACGACGCGCCATAACAGCCGCACGCGTGATTATTATCGCATTGAGGATACGCAAGGGCATCGCTTCTGGCTGTATCGCGACGGGCTTTATGACCGCGAAACCGATAATCCGCGCTGGTTCATGCATGGGGTATTTCCGTGATGGGCGGCTTTGCCGAATTGGCGGCTGCGTCCAATTTCAGCTTTTTACGCGGCGCATCGCATCCGCAAGAAATGGTCGAGACGGCAGCGGCTTTCGGTTATCGCGCCATCGGGCTGGCCGACCGCAATACGCTGGCCGGTGTGGTGCGCGGCCATGCGGCGGCCAAGCAAGCGGGGGTGCGTTATTTGCCCGGCGCAAGATTGCTCACCCAATGCGGCTTTGAGGTGATTGCCTATCCGCGCAGTCGCGCCGCTTATGGCGCTCTGTCGCAATGTCTGACGCAGGCCAATCGGCGGGGTCGCAAAGGTGAATGTTTGCTGAGCATGGATGATGTGCTGGGGCTGGCGCGCCATGCTGCGCTTTGTTGGTTGGCTGTGCCGCCGCCACGGCTTGAGCCGATATTCGGCGAGAAGCTGGCGCAACTCACCGCCGCCACGCGGCAGGTTTATGCGCTGCTTGTGCCGCTTTATGGCACGGATGATAAAGCGCGGTTTCGCGATATTGCGGCTTTGGCGGATTGGGCGCGGGCCGGTGTGCTGGCGTCTTTTGACCCGCTTTATCACGCGCCGGAGCGGCGAGCTTTGCAAGATGTTGTGGCGAGTATTCGCCAGCATGTGCGGCTGGATGAGGCCGGCTATCGCCTCGCCGGAAATGCCGAGCGGCATATGAAGCCCGAAGCCGAAGCGCAGCGTTTATTCGCCGATTATCCGCAAGCCTTGCGTAACATTCAAAAGGTTTTGGATGCGTGTGATTTTTCGCTTGATGAGTTGGCCTATCAATATCCCGAAGATGCGTTTGACCCGCAGCTCAGCCCGCAGCAGCTTTTGGAAAAACTGGCATGGGAGGGCGCCCATGCGCGGTTTCCCGACGGCGTGCCGGAGAAGCTCGACGGGCTTATTCGCCATGAATTAAAGCTGATTGATAGGCTGTATTATGCGCCGTATTTTCTCACCGTGCATGACCTTGTGCGCTTTGCCCGCGCCAAGCGCATTTTATGTCAGGGGCGGGGCAGTGCCGCCAATTCAGCCGTGTGTTATTGCATCGGCATTACAGCGGTTGACCCGAGCCGCCTCGATTTATTGTTTGAGCGTTTCATCTCAGCCGAACGCAATGAGCCGCCCGATATTGATATTGATTTCGAGCATGAGCGGCGCGAGGAAGTCATCCAATATATTTATGAAAAATATGGCCGTGAACGCGCCGGTATCGCCGCTACGGTCATCACCTATCGGGCGCGCTCGGCGGTGCGCGAAGTGGCGAAAGTCATGGGGCTGTCGGGCGATGTCGCCAGTGCCTTATTGGCGCTGAATTGGGGCGGGGGCAGTCAACCGCCGCCGCGCGCGCATATTATTGAGGCCGGTCTCGACCCCGACACGCCGAGCATTGCCGCCACTTTGGCGTTGGCGGGTCAGCTTATCGGTTTTCCGCGTCACCTATCGCAGCATGTGGGCGGCTTTGTCATCACCAATGAGCGGCTGGATACGCTGGTGCCAATTGGCAATGCGGCGATGGATGACCGCACTTTTATCGAATGGGATAAGGACGATCTCGACACGCTGGGCATGTTGAAAATCGATGTGCTGGCGCTTGGCATGTTATCCGCCATTCGCCGCAGCTTTGACCTTATCGCGGCGCATCATGGCGCGGTGTTTGAGCTGGCCGATGTGCCCGCCGAGGATAGCGCGGTTTACGATATGCTGTGTCGCGCCGAGTCGATTGGCGTGTTTCAGGTGGAAAGTCGCGCCCAGATGAATATGTTGCCGCGCTTAAAGCCGCGCGATTTTTACGATCTTGTTGTCGAGGTGGCGATTGTGCGCCCCGGGCCGATACAGGGCGATATGGTGCATCCCTATTTGCGCCGCCGCAATGGCGAGGAGCCGGTTGAGTTTCCGTCGGAAGAATTGGAAGAAGTGCTCGGCAAGACGCTGGGCGTGCCTTTGTTTCAAGAGCAAGCCATGCGGATTGCCATTGTCGCGGCGGGCTTCACGCCATCTGAGGCCGACCGCTTGCGCCGCGCCATGGCGACTTTTCGCAAAACCGGCATTATTCACGAGTTTGGTTTGCGGCTGGTTGAGGGCATGGTGGCGCGCGGCTATGAGCGCGATTTTGCCGAGCGCTGCTTCAAACAAATTGAGGGTTTTGGCGAATATGGCTTTCCCGAAAGCCATGCCGCCAGCTTCGCTCTGCTGGTCTATGTCTCGGCATGGCTCAAACATCATTACCCCGCCGCTTTTTGCGCCGCGTTGATAAACAGCCAGCCCATGGGGTTTTACGCACCGGCGCAGCTTGTGGCCGAGGCCAAGCGGCAGGGCGTCACCGCGCTTCCGGTTTGCATTAACGCCTCTGATGCCGAGGCCGATTTGGAGGATATCGGTTCTGAAGCCGCCCCTCAAATTGGCTTGCGACTTGGGTTTAATCAAATCACCGGTCTGTTAAAGGCCGATGCTGAGGCACTGGTCGAGGCGCGGCACAGCAATTTGCAAGGTGGCGGCGGCGCGTTTGACAGTGTCGCCGATTGTGCGGCGCGCAGCGGTGTCGGCGTGGCAACATTAGAGCGTTTGGCGCGGGCTGATGCCTTTGCCGCTTTGGGGCTGACGCGGCGGCAAGCCTTGTGGGCGGTGCGCGCCCTCGCGCCCGAAAGCAAAGCCGCGACCTTGCCGTTATTTGACGGGCAGGGCGTGTCGCCTGCCGTGGCCGAAGACGAACACGCCGCGCTGCCCGCTTTGCCGCCCGGCATGGAAGTGCTGGAGGATTATGCCAGCTTGCGCCTGTCTTTGAAAAATCATCCTATGGCGTTTTTGCGTGATGGCTTGGCCGCTGCCGGTACGGATGTGCAGCCGCTCTCCATATTGGACGATGCGCCCAATGGCAAGCGCATGACGATTGCCGGTCTGGTGATTTGCCGCCAACGCCCGGGCAGTGCCAAGGGCGTGGTGTTTTTGACGCTGGAAGATGAAAGCGGCAATGGCAATATTGTTGTTTGGCCCGACCGTTTTGAACGTTATCGGCGCATCACCATTGGTGCGCGGCTGATGCGTATTGAAGGCCGCGTGCAGCGCAGCGGCATTGTGGTGCATTTGGTGGCTGAGCGCATGCACGATATTTCCGCCTCGCTTTTGCAGCTTACGGCGCAGCACGGCATGGACTCAACCGCGCATCTGCCCAAAGTCCTGCGCCCGAAACAACAAACTTCTGTGCAAACTTCTGCACAAACGGGTCGCAAAACCCCACGTGAAATGGCTTGGCGCGGCGAGTGAGGAGAGAATAATTATAACCCATACTACTTGTTGCACTTTCCCCACTCCTTCTGATTGCTGGCATCGCATCCTATATAATTCTGTGTATTCAGGGGAACACCTTCACACTGTGGGATAAATGGTGAATTTTCTTAATCCTAGAAACTGGTTCGTTGAAACTACAAACGGATAATGTTTGGGTTTTCAGCTTTTATGCATCGCTAAACAGCCCCGCTTGGAGGAGGCGGGTGGGGCGGCTTCGTCATGAATTCGGGCTGCCGAGCGCTTATACTCGATCTGCCGACTCCAGACGCTGCGGGTCTGTCGCTAGCGCTGGGCGCGCTAAGGCAGCAAGCTGCCGAGCGCTTACTCCGCCGCTTGTTTTTCGGCTTCCATTTCAGCGAGATATTTTTCCGCTTCGAGTGCGGCCATGCAGCCCATGCCGGCGGCGGTCACGGCTTGGCGATAAATATCATCGGTCACGTCTCCGGCGGCATAAACGCCGGCAATGGAGGTGGCGGTGGAATTATCATGCGTCACCAAATAGCCGCCTTGCTTGGTTTCCAATTGGGCGGTGAATAATTCGGTTGAGGGCGCGTGGCCAATGGCGATGAACACGCCATCGGCGTCAACCTCATGCGTGTCGCCGGTTTCGGTGTTTTTAATGCGCGCACCGGTCACGCCCAGCGGGTTTTCATCGCCGAGAATTTCATCAATCGCACTGTCCCACAGCACATTGATTTTCTCATGCGCCAGCAAGCGGTTTTCGAGAATTTTCTCGCAGCGCAAGCTATCGCGCCGATGCACCAGCGTCACCTCACTGGCAAAATTGGTGAGGAACAGCGCCTCTTCAACGGCGGTATTGCCACCGCCGACAACCAGCACTTTTTTATTGCGGTAGAAAAACCCGTCACATGTCGCGCAGGCCGACACGCCAAAGCCTTGAAACTTGTCTTCCGAGGGTAGGCCCAGCCATTTGGCTTGCGCGCCGGTGGAAATCACCACCGTATCGGCGGTGAATTGCTGGCCGCTATCGCCCGTGGCGGCGAAGGGGCGCACGCTCAGATCAATCTCGGTGATGATGTCGGAAATAATCTCCGTGCCGACATTGGCGGCTTGCGCCTCCATTTGCTCCATCAGCCACGGGCCTTGCACGGCTTCGGCAAAGCCCGGATAATTTTCGACATCTGTGGTGATGGTCAATTGCCCGCCGGGTTGCAGGCCGCGCACCAGCAATGGTTCCAGCATGGCGCGGGCGGCATAAATGGCGGCGGTGTAACCGGCCGGGCCGGACCCGATAATCAACATTTTCGTGTGTTTTGCGTCGCTCATAATCATCTCCGAAATCTTGTCCCTAATGTAAGGACGATTCCGCAAATCCCAAGAGGCCAGCATGCCACAGGGGCAGCTTATTCAGATGTTTTTGCGCGCCGCATAGGCGGCCTCTATCGCCGCGGCAATCTCCGCCGTCGCATTATGCGATTGGGTCGGCCAGTCTTCCAGCCGGTCGATAAAGGGGCGGGTCATGTCGGCCTCGGTCAGGGCGCGATGAAAGCGGTTGAATTTGGCCGAGCCGCCTTTGAGCGCAAAAACCTGCACCGGCACACCTGGCAGGCAAGCCTCGCCCACCATATTCACCGAATCCGCCGTGACGATAATCCGCTCGGCCAGCCCCAGCATGGCGTGATAGGGATTGTCGCCCGTGCCATCCCATAAAAAATAGCTGTCGGCGGGCAGGGAAGCGCGCAGCCTATCGGCATAGCTATCGGGCGAGCGGCGCGACATGCTTATCATCAAAAAATGCCCTTGCGCGGCGATGTTGCCCATCCCATCCGCCAGATTTTGCATTTCATCCGCGCCAAACGGATACACTTTATTCGGCCCGCCAATCAGCGCCGCCACGGCTTTGCCTGTGGGCGAATGCGGCAGCAAACGCGCTTGCATGGCGGCGGCGGCGTTTTTCAGCATATCGGCATCCATGCTATGCGGCGATAAATGCGTGCTCATTGCGCCCGCGCAGCGGTCATGCGTCGGCGCCCAAACAAAATCGAAATGACGCGGCGCGATAATCGGGTCTTGCAAAAACACGGTGAAAACATCGCCGCCCGATGCGCGTTTAATATATCGCGTATGCGGCACGGCTTGGCGACCGCTGGCAATCACCATATCGGGAAAAGGCGCAGCAATTTGCGGGTCGCGCGCCGCCGCGCCCTCGGCCAAGCGATAGGGGGCCAGCCATTTATAGGGCGCGCGCAAGGCCGTATGGATGAGCCGCAATTCGGCCCCCAGCGCTTTGGCCACGCCCTCCACCAGCACATCATTGCCGCGTCTTCCGCCGGTTATGCCCCATATCCGCATAAATGCCCGTTTCCTTTTCTTATGTCTTTTCAAGCGTCTTTGTTTCATTTATTTCAAAAACGAGTATGATTATTACCTGCTGAACGAGTTTCAGAAAGCTAAAAACAGTGTTTGCCCGATGAAAAAACCGCGTCTTGACGATATTGACCTGAAAATCCTGCATATTTTGCAGACCAATGGGCGCGTGACCAATGTGGAATTGGCGCGCCAAGCCGGTATTTCTGCGCCGCCATGCTTGCGCCGTGTGCGCGCGCTGGAAAAAGCCGGTTTCATCACCGGCTATTTTGCTGAATTGGACGCGCATATGCTGGGCCTCGGCGTCACCGTATTTGCAATGGTCGGTCTGGAGAGCCAAGCCGAGACGGATTTGCAGGCCTTTGAGGCGCTTGTGGCCGCTTGGCCGGAAGTGTTGGAATGTCATATGCTGAATGGCGAGATTGATTTTATTTTGAAATGTATCGCGCCCGACCTTGAGAGCTTTCAGGACTTTCTGACACAAAAACTGACCCCGGCCCCGAATGTCGCCAATGTGCGCACCTCGCTGACCATCCGCCGCTCCAAAGGCCGCACGGCCCTGCCGATTGGCGAAGCTACTTAAACTTCACCCCGAGGATTTCATAAGATTTGCCGCCGCCCGGCGTGTTGACCTCAACGCTGTCGCCATCGCTTTTTCCGATTAGGGCGCGGGCAATGGGTGATGAGACGGAAATTTTTCCCTGCTCGAGGTCGGCCTCAAAATCACCGACAATCTGATAGGTCACTTCGGTTTCCGTATCCTCATCAATGAGTTTGACGGTGGCCCCAAACTTCACCTGACTGCCGCTGAGGCTGGCAATATCAATCACGTCAGCGCGATTAATCATATCTTCCAGTTCCATAATGCGGCCTTCATTATGGCTTTGCTGTTCTTTGGCCGCATGATATTCGGCATTCTCAGACAAATCGCCATGCGCGCGCGCTTCCGAAATCGCCCGGATGATGCGTTGACGTTCAGGCCCTTTCAGGCGTTTCAATTCTATATCCAGCGCGTCATAGCCGCCGGATGTCATAGGCACGGTTTCCATGCAATCCTCCCCCACTCGATTCTGAGCAGGCCTCTAGTTTTCACAAAACCAATGGAATTGGCAAGTTTTTTGAGCATCTGTCGGGTGACTAAAGACGCGCGGCATAATCCTGTAGGCTGGTGACGCTTAGCTCATTTTCATCCAAAGCCTTAATCGCCGCCACGGCGGCCTCAGCGCCCGCCAAGGTCGTGTAATAAGGAATTTTCATTTCCAGCGTGGTGCGGCGAATGGATTTACTGTCGGCCAGTGATTTCTCGCCCTCAGTGGTGTTGACGACAAGCTGCACATCGCCGTTTTTAATGGCATCGACAATATGCGGGCGGCCTTCAGCCACCTTATTGACCGGCTCCACATCAATGCCGTTTTGCGCCAGAAATGCCGCCGTGCCGCCGGTGGCAATCAGCTTAAAGCCCAATTGCGTCAGCCGCTGCGCTGGTGCAATGGCGCGCTGCTTATCGCCTTCGCGCACCGAAATAAAGGCCGTACCGCCATCGGGCAAAACCGTGCTGCTGCCAAGCTGGCTTTTGGCAAAGGCAGTGGCAAAATTAAGGTCGAGACCCATCACCTCGCCGGTGGAGCGCATTTCCGGCCCCAAAATCGTATCGACCCCGGGGAAGCGGTTAAACGGAAACACGCTCTCTTTAACCGCAATATGGTCATAGCTTTGCGGCTTCATATTAAACTCAGATAAGGGCGCGCCGGCCATCAACCGCGCCGCGATGCGGGCAATGGGCTGACCCAATACTTTGGCGACAAACGGCACGGTGCGGCTCGCCCGCGGGTTCACCTCAATGACGAAAATCGTCTCGCCCTGCACGGCAAATTGCACATTCATCAGCCCGACAACATTCAACGCTTTCGCCATATCCTTGGCTTGGCGGCTCAGCTCGTCGATAATTTTTGGCGAGAGCGAATGCGGCGGCATGGAGCAAGCACTGTCGCCCGAATGCACACCTGCTTCCTCAATATGCTCCAGAATACCGGCGACAAAAACTTCATTGCCGTCGCTCAGTACATCAACATCAAGCTCGGTCGCGTCGCGCAAATAGCCGTCAATCAGCACCGGACTGTCGCCCGATACGACCACCGCCTCGCGCATGTAACGCTCAAGCTGGGAATCATTATCGACAATTTCCATAGCGCGGCCGCCCAGCACATAAGACGGGCGAATGACGACGGGGAAGCCAATTGTGGCGGCAATGGCGCGCGCCTCCTCAGCCGAGCGGGCAATGCCATTATCGGGTTGACGCAGCTCGAGGCGTTCCAGCAAATCCTTAAAGCGGTCGCGGTCTTCGGCGAGGTCAATCGCGTCCGGATCCGTGCCCAAAATGGGTATGCCCGCTTTTTCCAATGCTTGCGACAGTTTGAGCGGGGTCTGCCCGCCAAATTGCACAATCACCCCGGCCAGCGTGCCGTTTTTCTGCTCGCAGCTGAGAATTTCCAGCACATCCTCTTGCGTCAATGGCTCGAAATACAAGCGGTCAGACGTATCATAATCGGT
>VMHT01136587.1_pt1 | contig 27483 bp, 42 predicted proteins | sample 4693611 | NCBI WGS metagenome assembly VMHT01 (sample SAMN12280063, study PRJNA550983) | marine metagenome | isolation source: seawater sampled from same location over 5 years 0.02-0.2 micron viral filtrate | place: USA: collected off the coast of southern California halfway between the port... ... | reverse complement strand
TGAAGAATGCTTGTCGTTAAATCATAACTCGGCATTGTTTTATCAGAACCCCAATTGAAGTCCATATATAACTTTTTAAAGTCATCTGTATCTAAAAAAGCACTAGAGTATTGGAACTCAGTTTGTGCAAAGATTACATCTATTAAATATTTGACATTAATCCACGGCCTAAAAGCATCTGCTAAATTAGTAAGTGTAGGTTGACTAGGAGTAGCTCCTGCTATTATTGCATCGATGTCAGGAAAAGAAGCCTGATGAGTCCAATCTACAAAAGGGTATCTTAAAGTAGTATAAGCATCTCTAAAGCCTGAAGTCGCTGCACTTGAGTATGTTATTCCTGTACCACTATCATTCCAACTATTTTCAATATTTGAGAGTTTATAATCGTGACTTAATTCTCCTAATGGTAAGTTTGCAAAAGTTCTATCTTTTAATACATCAGCAAATGCTATTACTTCAGAGTATAAGTTTACATTATAGCTTACTTCTCCATTTTTGTCGGTTATATCTAACATTCTTAAATAGCCTTCAAATAAAACAAAGCCGTCTTGTTTTAAAACACATTGCGTTCTTCGGTAAGGATTAAAGTTTAAAGTATTTAAAGAGCTTCTAGTGATGTCAAATATATTATCGAATATCTTACTATTCCTTTTACTTCCTGGAAGTTTAAAAGCTTTAGAATATGATTGTACTTTTTCAGCAGCGTTTTTAAAATTGTCAACGCTTAAAGTTAATGGAATATCTTCATCTTCATATAAGTCTAATATTACTTGGCCATCTGCTAAATCAAAATTTGTTCCTGTATTTGACATTCCTTGAGGAACTAATGATAATTGTTTAATGTCAAGAATACTACTACTAGCACCTACCATATAAAACATAATTATAGTGCTTGTAGATACTCCATTTTGAACGCCTGAAATCTGAGCACCTGCAATATCATTAATAGTAGAACCCCCTGCGAAAGTACCTATATTAGATGTTGGAGTACTTTGATCTAGAAAATAGGAAAAGTTTCCAGGATTATTTGAAGTAGAATTATCTACCTCAATACTTAAAGTATTAAACTGACTCATCGGTAAATCTGTAACTCTTTGATATACACCTGAATACACCACATCAGAAGATGCAGTTGTACTTAGTCTAATATTACCATTCAAAGAAGTAGGGTAATCAGGAACTGCTCCAACAGATGCAGCACTTCTAAAACTATACCAAGTATTAGGAATTGTAGGAAAAGCATTGTCTATCACATCTTGAGGAAACGCCCCTACTGATGCACTTGACTCATAAGTTGTAGCATTAGCAAGACTATTAAAATTCAAACCATCTACTATAAATTCATCAGGATTTAAAGAGATTTGATTTGTTTGTCCTAAATACGACTGAGGGTATATTACTAATTGTACTGACATATTATACGGATTGAGTTCTAAAGGTTTTTGACTTCTCTACTTCGAATGTGTATTGTATTAGTTTATCATTTGCTATTGTTTTCTTTTCGTAATTTGTTGTCGTTAATCTTACAGGAGTTACATAATTATTTAAAAGAGAATCTGTAATGTCTGTTTGATAACCTTCTAGTATATAAACTTCAGGACTATTTATTAAGTCTTCAAACCATTCTGCTTCTGATTCACTAATAAAGTCTGTATTCATTTTTATCTTTTCTGTTGCATTAACTCTAAATGCTCTTTTACCTCCTCTAAAAATACTAGGTCTATAAGCTGCTTCATTCCAACTCCCTCTTAATTGATTGTATGTAGTTCCTTTTGTAGATATTGTCTTAGTAGATTTCTTTGTGAATGTATAGTAATCCCAAGCACCCCATTGATTCAACCAAGCTAGTCTAATACTTTCATAACCTCTCAAGTCAGGACAATTTATATTGATTGTATATAAAGCTGATCTTTGCGTTGATGAGGTAAAAGCTTGAAAAGTATAATATGCTAAATCTCCACTATCTATATGAGTTCTAAAATCTGAACTCCAATTCCTTAAATTACCAGGAAAGACTCCTGCGTATAATATCTGCTTATATATCTTAGCATTCCAAGTTGTATAACCTCCTGTATTATTATTATTTTCTACATCTATATCTGAGCCTAACTGACTACCACTTGAATCATATAACTTGAATTGTATTTTTGTTATTTCTATTCCTGCTACTGTAAATAAAATAGGATTAAAAAAAGCAACTGTTCCATAATCTTCTTTGTTTGCATATTGAGTAGTTGGAGCATTAGACAAGAATTTTTTAGTATTATCCGTTAGCCAAAAATCTTCAAAACTATATCCAAAGTCTTTACCATTAGAAGCAGCAAGTTCTAAGATGTCTGAGTATTTTAAATATGCGTTGAAAATCATATAATCTAAAGTTGTAACTTCTTGGTTGCTTGGCTGAACTAAAGTATTATAAGTAGAAGAAGTAGGAGTATTGTCATAATATTCCACACCAAATACAACAGCTAAATATCTTGCAGTAGTTTTATTTCTTGAAAATTTGTCTATTAAGTGCATCGAATGAGGAGTATCAGCAGTAGTATCTGTTCCTTTGTACTGACTATTATCAAATGCTTCATTTTCAGCTTCTGTATAATTCTCTATTAAAGAACTGAAGTCAAAGATTCCGACTCCTGCATTATTAGGAGTAGTCTTGAAAGTTCCTATTAACTGAGATGCAGTTCCTATTGATATACTTGTATCACTGATATATACTTGTGCTACAAACTTGACTCTTATTTGATTTGCTACGACTGTATCATTTGATACTGCAAATATAACATCTTGGCCAACTGCTACAACAGTAGGTTTGAAATAAGGAGCTGCTTGAGCTGCTGAGTTTGTTTTAGGTTTTTGTTCTATTATCGTTGCCATTTATTTCGTTTTTATTGATGCTGTTCCTGTTGCTATTTCGTTTATGATATCTTCAGAAAAAGCATTTAGTAACTCTCTACTAAATAATTTTAAATTTCTACCAAGAGGCTTTTGAAAGAAACTAAGACTTTTTATACCATCTCTTTTTATTTTCCTACCTATAATGTAAGCTAAAGATAAGTTAGTAATAAATCTTCCTGTCTTTTTATCTCTTCCTTTTATACTTTTTTTGCTTATCCATTTAGCCAATATACCAGGAGGTGGTTGCTTGTTAGTATATTTATAAGGACTTGTTAATGTTTTTCCTAAATAATCTGTAAACTGCTGTCTTTTTTTATTTCCTGAAACTCCCTTATCTAAGAAAGTACCATAGTCATCCATTAGGAACTGAAGAGTATAACCTTCTTTAGTTTTATCTATATTATACTTAATAGATTCTGCTAATTTAGTTGAACCCTTTTGCTTCCTCAAACTTTTCTTAGTTTGAAGTACAACAGTTTTTCCTATCCTGTTTAAATACCTTTCGATATTATCTGTCTTCATTATACAAGCCCAACAAAGATTTCTACTTGAACATCTGTAGTTGCTGATGGTTTAGCTTGTATAGTTACAACATCTGCTAGTCCAGTAAAAGCTGGAGTTGAATCTGCTTCTCCTAATATTGCATCTTCTGCTTGATATAATATATGAGAACCTCCTGCTCTTACAGTTGCCTGATAATTCGTTCCTGATGTTACAAAAGCAAGTATCATATCATCTGTAGTACTCAAGTTAGTTACTCTTATATACTTTGCATTTTCTACATCTAAAGCTCCTGCTGAAGAATGAGGTGTTGAGCCAAAGACTGCTATCGTTGTAGTATTAGAGTGAGCTAGTGTTAATATTCTTTCAAATACATCTACGACTCCTGTTGTAGTTACTGTATTTGTAGATCCTCGTAAAGCTCCGTTTACTACTACTGACTCTGTGATTGTTGTTACTAAATCTGCCATAATTTTTATTTTTTATCTATTTGTTTTAATTTATTAATTGCCCAATTTACGCCCGATGAACCACCCCAAGCATCCCACATCAATCCACCACAACCTTCTGAATAGGGAACGTCTTTATGTTGTTGATGTCTTTTAAATGAAGCCATTCTTGCTATCGTATCTCTACTTATAGGTTTCTTATCTGCTAACTGAGCTGACCTAGTCCACCCTACTCTAGTTCCACAATCAGAACCATTTTCTTCTTTCCATTTTCTAGCTCTTTTTGCATTGTTAGTAGCTGCTTGAGGGTAGTCTGTATAACTCTCTAGCTTTATACTAATAGCTTCTAATTTTTCTAATACATCTTCGTAGTTCATATTTTAATACTTATTGTTGGTGGTATTATTTGTATTTCTATTTTACCTATTTTTATTTTGTTTAATTTCTTTAAATATTCAATCATTAGAATCCTGAGCCTCTTGTTTGTGGATTAGGAACGCCACAAGCATTGAAGTCGTTTTGCACTAATACTCCAATATTAAATACCCAACCTACGCAAAGATTATCGAAACGCTCTTGGAATGGCTCTAAATTATATTGTCCTTCAGTAAAGTATATTGGAAAATTTATATCATTCGTTCCATAAGGTACGCCATCATTTGAATACATTGACTGATCTCTTGAGTGCCGAAGCATACTAATAAAATCTGTTGCTATTTGTAACATCTCACTATAAACACTTTGCTCATCTGTTAAAGGTTTGTATAACTTATCAAAGCTAGTTGCTGCATTCCTTCCTGCTGATTCTCTATTTTCTGTCCAGTCACTTTCTTGTCCTGTCATTGACATAACAAAGATTTGAAAATTATAAGTTAATGTAGAATCTCCTGTTGTTACTGATGTTGGATTTATATGTAATAAAGGAAATTTAGTATTCTTTTCTAAATCGAGTTCCCAAATATCTCCAACTGAAGTAGTATGGATTCCGTAATGTTTCTCTGCCATTAAAAGCAAAGTATTTATTACGTTATTATATGTCTTATTGTTTACCATTTGATTGTACTTTATTTTGTGAGTTCAAATCTGTTTCATAACTTAACCAGGTTAAACATTCTAATAAACTCAAATTTGTTATACTTTCTAACTTACTTAACTCTTGATTACAAAGCCTGTGCATTACACCAAACCAACCCCACTTTTCTGCGAAGCTTTCTGATGCAACTGCGTTTTCGTTTCCTTCATCTGTTGTGTCAAACACAATGGCAAACTCTTCAACAATACGTTGACGAAACTCCAAAAAAAAACCAGAGATGCTTGAACTTGTTCGGCAGGCATCTTCTTCATTACTTCTGATCTTATCTTAATTTTACCGTCATAGGCTTCTATTGTATATACTTTATTCTTTTTCTCAACAACAGGTCTAAATAAAATAGCCATTAATTCTGGTAAATGTTTATCAATTCCTAGTTTGACAAAAGTCTCAATATCGGCATACTCACCCAAAGTTATCTCGTCTAGATCAGGATGGAATCCGTATTCAACTCCTTCTACTTCTATAATCTTTTTTAGCTCAGTATTTTCTTCACTTTGTATTCTTGATATTTCTCCCATAATAATAGCAATATCTTTTATACTCAAAACATTAATTAATTTTTTAGGTATATTAGATAACTCAGCTATTGTATTTAAAGCTTCTTTGCTTTTTCCTTCTTTATTAAAATCTATCAATCTTAACCAACTCTCTAAAGTAACGTCTGACCAACTCTCTATTACTTTGTAAGTTTTAGTTTTTTTGTCTTTGTTTATTTTGACCTTCATAATATATAATGTAAAAAGTTAGTATTTAGTTTAAAGTTTTGTATATTCGCCGCTCATTTCTATTTAGTTTCCATTTCTTTAAGGGGGTTGTCATTATGACACCCCTTTTCTATTGCACAAAATATCTACCTGCATTCGGATTATCTAAGTGATATATGACATTATATCTAACTCCATCTATTGCGTGATTGTAAGAATCTACGTATAGCTTAGAACCCTTATCTGCGTAAATATAGTTATTTAATTCTTTAGCTATATTAGTAGACTCAGGAGATATAATTAATTCAAAATCCTGCATTCTAGTTATACCGCTTTCAATAGTTCCTTTTTTTACAGGCTTTATGTTTACGCCTAAATGCTTTAAATCTGCTATTAGTCTAGGCTCTGCACTATCTGCAATTATAAGCATATTATCTACTTTGCTTAATACTATCTTTGCTAACTCGTGAGACTTTAATCCATTCTGATATATATGCTCTTTTAAATATATCTTCATTTTCTTTTTATCAATAGCTACTTCTGTTAGTGAGTCAGGATCAACAGAGAATCCAAAGTCCATTCCACAAGAAGTCTGCAATCCATCAGGATTAAATTCTCCTATACTCCAATTAGTAAATACAACCCCTTCAGCTTTGTCTAGCCATCCTCCTAATATCTTGTGATTATATTTCTTAAAGTTATTATGCTTTATAGTATTAATACGCTCTAAGAAGCTCGTAGAGAGATTATCTTTATTGTCTAGGTATGTACTATGTATATAACATACATTGTCTTTAACGCCATTAAAACCGGCTTCTACGCCTTTGCTTTCAAAGAATCTTCTATATATCCAATGCTCTTTAGTAACAGGATTAAGTATAAGTATGATTCTATTTTGCACATCTTTTTCTCTAATACTTAAATCAATAGTATCGAATATATCTTCGTCTATTAATTCTTCTGCTTCATCTAATACCCAACAGCTTATTCCTTGTAATGACTTTAGACTTGCAGTTTGATTTCCTGCTGATGTCTTTATACCTCTAAATAGTATATCGCTTTTATTACCTAAGTTTAGAACCTCTGCTTTGTTTACGCTAAATATATTCTCAAATCCTAGTAGACTAATCTTTTCTAAAAATTCAGGTATTATTGATAAGTGAGCAGAGACCATTGTATATCTTGTAAATAAGACTCTAATGTTTTTAGACATTGTAAGTAATGTCAAAAATACAGTAACTGCAAATGACTTTCCAGAACCTCTACCTCCTGTTATTATAAAATAACGAGCATCAGATTCAAATAAAGGATTGTATTTTTCGTTAAGATTCAGTTTTTACAAAGTTTATTAAAGGCATATTAATACTATCATCATTAGTAGTTACATCAACTCTCTGTTGAGGTTTGCCATAAAAATACTCAAAGAATAATTTAACTGCCCATTGTTCTTTTCTTTCTAATCCCTTTTGTAATGACTCTAGAGCCATTCCATTCATAGGAGTTAAATGCTCTATTAACTTTTGCTCTTCTGCTTTAGCTTTGCGACCTGCTCCTTTTCTAGCCCCTCCGTTATTTATTCTTTTATCCATAATTGAAAAAGATTGATTATTCAATCCTTATTATATAATGTAAATTAGTCTAATTTGTTTTTAAGTTTTTTATTATTGCCTGAATTACATTAACAGTTATAGTGTTTCCCATTTGCTTATACCTTTGAGTATCGGAAACTCCTTCCGTAAAGTTATCAGGAAAACCTTGTAATCTTTCACATTCTATTGGTGTTAATTTTCTTAGATTATTATTTTTTTCTATTGCTTGATTATTTCCTGTATCTAAACAATAAGATGTTCCATCATTTTTACTTAAATGTCCTGTTCCACCTTTTCCTGTTTTACTACTTCTTGGATATAAAGAATGACTTTTAACTTCAAAACAAGGTACATCGCCACCTATTTTTAAACACTTAGATATTTTATTTATATCCATAGGTTTGCGTTCTTTAAAATTACTTTTAAATATACCAGCTACCATTTTATCACTTAAATAATATTTACTATTTACATTGTCTTGTAGAATATCTTTTAATTTTAATTCTAATGGTATCTCTTTTGGAAAGTTAAAATTATTATCTTTATCATCTCTTATTCCTATTATAAATATTCTTTCTCGGTTTTGTGGTATGCCAAAGTCTTTTGTGTTCAATACTTGATAATGGATATGATAGTCTAAGTTGTCAAAAGGCATTAAAGACATTTGATAGTTAGTAGTCTTTGCTAAGCAATCTATAATAGTTTGAAATGTTTTTCCGTTGTCGTGACTCAATAGTCCTTTGACATTTTCTGCTATAAAATATCTTGGTCTGTGTTCTTTTAAATATCTTAAAGCATCATAAAACAATGTACCTCTAGTATCATCAAATCCTTGCCTTTTTCCAGCCATTGAAAACGCTTGACAAGGAAAACCAAAAACTAACAAATCTACATAAGATAAATCTTTCATTTTCAAAGCAGTTATATCTTCTGCATAAAATTTAGGTTTGAAATTCTTTAAGTAAGTTTGTTTTGCATACTTATCAATATCACAAGCAAATTCTATTTTGTGTTTTATTCTTAAATTCCTTAACGCTTGTTCAGGACTTCCAACACCACTAAAAAATGTTCCTACTTTCATAATTTTTTTTTATTCGTATTCATTTGGTAGCATTAGTCTGATATTCAATTCACTTAATGCCCATATCCTTATTTGTTCTGCATATATCTCAAATGCTTTAGTATCCATTGTAGCTGTACTATTGATTACTTGCAGACCTACTTTATTGTTATTTACTTCTATGCTTTGCCACTCACTTGCAAACTTTACTTTAAGTATATCGTGGATTTCATTTGGGTAGTAGCCTAATTCTTCTGATAGTGTTTGTACTATACATTTCCAATAATAATTATTTTGCATAATTGACCTGTTATTCCGTTGTTTCTTTACATCTACTATATAATCATTACCTAATTCTTTTAAGTAATTAATTAGCATTTGCTTATCTCTACTATCTTTTATTACAAACTTCATTAATCAAATGATTCATTAATACCTCTTTCTCCTATTAGCTTTTCTTTTGCTCCTGCCCATAGTTTATCTCTATTCTTACTTAATGATGGCTCTGTACGCCTTAATGTAGGTATACCTTCTTCAGGTTCGCTATCCATATATTTACCACACTCACAAAGCCCTTCCTTTGCTACCCATTTTCCTTCTCTTAAAACGATTGTAGCTTTAGGTAGTTCCCTTTCTTTACCACACACACATTTATATAGAGTCATTATGTAATTTGTCTAATTCAAAGTGTAAGTGATTAATTGCTTTTCTTATATCTTCAATCCCTCCATCATTATGCTTATTCTTACTTCTTAATAAATAAGTTACTGCAGTTCCCACATTGTAGCTAAGATCAAAGTTTGTTACTACATCTTTTGCCATATATCCATTTTTACCTTTGTAATATTCAGGCACTTCGTTTAAATCTATCGGTGTCATTATTAAAGTTTTTTATATTGTTTTTTAAGTTATTGTTTTCAAGCTTCCGCCTTTTACTTTCTACTATTGTTAAGCATATTGTTAACGCTACTGCAAATATAACTATAATTAAAAATATTACATTCATAGTTTCTCTATCAGTTTAAGCAATTGTTGAGGAGTATATATTCTTGAATCTCCGTCATAGTTTTCGTATACGCTTGTAAAGTTATCATCTTCATAAGTCCATAAAGACCTTACGTTATTTTTAATATGATGCCTTAATATATTCTTTATTCCTTTGTAAGTTCTTTTAGTATCCATTGTATTTTTTATATAGTTTTTTTATTCCATCAAAACACGCTGCAATACAAGACCCGCAATTGGTACGAGTATTGTAAGAAGTATGATGAATAGTATTATATAGTTCTATCATTTTTGCTTTTGCTTGTATATTTTTTGCTTTTCCTGCTTTTAAGTCTGGCCAAAGGTTTGTTATTTCATCTATCAAATCTTGCGGCAAATCTTCAGGCGTTTCTACCTCTGTTGTTTTATTCCAGTACTTTTGCGGACAAGACATAGGTGCTAAACGTGCCTTCAGCTTCATAAAACATTTACAAACTTTACAAGAACCCGTCGGTTTAAAATAATAAACACACTCTTTGCATAGCTTTATCCTATCCTGATATACTTCTTCTTTGACAAAGAACTTCATAATCTTTTAGTTTTATATTTAATAGGCATAGGCTGCTCAAAACCGAACTGCATAACAAACGAGTTCTTTTTGTCAGGATCATATATCTTCTTTTTACTCTTAGCTTTCTTCACTTAATTTCTTTTTTAATAACTCCCTTACTTTGTCTATTGTGCTAAATAAACTGTTTCTACTTATCTTTGTTTTCTCAGCAAGAGAGTCTAGTGTATTTCCTTCATAGTAATAAAGTTCGAAAATTTTTTGATCGTACCAATTAAAATCCTTGTCTAAAGTATAATCTATAAGTTCTAATTTTTGCCACCTACTATCTTCTTCTTCATTCGGCAAATTCTGTAAGCTTTTATTAATATTATTATCAAAGTAGAAATTATCATCACTATAAGTACAACTCCCAGTGTAAATAGAGCCGTCAATATGAGTGTAATACTTTTTATATTTATAATAATACGCATTATTTTTACAAGTTAAAGCTCTTCTAATATATACAGCACCGTATCTGATGATTCCTTTTTCTCCATCTTTACTCCATATTTTTTTTAGTACTGATGGATTCATATTAAGAAAATAAAACATTAACTCTTGCACTACTTCGTCTATTTCATTCTTATCTGTTGTCAAGCCATAAGTCATCTTTTTAAACTTATCTGATAGCTTTGATATTTCGACGTAAATATCAGTCATTTACAGGCTCTAGTTTGTCAATTTTATCTACTAATTCTATTAACATATCAGCTAAAAGAACTCTATAAGCTCTTACTTTTGATCCGTTTCCTTTTGTTTCTACCCCTGCAAAGAAACCGTTAGTCATAACAGATAGATTGATAGGTATTATCATTAACCAATCCCAGTAGTTATTCTCCTTCAATCCTTTTCCGTAATTGTTATGGTATTCCAAAACTATTTCTAATACTTCTAAATAATTATCGTATTTTGACTTTGTGCTTACTTCTTTTGCAAACTCTGTGCACATTAATATATACTTATCTACTGCTTGCCTATGTTCTTCGTTAGCATATATCGGTTTTGTCATACGCCAAAGTTAATAAAAAAGTTACTCTATTTCTTTTTCTTTTTTTAATTTATTAACAATCTCTTTGTAATAACTTATTTTCTCTTCATAGTCAGCTCTAGACATTTTCAAAGTATTCCTAGATTTGAACTGTATTTCTTCTGCTGTTCCTTCTCCATATTTAGAGTCCAAATGAAGACCGAACTTATACTGTTCTCCTTGTCCGAAAAGATTATCCGCAGGACTCTGAGGCTGCACGTTAGTTTCACACCACCGAGTAGCTAGTCTTTTTCTTGACATAAAATGACCTGCGTGCATACTCTTGTAATGATATACTCTACCTGAAGTGAAGCATTGTACCATCCCATACTCGTTAGAATCTCTAAGTCTTATATAAAGACTGAACCACTTATCAAGTTCTTTTTTTAGTTTACTGATTGATTTCATAACCTAGCTCTGATCTCCATTTGTCCTGGATAACTCCTTTACGAGAATTATATACTTGCCCTCTAAACTCAGGACTTTCTTCTTGTATCTTTGCTCTCATTCTTCTAATAGTCTCAGGATTAGTCAATTGACTTTGAGCAAACATTCCAAGTAAATCTCTAGCAGACATTTCATCAATATCTTTATTCTTTCTGTTTAATTCTTCAGACCAATAGTTAGCCATTAATCTACTATCGCTATTTTTTAAAGCAGGGTATTTTACTAGTAGGTTTTTAATTACTTCTTTTGTTTTCATTTCTTATAGTTTAAAGTTCATCTTCAAATTTAGTACAAAAATATGCTTCTAATATACATAATAAAACAAGTATTAAATATATAGTTGTTAATATCTTCATTTTAAAATAGTTCTGTTTGATTAATATTTTCTTTTTTTTGTATACCTAGCATTGTTTCAAATATTGTTTTACCAGCTTCATAGTCTACTAGGTTTCTTGCAACCTTATTCATTCTTTGTTTTCCTTTGTATTGTCTAAAATCGTAATCGTGATATTTTGACAGTTCATTAATTAAGTCTTTTGTTCTACTTAAATCAGGATTTTTTCTTCCTTTTAAATCATTAGGCAAATTAAAGTTTGTCCAATATAAATGTCTATCTCTTTTTTTTGCAGGTATTAAAGGTTCATAATAAGGTATTACATTTTCTATTACATATTTTCCTTTATAATAATATTTTAAAAATATAACTTCTTCATAAAGCATCATACTAGGGTATCTAGGTTTCCAATTCTCTCTAGTGTATTGGCTTATATTAATTCTACTATGACTAGGGCAAGGAGGAGAACTCCATATAAAGTCAAACTCTTTATAATGGTCTAATAAATATTTATGAGCATCTGCTATTACAACTTTGTCATTAGGGAATCTTTCTTGATATAATCTTGCTAACTCAGGGTCTAACTCTACTGCTGTTACTTCTATATCTTCTTTTACCTCATTCCATTTGTATCTATTACCTCCTAAACAAGCGTATAAATTTAATATCTTCATTTGAGTAGTTTTTTTGGTTCTTGATAATAAGGTACATTTTTTATCTTTAAAGTTTCTGTTTGATAAGTAGCATCATCTATTGTTTTTTTATGGGCATAAGTCCATTTGTAAAAAGTTCTAATATTTAAAAATGGTTCGTCTTTTCCAAATCTTACTCCGATATGGAAAGCGTCTTCTATCTGATTGAAAGTCATTTTACCGAACCTTCTTTCTCTTATTAAATCAGTTGCGAATATTTTACTTAGACTTGCTAAAGTTTTTGCATCAGATTTGTGTCCTATCTCTACTGATGTTTTTCCTAATAGGTCTAATACTTTCTCAGTTAATTCTTTTATATCTTCTTGGTATAGTGGTTTCATATTTCAATATCTTTTAATTCAGGCTCAGGATTTTCTTCATTAAACGCACTTTCACACTCATCACAACAAAATATTTCGCCTTTATCTATATCTATATATGCAAAACAATATAAACATTCATCATCTTCTACTGTAATTATTTCTTTTGGATATAAAGGTATAATTTTCATATTAATTTTTTAGCTTCTTGCCAAGCATTTATTTGAGCATCTAGCTTTGACATTGTTGGTTTCTTATAGTTTCTTTTTTCCCAAGTTCTAATACAGGCTTTCCAATCCTTCATTTTGTTTTTACCTACCATCCAACCCTTAGAATCATAGAAGTTAATAAACGCTTCAGCATCTATATTATTATCTCTTTCTAAACAATAATTCTTAATTTCATCTAAAGTAGGTTTTTTAAAACGCCCTTTATTACTATACGTAGTATTAGTATTATTACTTGTATTATTATTCTTTAGCATTTTTGTTAATACCCTTTTATCAACTTTGCTAATACCATCCTTACAAATTTCTATATACCTATTATCAATTTCTTTAGTACCTTCTTTATAGGTAAACGTAACTTTAATAAACCCACCATCTCTCAGCTCTTTAATCCACCGAGAAATAGTGACTTTATTTTTACCATATAATTTAGAAAAATATCTATTTGTCGCAAAACAAACGCCATTCATTTGTAAAAAAGAAGTGATTTCAGCATATAACAATTTAGCATTAGGAGTTATATCTGCATATCTTACATTAGCAGGTATTATAGCATAGTAGTTAGGCTTCTCTGTCATAAAATATTAATATTATAGTTACAATCCGTGAGGGCTAACTTACATAATTCTAATTGATTAGAAAAATCTCTATAAGAAACTTTTATATCTACTTTAACTTTTCCTGATTTTACTCTTATAGTTGTTTGTGGTTTTGCACTATGACTGACTCCTGCTTGCCTTAAAAATTCTCTTAGATGATACTTGTCTATAAAAGTCCTTTTAGCTCCCTGTATGTCGTTATATGCGTTATAAATCTTATTAAACATATCCCTATATTTTGGAAAAGACCTATAATTAGATTTGTGCATCTTCATATAATAATTAATGAGAGTTCTATCTCTATTTATTCCTGAAGCTATTATATCAAAATGCGTATTATCTACCATTTTTGAGACTACGCTTACAACCATTCTAGGTATCTGTAATTCTTGTCTACGACTTTTTTGTGCTAAAGAACCTTCAGGCAATTCTAACATATTTGTAGTCATTTGACAAAGAGTCTTGAAGTTTAGTTCTTGTTCCATATTAGAAAGGCAAATCGTCTGCTGAACCGTTAGTTATTTCAGTTATCTTATTAGTTAATTTTTGGTCAAACGAATCTGCTTTTTTTGGAGCTTCTTGCATTACCCAATCAGTAAACTTCTGAGCAACTTTTATAACATCTTCTACACTACAACCATCATTACAGAAATCTACTGCTGCTTTTAAGCTAGACTGCTTTACAATCATTTTTTGTACATTGTCATCTTTTTTAAATCCACCTCCTCCAAAAGATTGAGGCTTTTGATATACAGGTTTTACTTTTGGAAAATTACCTCCTATAAATTCGTATTCAGTTTCTTGACCTACTACAAACTTATCTTGCTCTCTAGTTTTAGAAGAGTATTCTCCAGTATCTCCATTCTCAAAAGATATCTCGTTTTTATACATTAATCCGAACTTACCCTCCCAAGTTCCGTTAGGCTGTGCTGATGTTACTTTACTTTTTTTAATCATTTTAATATAGTTTTATTTTTTTACTAATTTCTAGGTATTAGTATTAACCTCATATTTTCTGTTTGTAAAAACCATTCTGGCAAAGATATATTTATTTCTTTAACATCTTCAGAATAGACATTTATGTCTTTTGAACTATTTATTGTTATTATCTTTTTAGGTATCCAAGTATTCCACTTTTTATTCCTATCTATAAATTCTATACATATAGCTTTAGGAGTCGTATATGCAATTTTAGCCATTGGATAACCTTCTATTACTATTCTGTCTTTAAACTCCATTAGTAGTTCCATTGTATATGTAGCAGTATAGAAGCTATTGATAATATTGTAAGGCCTATACAAGTTAAATAAAATTTAGTATTACTTACTTTACTTTCATTTACTACACTATAATCTTCTGAAGTATTTAATGATTTGAATTTGCCATCTTGGTTATAAGCTTTAGCATAAATAAAATCTGTATATTGCTTATTACTCATATTTAATGAGTGTCCGAATTTTTTACTTTTAATTTTCATTTCTTTTTTTATTTAATTTTATTTCGTTTTAATTATGGTACAAAGATACATACTTTTTAATTACTCACAAACTTTTTAACACTTTTTTTCACAAAAAGATGCTTTTACTCTAGTAAAATAATTTAAAAATTTATATATTAAATAGTAAAATACTCAAGATTATGAGCATATATAAGACAAATATGCGTATAGATTCGCCTTTTTTCATAAAGGCATTAATAAGTTTATTGGTAATGTACCATTATTTAGCACTACAGAGCATCCTATAGCTTGTTTTTTAAAGTTCTTAGCGTAAGCTGCTGCGTAAGTAGTAGAGTCTACGCCACACCCTACCTGCATTGCAAAAACCCTGTAACGCTTTCCTACATACCATCTCGTATAGGCTTCAGTATGAGTATGACCACAAACGCTTGACATTAGATTATTCTTTGCTTTAGTTTGAGCTTGTCCTCCTTCTCCGTGTTCATAAAGAACATCATCATATATAACAGATTCAACCCAATTCCAATTAGGAGTATTTAATACTTCGTTATATGATTTTATCCAAGCAGCAGGAATACCACCTGTCATCGCTTTTCTACTAGCCATTCTATCGTGATTCCCAATACATACATCAGCAATAGGAAAAGCTTTATACCATTCAGCTACTTTCTTTATAGTTTTTTCTAATTCATAACCTGCTGACATTCCATCAGGGTCAGGCTCGTGATAGCTAAAAGCGTGATTATCCAAAATATCGCCTATGAAGATTACTTGATTGCAATTATAAGTTTCGTATTGATCTATACAAAACTCAAGATAAGAGTCTAAACAAAAGGGTTCGTGCAAGTCACCGATAACTAGGATGTTCCTAGTCTCGGTTTCTCGCATCTTTTTTAGTGCCTCAATTTCGTGAGGCTTTAATCTAAATCTATTACTTTGACTCTTTTCCAAAGTCAGCAGCAGATTGTCCTAACAACATCGCTAGGCAAGAATACCATATTTTAGATACTGCATCTTCATCAGCTCCAATTGCTCCTGCAATTAAAGGAATGACAATAGATGATATACCTAGCCATACTTTTTTAGACTTTAAAAGTTTCATTAAAATAAATTGTTTCATAATTATATATAATTGGTTAATATTCAAAATTAGTGGCTTAATATAGCCATATTACATCTTCATCTTTATTATTATCAACATCGCAATGTATAAAAGTCTTTGCGATTCCAAATCTAGTTATTCCTACTTCCATTAATGCTTTTAGTATTATATACCTTTCTCTACTACCTGTATATCCTATGTCTACTGCTAAGCCTTTTTTATGACTACTTCCTATTCGAGCCTTAATAACAGTATCATTATGATGTGCTGTTCTATATCCTGAATTGATTTTAAAAGGAATACCTGCAATGCCTCTAGCAGTATCTAATCTTCTTAGAAAGTCTTTATCCATTCTGTAGCCAGAACCAACTTCATCAGGGCTATCAAATTCGCTAAGTTTAAAATAAGTTAAGTCCAAATTAGATATAATAGACTTTGTAGACTTTAACTCCATTAGCAGTTTCGCAAGCCAACTCTCTACGAATTTTAGGAGCTTTTTCATTAGCCTTTAAGTATTTAGGATTGGTTGAGTTGAGTTTTCTTTTTTTAGGCATTATCTATTTTTTTTATGATGCCACCACTTATCTACAGTATAAACTATTGATACTAATAATAGAATTATCTTTAAAAAAATCTCTAAGTTAGTGAAGGTTGTTATGCTTAGGATTGCTCCGTTCACTCCTAACACTTCGCCCACTTCTTTTGTTATCTGTTTGAATGGCATCTTTTAAGTATGTCTTTAGTTTAGTTATATTAATTGTCTTCGGTTTGTAGTATTTCTTCATTATGACAAATCTCCTGCTGTTAAGAAATCTCTTAATGTTAATTTTGTGCTTTGTCTTGGTTTTTCTAGGTTCATTCCATTATAGTAGGCGTTTCTGTCTGGACTAACATCTGCACCACTGTTCGTTGAGTATTCAGGAAAACTCCCTATATTATTAGTCACGTAGTCTATCATACGTTCGGTGTAATATTCAGCTGTATTCCTAATCTCTTCTCGCAAATGCTGTGACTCTTCAGTAGTAAGAGATGTTCCCGTTTCAGATGTTTTAGAATAAATATTACCGTTCTCTATCTTGAATCTTAGGAAAGGTACGGCGTGAAAAAATGCCCAGTTCGGTAACATATCTCCTATGTATTCATCTACTAAAGTTTTGTAAGCTTCATTACCTGCATTACCTAAAGTGCCTGCTGTAATTAAGTCTTTTAATTTTTGTGTTAAATCAGTTCCTAGCTTAGTTTCTACATACAATTTTTGCGACTGCCTTACATACGGTAAGAGCAAATCAATATCTACGTTGAGATTAATTGCGGTGCTGTCCTTAAGTTTCGCCTCTGATATAAATAATACGTATGCCATTTTTATCTAGGTTTTAAAAATCCGTTATTCTTCATTGTCTTAGGTGCTTTTGCTACTAAGCCACTATTTCTTTCTAAAGTAAATCCTTCGCTTATTGCTTTAGCATCTGATATAATTTGTTTATTATTAATATCAGCTTTAGCATTCCTTAAAGATGTTTTATAAACCTGCCTTTTCCAATAATGGTGGCAATTACCTCCACCCTTATAAAGCCAAATACTATATGTAGCATTATTACCTTTTGGACCCCAACCTTTATTTACAGGTTTATCTGTTAATTGTAAGATATCTTCTTTACGGTAAACTTTTTTAACTGTCATCATTAAACTACAAAAATCTCTAGTTTCCCCTTCTTGACTTAAAGCAGTATCTTTAGTATAAACATATCTTACCTTGTAATAGTCATTATAAGAATCATTCACTCCGTCCTGAGTACTCCTCGCATTAGGTCTAGCTGTTCCTGTTGAAGCTAACTCTAATTTACCCTCTACTAATTTATTTAATTCTGCTTCAAAATTGAAGTCTTCGTGTTCACCATCTGAATTTTCTTCATCTAATAACTCCCAATCTTCAGGAATGTCTTCTCCAAATTCATTAATAAAGCTATTTAATTCTGTAAAATTATCATCACTAAGTTTACAATTACAATCTTTTTTTAGACTTGTGATTTGCTCGTGATTCTCACAAGGCATATAGTAATTCTTGCCATCTTGCTTGTGTTCGTGATGCCCTTTACATCCAATTTTTTCAGCTTCTGCTTCTGCTTCTTCTTTTGTTTCAAATAAAGGTAATTCTACTCCATCTGTAATCATTGTTCCTACCTTTGCAAAGTCTTCTCTTACTTCTATATCTAAAGGTTCAAGTCCAAGCTCTGCACGTATCTCTGCTTGTGTCATAACTGCTTTTAAATCTTCGCTTGTAAATTCTAAAGTGATAGGTTTAAGCTGAACAAAGTTCACAGGCATATCCATATCATTTACTTTAAATATCTTTCTTAGTTCTTTTACAATATGATCTTGATAAGGCTTTACAACCGTATTTAAGTAAAAGTTTGCGGCTGCGTTAAGTTCGTCAACATTAGATCCAAGTCCTGTATCGTTTTTAATACCCATCAGCATTGGTGATGTAACTCGGTGTCCTGTCAATATATTTTGAGTCAGTAATTCTTGTAAAGCTAAGTATTGTTTGTCAGCATCACTCATACTAATCGGCACAATCTCAGGAGTTCTATTTCTATCGTCTGAGAAGGTAAGTACGAATCTACCTGCTGCTTTTTCTCCTGTAAATTTCTGTGCAAGACTTTGTTCTATTTGATATCTTTCTTCTGCTGTTGGTACACCGTTAGCAAAAGAAATAAAGTAGCTCCCTGCAAATCCATTTGATATATTAGACAAATGATATTCCGCTACCTTTTGATCAACAAGTGCCCAGTTATTTGCGGCCGTATAATCTGGTGTGTGATATACGTTCATATTAGGACTGTAAAGTCCTGAGTATAGTATCTGATTAGCTGAAGTTCTATCTTTAGTGTTAAAAGCAGGCACTCTGTAAGGCTTGTTAGTTCTTGTGTTTGCCCAGTCAGCTGAAATGTAATAAGCCTCAACTCTGCCCATTTGATTAGGCCTTTCAGCTCTTACTTTCTCCACCCCTACGTGATATATTTCACTTATTTGTGTCCTGTCCTTTGACCACACTATATTAAGAGCAAACGCTCCTTGTAGCTTAAAGTCAAAAGCAACTTTTTTAAGGACTTCGTGCAGACTCTCATTAGAGTTAGCTCTGTCCATAAAATTCTGAAGCTTAACTCTAGCCTCTAAATTTCTGTCATCTTCGTTTTCTATTATAAGATTTTCAGCGGCTACCATTTCTGCTGTTGCGTTAATAATAGCAGCCTGTGTACTTGAGTTGTAATATAAATCAATTAAAAATTGAGGGTATAGGTTTGCCCAGTTTTCAGTTCCATACTCTACATAATCTCTACCTCTTACTTCTTTTACATAAGGAGCTGTTTCAGTTTCTAAGTTGATATTTAAAATTTTATCTTTCATAATTTATTTTATTGTCCGTAGTATATGTAGTTTGTTTCACTTGGTTCAGGATGTTGCGTATATTGAACTTGTTGAGTTCCATCTACGTCTGTTAAATACATTGTTCCTTTAGTACAAAGACCCATAACTACACCGACATCATCAGCAGGCTCTAGGACTTGAGTTTCAGTTATAGGAGCTTTATTTACAGCAACGCTTACAGTACCATTCCAGGCTACTTCATAGACTTCGTAAGTATAACTCCCTGCCATTTTAAAGCTTGTTTCTCCAAGATAAACACTATTAGCATCTAAAGTAGCTTCATATAAAAAGCTAATACTTGTATATCTATCTGTTATAGTATCTGACCCCCTATTATAAGCATATTGTACTGACTTATCCATTTCATTTGTAAACTTAAATAAATGTCTAATTTTTGATTTTGGTACAGGTTTTCCTATTAAGCTACCTGAAGCAGGAGAAGTATAATAATTGTAAATTCTATTATCTTCTGTAACGACATATCCATCTGTAGCTGAAAGTAATGGAGACTTTGTTTTACCTTGTATCATATTATATAATGTAAAAACTCTATATTTATTTGCTTATATAAAAAAAGAGTAGCCTAAGCTACCCTTTCTTATGATGAACGCTAGACGAATCTATATAAGGTCGAACCTTACCACCTCCATCAAGCTATATAAAGACTAAAAAGTATATTCAATCAATTAATTTGAATCAACTCCACCTAAAGTGAATCCTGCGTTGTCAAATGGATTAGCAGTATAATCAGGAACAAATTGGAACGGTTGATGCTCTAAACCATCAAAAGTCAACGTGTATCCACTACGGTCACCAAACGCTGCTCCACTATCCATAGTACCCGCATTTAATTCCATTCCATTTACGCTCCCTAAACATACTATCACATCGTGCCCAGTAGCCGCTACTGTTTGATTCAATTGAGCGAATATTATTGTTTTTGTAGCACCTAGTAACTTTACTTCGTTCTGATCTTCTTTTGTAAGTCGATTCAAAATAACGTTAACCGTTGGTGTATAGAAAATCGTTCCATTTTCTTTTGAACCAGTAATTGTGTCCGTTAGACTAGCAACACCAAGAGGCATTGTATATCTATAAAGCATATTACTACCCATTTCTAAGTCAGTAATCTCGCCGTTTGCTGTTGGTATTGAAGTCACTTGATCGTATACTGCGAAATAAATAAACTTTATTCCACCCGATATTCGATTACAGTCGAGTCCCCTACCTTTTGTTAATATTCCACAAGCCATATTTTTATTTTTTTTAAGGTTAAGGAAGTAGAGGGTTTTACCCCCCTACTTTCATTTATTTATTTACGATTGTCTTACAACATCTGCTCCTACACCCTGAACAACTCCGGCCGTATAACGAGCTACTAATCTTAAGTTGTCACTTCCATCTAGTGCAGACATATCCATTATACCGATTCTAGTGCTGTCACTTAACAGGTCAGTTCCGAAGAACATATTTGACTTCTGTCCGAAAACCATCTGATTGTCAACCATACCTGGTGCTACTGCAATCTTAATACCTTCAAATACAGGAACATAATCTCCTTGCATATTGTAAGCGTTTAAATATCCTAGTGTAGATATAGCTTGTATGTAAAATTGGTAAGTTTTTTGATTCATAAAGATATACGCATCATCTTTACCTAATACATCGGCTGCTGTTCCTCCTAAAATATCAGTTACTAAAGTTTGTAAGTTAGCTATAATATTAGCGGCTGTATAAGCTGCTGAAGCTGATGACTGAACTACTGTTGCGTCAGTTCCAGGTAATAAATGATACCCTGTAAATCCATTAAATTGTCCTGGAGTACCTGTAACTCCACCCCATATAGAGCTTTCAGTTGCGTCTGCTATGATTTCTCCCATATAAGAGATAACGTAGTCTTCAAAAGATACTGGAGCTGCTGCATCTCTTCCCGCTCTCATTTCAAGAGCATTCCACGACGTTAAAAGTGTATTTTTACATATGTCAAGGTTTATCTGTAAAGACTTTGGTTCTAAAACCGCCTCAGTCAATGCAAGTGTTCCTGCATCTGAAAAGTCACAAGAATTATCTAAGACTAAACCTGATCCTGCCATCTTCTGAATGTTTTCTTTGTACTTGATGTTTTCTAATACTGTTAAGTATTCTAAAGATTTTGCTTCTTTAAGTGCTGCACTCAGGTAGAAACCTGCTGCTTTTCCATTAAAGTTAGCTTGTGTTACTGTAAATGCCATAATTTTATTTTTTAATTATTATTATTATTATTATAAGTTCATTAATATCCTTTCACGCTTTGACAATCTATCATAAGATGCTTTAGACATTCTAGGTCTTTCTGAACTAAATTTGTTTGTGTTAATTGGTTCGTCAGCAGGTGTTGCTGCAAGTTCAGCTTTCAACTTTTCATTTTCAGCTTTTAATTCTTCGATTGAAAATTCAACTACCTCTGTAGTTTTTATTGATTTTGGACTTGTAGAAGTTTCTTCAGTTTCTTCTGACATTTCTTCTACTTCGTCATCGCCACCAACTTTAGCTTCTTTTAATTTAGCTACTGCGATTTCGAGGTTTTCGATTCTCTTCTCCATACCACGCCAGTCAGCTACGTCTGCTTCTTCATCATAATCTTCTTTGTCTTCTTCAGCTAATTCTGAGGCTTCAACTTCTTCTTCTACTTCTACTTCTTCAGTTTCTGATTCGATAACTTCAGATACGATACCTTCTTCTTCAACTCTAAAAGATACGCCTGTATCAGTCTTATAAGTTCCAACAGGTAAAAGTATTGTCGTTCCATCTTCAGTTAAAACCGACACATCTACGCCTGCTTCAAGCTCTTCGGCTGTAGATACATAAATCGTACCGTCTTCACCTTTTGCTTGCCACGCTAATTTAACTTCTTCGTCCTTATTAAGACCAAGAGCTACTAATATTTGTTCTTTGATATCCATAGGTTCTTTTTTTATATAATGTAATTAATTTGATTTTGTTTGATTTTCCTTTATTATCTCATTAAGAGCTTTTAGTATCTCTTCATTTGTTGGAGTTCTTTCAGACATTTTCTCCATCTTGTCCGTAAAGTAACCCTCAATACTTAAACCACGAAGTTCTCCATCCTTAATTTTAGACCACAATTCGTCATTTTCAATACGCATTTTTACGAACCACGTACCGTTAGGTAAATCATACCCGTATAATTTAGACTTATCTTGATCTCCTTCTTTTATCCAAGACTCAACAGTTAAAACTCCACTTACTCTATCCTGATGCTCATAAGTTGCTTTATGATGGTTGTTGTGTTTTAAATACAGTTCGCTAGCTTTTCGCACAGTTTCAGGACTAAAATAAACGTAGTATTCTGAGTCAGTATTAGGATCGTATCTAAATATCTGTTTGTTAGGTATAAGTGCAGGACTAACCAACATTCTTTTGTCTTCATCTACTTTAGCTAAAGTTAGATTATTCTTTTCTTTGCCAAAGTAAACCATATCTTGCTCAATTGCAGGACTAGCAACTAAACTAATTGCATCAATTGCTAATTCTTCATTATCATCTGCTATTACAAGCTCGACAATTTTTGTCGGCTTAATTTCTTCGTAATAGTCTTTGTTGGCTTCTTCGCATTCAGCAATTGAGTCATACTCACAGCTTCCTGTTTTCCCCCACTTTACGTTTCCGTTTTTACATTCTTCACAAGGCATATTATATAAAGTATTTAATTAATTTTTGTTTGATTTTTGTGTTTTTATTATTTAACATAATATTTTTTTATTTTATACTCGTCTCTAGAGTTTTAAAGTTATATCTTTTTCAATGCTAGTATGCTACAAAGTGCTTAAAGTCGCTTAGAACTCTTTAAAATGCTTTATACTTAAATTGTAGCTCTTCTTCTAATATTAGCTAATTGATTCTGACTATTACTCATTTCATCAGTTACTACAAAAGCTTTTACTGGATCTGGATCATCTCCTCCTGCTAAATTAAACTCTCCTGACATCATTTGAGGTGCAGGCATTTGTGAAGCTGAACCTCGAGGACCTCCTCCTCCGCCGCCTCCTTTACCACCACTTTTGATAGCTTGTACATTTTTAAGTCCAGCAGCAACTGCCGCAGCCGCCGCTATTCCACCCAAAGCAGGTCCTACAACAGGTATTCCGGCCATAGACTTATAAGCAGAGTTTGCTGAAGCAAAAGTATCGATTGTAGCCTGTGTAATTGCAAAAGCTTTACCTGCTTTTGATTCTTCACCAAATATAGTCGCTAAATTTCCTGCCGTACTCGAAGCAGTTTTTAGTCTTTGTTTACTTGACATCTCAGACCAAGAGTCTTCTCTTTTACTTAAAGCTCTCCTGTCTCTGTCATATTTTTCGTCTAGTTCTTTTTTTATGTCTAAGAAGTTTTCGTAATCTGCAATCTCTTTTAGCTGAGCTTCATATTCAAGCCTTAATCGTTCTTCTGCTCTTCTTTGTATATCATCTATTTCAGCTAAGAAATTCTCGTCTCTTAATTCTTTAAGTTTTTCAGCTTCTCCTGCTAATTGTTCCTCTCTTTCTTCTTTAGCTAATTTCTCCTCTTCTGCAATTTTCGCTAACCTTTCAGCTTCTTCTTTCGCTTCGTCTTCTTTCTCTTTTGCTCTAGCTTTTTCTGCTGCTCGGATTTCGTTCTCTAAAGCATTAACCTCAGTAACTACTCTTCTTCTCATTTTAATAGAAGCTGTTTCTTTCTCAATGATTTCTGTTTTTAATTGAGCAAGTCTTTCTTCATCAGCAGCAGAATTTTCACTTACAGCCATCTCTTCTAATTGAATTTGCATTCTTTCTCTAGCTAACTCTAACTCTCTCTCGGTAGTTTGTGCTTCTAGTTCTAGTGCTTTTTTGATATTATCAAGTCTTTCTTCTGCTGACTTTGTTTCATCTTCTGCAATTAATCTAGCTTTTTCTATCTCTTTTCTAGTTGCAGCTTTTTGAACCATAAACTCGTTGTCTGCATCTCTTAATGATTGAGTCCTTTTCTCTAAAGCAGTCATAGCCTTAACATCGGCTGCAATCTCTGTACCTATATTTTTAAAAGCATCTGCCATCATCTTAGCTCCCTTCTTCATAGTCATAGGATTAAACATCATAGACAATCCTTCTCCAAACATTGACACTCTATCTATTAACACATCAAAACCTGCTGATAATCCTGCCATTCCTTGACTCAGTTTATCTGCTCCTCTTTTTGTACTCGTAAAATAAGTTAGTAAAGATGCTATTGCTATCACTAAAGCACCAATCCCTGTACTAGTCATTCCTGCTTTTATAGTAGCAAATGACGCTTTTGCTGAAGCTCCTACTGCTTTAAAGCCTGCCTTCACTCCATTTAAAGATACACCTAGTATTTTAAATTCTCCTGCTAACTCACTCGCATCTTTTGTAGTTTCTCCTATATTTGACTTTACATTAACCGTTACCGTTTCCGTTTTTCCTGCCATAATTTATTATTTATAACGATACGCTAGTTTGTATCATTGTTATTGTTACACTCATATTCCATTCTAATGTCTGATTTGAATTACCTCTACATAAAAAACCTAAGGTATTATTAGCTGTATCATCTGCTAAAATTCGCCAATTTGTTATCGTTCCTGAAGTCTTTATAGTATCTCTTTCTCTTTGTATACTAGTAGTACCACTTTTATTGATTAATACACCCCTTTCTACATAAGAAGCGTAATCTCCGACTGAGCCTGTTCCTGAAGAACCACCTGTTCTAACTACTATTGTATCTGCGTGAAAGTATATTATAGCATTATCAGGCAATACAAATCTAACTCCTGCTTCATTATTTATACCTGCTGAAACATTTGTTGTTCCTGTAGTTTGACACCCATATTGAAGAATAATATTCTGTCTTTCTGCTAAATTATCTGAAAGTTGATTGCCTCCTAAAGTTATACAGCCTGAGGTTGTTGTATTAGCTCTAGCTCCTATAGTTATCGAGTTTATAATATCATTATTAATAACATTAGCTTCTCCTGTTACTATATTATTTCTTGTGCTGTTTCTTATTGAGTTTGCTTGACCTAAAACTACTGAAGATGTAGAACTACCTAAAATATTTTGGTCTCCTTTTATTATACTATCAGTCTTGTTAAAGCTAGAAGTTAGTCCTGGAGTATATTTAAAAGCATAGCAAGTCCTAGTAGCAGGATCATAATTATATCCATACTTCTCGCATTGTCTTTGATTAGGTACTATATTTTCATTAACACCATCTGTAAAAGTAACAGTACCAATATTAGTAATAGCTTTTGGCTTTATATCAAATCCTGGAGCAAAGGGTATTGTAGGTATTTTTGACATTATGGTATAAGTATAAATTCGACAGATGCTAAGTCGTGAGGTTTATAATCTATTTTATTTACTCTAAAAGTTCTATTCTTAATAAATACTCTGTCATTAAACTTAAAGCTTTGCACATCTGCTGCATTAAGATTAACTTTTAATTTCATTATTCGAGTATCAGGGTTGTATAATTCCAAATAATAATCTGCCCAATACAAGTTATATAAATTATCAGGAGGAGCAACAGCACCATCTACTACTAATTGACAAGCTCCGAAATTTAAGTCTTTAGTATTTCCTGCTATTGTTGGTAGATTTGAAAGATGGCTAAACTTTAAATATTTTAGCACATTACTACCTGCTTCTCCACTTTGTTTTGGAACAAAATAACTAAGAGGCATAGCTCCTGCTGTATTTGTAAGTCCTAAGTCTTGTACTCCGTTATTATAACATATACGAGGAGAGTTTTCAAAGCCTGAAGATTCTCCGTCATCATTCATAGTATAAATAGCAGGGGTAACTAGTCCAGGATAGAAAGTCATATAAGGCTTCATTATAGTAGCTCCAAATGGCTCTGCTTCTACTTCAGTTGTTCCTTGAAGTATGTTAAAATAAGGAAACTCTAATTTAAGGCTTCCGTATAGATGACCTTGTACTGCCTTCTTATAATTTTGAAACATATAATCGTCATCATCTTCTGTATATTTAAAAAGAACTTTTTTTGTTAAGTCTTTAAGAGGCTCTAGTTTTATTTGTGATATGTCTATTTTATCTGTCCAATCGTGAGTTATACTTCTTGTGGCTAGACTTAAATCTGATGTATCACTACTATTAGTGTCCGATATAAATATATCTCCATAAGGTTCTATTAAAATTTCAGTACGATTCTCAGGATTAGGCATAGTTACTAAATTAAACATCTTAAAGATTCCTTTTAGAAAATCCCATTGTCCAAGTTCTCCTCTAAGTCCACCCAAAAGATTTCCATCTACAATCTCGCTATCTATTGTCGTTATAATTACTTCAGCACTTATAACTTTTAAAGTACCTGATCCGTCAAAGTCTTGGTCGCACCATAATATATCATCTTTATCCATTGTAACCTCAAAAGCACCTGACCAAGTTTGCTCTTGATTAGCTGCTGTAAAAGTATCTGTGTCAAAAAATCCTGCATTAAACTGAGCATTAGTCATATTAATACCCTCTTCTAATACTGCTGCTGTACCTCCTGCTGAATCATCATAGTGCCTCCACCTTCCTGAGAATATAGTATTTCCTAAATCAACTGTCATTTTTATAGTATAACTAAATTGTACTTTGAATAACTGACCATCATACTGAGCTTTCCACTTACTACCTAAAACATCTGCTGTATCGTAAAAATGTCCTACTTGGGTAGCCATAGCACCGGCAGGTACTGTTGTAGTAGACACAACTCCAGAACCCCCAACAGGATTCAAAGGAGCACCAGGAGAAGCGTTTACATCTAACTCCATTGTTCCTGTTTGAAGAATGCTTGTCGTTAAATCATAACTCGGCATTGTTTTATCAGAACCCCAATTGAAGTCCATATATAACTTTTTAAAATCATCAGTATTTAAAAAATCACTAGAATATTGGAACTCAGTTTGTGCAAAGATTA
>VMHT01033271.1_pt1 | contig 27484 bp, 31 predicted proteins | sample 4693611 | NCBI WGS metagenome assembly VMHT01 (sample SAMN12280063, study PRJNA550983) | marine metagenome | isolation source: seawater sampled from same location over 5 years 0.02-0.2 micron viral filtrate | place: USA: collected off the coast of southern California halfway between the port... ... | reverse complement strand
ACCTCGATGTCGGCTCATCACATCCTGGGGCTGGAGCAGGTCCCAAGGGTTTGGCTGTTCGCCAATTAAAGTGGTACGTGAGCTGGGTTCAGAACGTCGTGAGACAGTTCGGTCCCTATCTGCCATGGGTGTAGAAGAATTGAGAGGATTTGTCCCTAGTACGAGAGGACCGGGATGAACATACCACTGGTGGACCGGTTGTAGCGCCAGCTGCAGTGCCGGGTAGCTAAGTATGGAAGAGATAACCGCTGAAAGCATCTAAGTGGGAAACTCACCTCAAAACTAGTTCTTCCTATAGAGCCGTAGTAGACCACTACGTTGATAGGCTGGATGTGGAAGCGCGGCAACGCGTGTAGCTGACCAGTACTAATAGCTCAATTGGCTTGATTTATGCACTGAAAAAAATTTTTAAAAACTAGACAAATTACTTTTACAAAATTACTTACTTAAAAGTATTTCTTTGATATCACTCTCTTTCAACTCAATAGGGTTGTTAGATAATCTTAATAAATTAACTCCAGCAATTATTTTTGAATAATCGTTTTGGATATTAACTCCTAAATTTGAAAATTTACTTTCTAGTCCTGCATTTTTTTTTAAATTTTTTAAATATAGATCAAAATTTTCAATATCATTAGATTTTGATAGTTCAAACATAATTTTAAATCTATTTTTCAAATCAAAATCACAGTTTGCAGAAGACATTTTCTGAAAATTAAACATTAAAAATTTATTTAATGTTAACGAGACTGCATGACCATGACTAATGTTATAAATTGCAGTGAAGGGATAAGAAACTGCGTGAGGCGCTGTTGTTTTAGAGATGCTTATAGCTTCTCCAGATAAATTAGCAGCAAGACACATGGCAGAGGTATTTTCATTATTTGGATTGTTTACGAAATCTAGATAGTATTTTAAAGAAATTTGAAGGGATCTTCTGGCATAATCAACACTTACTTCATTTGATTTCTTTGATATTAATGACTCCATTGCCTGTGCAATTGCATCAAAACCAGCTGAAGATTTTATATTATGTGAAGCCCCTATCACTAGTTCTGGTATTAAAAAAAACAAGTCAGGTTTTATTTTTTCACTTTCAACTGAGTATTTTATTTTATTAATATATATAACTGCATTTGATGTTACTTCAGCTCCAGAACCCGCTGTTGTTGGGATTGCAACCAATTTAGAAAATTTTTTTTTTATTTTATACGTAGAATTAGCTATTTCCTCATCAATATTTGAACTATCTGTTAATACATTTGCGATTTTAGCATAATCAAGAACTGAACCACCGCCAACTGCAATAATAATATCTGGTAAAAACTCTTTGATTTTTTTTATTATTTCTTTGAGCTCCACTAAATCGGGATACGGAAATTTTTTATAAAAGTACTGAATATTTTGTATTTCGGTAATGCTATCGATTAATTTGCTTGCTCCTGAAATTTTGTAAGATTTCCTACCACAAATAACCAATATTTTTTTATTTTTTTCATTATTTAAGAAATCCTTAAACTCTTTTGTAGATGAAAAAGAAAAATCTTTCATTAATTTGTCATAAATTTTTCTTTTATTGATAAAAGATTTTTTGGTCTTAAAAGGTTTTTTAAAGAACCATTTACTATTTTTACTTCTAACAAGCTTGGACCTTTAGAATTTATAAACTTTTTAATTGTGATTTTGATATTATTTTTTGAATTTATCTTGAAATAATTTTTATAACCAACGCTATAAATTAATTTTTTAAAATTTATACCATCTGCATTTGTAGGTTGCCCCCCAACAGACTCATGAGAATTATTATTAAGAATAACATGTTTATAATTTTTGTTTTTTAAAAATCCAATTGTTCTCATCGCACCTAGATGCATTAAAACTGAACCATCTCCATCCAAACAAAATACCTCTTTATTGGAATTTAATGCATAACCACTGGCAACACTGGCTGAATGGCCCATACCACCAACCATGTAAAAATCTTTTCCTCTATTTTTCTTATTTTCTTTACGTAATTGCATGAGTTCTCTGGATGTATAGCCTGTTGTTGAAATAATTTTACATTTTGCAGGCACATTTTTTATAAATTCCCTGATAAAATCATATCGGTAGATTGAGCTTTTAGAAAATTTTTTATTTATTTTATTATAATTATTTTTGAGAGTTTCCTTTTCAATCAAACAAGCTACTATGTTCTTATTTTTGGTTGCACCGTTTATAAGTTTTTTAACTTTAATTAAGTCTTTTTCTTGCCTTAAAATACAAAATTTTATTTTTAAAAGATTTAACAAAGCTTTTGTTATTTTTCCTTTTGCTTTATGTTGGGGCTCATCTGCTTTTTTTGGAGATCCTCTCCAGCCTATTAATAGTAATAAGGGGATTGAATAAACTTCTTTGCTGGCAATAGAAATTAAAGGGTTAATTGCATTTCCTAAGCCAGAGTTTTGTAAATATATGCAAGGAAGTTTTTTTGTAGATAAATAATAGCCAATACCAAGAGAAATTGCTGCGCCTTCGCTTGTGGCAATAACATGTTTTTTTTTTGATAAACTCTCAATTTTAGAGGAAAAGTCTTTCAAAATACTATCAGGCACTCCAGTATAAAAATTAATTTTACTCTTTTTTAAAACTTTCAATAAATTTTCAACTAAAACCATTATTTGATTAAATTAATTACCTCACTTACAGAACTAATCTTTTTCTCAAGCTCGAAAGACCTTTGATTTTTTAATATTTTAAACGCTGCGTTTTGCATTGCAGGATAAGCAGCTCTCAACATATGATTAGCATAAATTACTATTCGGAATCCATTTTTAAATAATTCTTTTTCTGTAGTTTTTGAATATGTGGAAGGAACAGAAACAAGAGGTTTTGCCCATTTTGATTTGTTAAATATTTTAGAAAAAGAGAATATCTCCTTTGGAGTTTTTTCTTTACTATGTATTAATATTATATCTGCGCCTGCTTTGGAGTATGCCTCTGCTCTTTTAAGACCATCTTTTAAGCCTTTTCCAAGTATGAAACTTTCAATTCTTGCACCAATTAAAAAATCTTTTGAATTCCTAATCTTTTTTATTAATTTAATTTTTTTAGTAAAGTTTTGAATAGTGTCTTGTTTAGCCCCCGACTGATCTTTAAATAAAGAATTTTTTTTTAGTCCAATTTTATCTTCAACCATAATTGCAGAAACTCCTAATCTTTCTAATGTTCGAATTGTAAATGGTAAATGCTCTAATCTCCCTCCGTTATCAGCATCAAAGATTAATGGTTTTGTAGTAACATCAAATAAATCACCTAATCCTGCAAATCTTGAGGAAAAATCTAAAGATTGATTATCTGGCTTACCTTTAATGCTAGAGTCAGTTAAACTGGAAGACCACATTGCGTCAAACTCGATTGTCGTCTTGTTATTTATTTTCGTATTTTCAGCTATTAGGCCAGACAACGGACTATGAGCTTCCAAAACTCTAACAATTTTTTTATTTTCTAAAATTCTTCTCAGCATGGAAACTCTTGATGTAGGAGTAATCTCTCCAGACAATTTTTTTTTGATGGAAGATGAGGAAATATTTTTTGTATATTTAGGTTCAATTAGTTTACCGCCCCATTTTTTTAAAGTAGTAATTACTTGCCTCCTCGTTTTTTTTTGAACTCCTGTTTTCCAATCATCTCCGTGTACAACATAACTTGGCATTAATAGTTTAAGGTTTGTTCGATAATCAAGAGTATTTTGAGGAATAACTTTTTTAACAAGTTTTATATTTTTCAAAATTACTTCTCTTTGTTTATAATTTAAAGTTGGAATTTTTTTGTAGGACGCAATTGCACTATCTGTCAGGAGTCCAACAAATACATCACCATATCGACTTGCTGTTTTCAAAATATTTATATGCCCCTCATGTAAAATGTCAGCTGATAAAGCACAGTAAACAATTTTATTTTTTTTTTTATTCATTGCCTTAAATTTAAAGTTTAAATTCACAATACATAAATATTAATTAAAGGAAATAAATTATTTATGTATTATTCTTTATTATTTATTCATTGTAACTAATTGCTTGTTTTTTGCATGTAGTTGAAAACCTGCATTCTCAGCCACTTTTATTGACGCGAAGTTATTTCTTTTTATATAAGCTACAAATTTTATTTTATAACTTTTAGTAACTTTTTTTAAAGCTTTAGAGGTAATTTTTTTACCTTTATATTCTTTTAGTAATGCCCACGAAACTACATTTATATCTCTTTTTCTTTGTAATCGAATATAACCAATATTCTTATTTGCTTTTTTAATAATAAAAATTTTATTGTCTTTTTTTTTAAAGAAAGAATTTAACCAAATATTATGGTTTTTATCTGATATCACTTTTTTATCTAGAGAATTTATTCTAACATATCTTTTATTTCTTAAATTTAACAAAAATATAAAATTTTTTTTATCCTTTTTCCTTAATTTAATAATTTTCATTTATTCAAATCACCAAAAAATATTGGAGAGTCTTTTAAAATATTTTTATTGACTTTTTTACCTAAAATTTTTTTGAAGTTGTCTGAACCTATCCCGATAGAAGGTCTTAAGTTTAATATATTTCCACGATTTATCTTTTCACCTTTTTTTATAAATCGAGTAGTAAAAATAGATCTTCTCAACTTTAATGAATCTTTTTCTATTTTTTTTAAACCAATTTTTTCTTTGCCTAAGGATAAATAAATTCTTTTTATACTTTTTTTTAACTCTTTCAATTGATTGCAGTCAATTGAAAATTTTTTGTCGTGAGAATTAATTTTTTTCGAGACTATAAAGTGTTTCTCAATAATACTTACACCAAATACTGTTGAAGCTACAGAAGTATAAATATCATCTGTATGATCTGACAAACCTATTTTAAAACTTTTAAATATTTTTTTGAACTTTTTTATAGTATTTAAGTTTACATCTTTTTCTTTTGCAGGATAACCAGATACGCAATAAAGAATAATAACTTTTTTGTGATATTTAGTAATACATCTCAAAGCTTTTTTTATTTCTTTGATACTCGCCATCCCAGTAGAAATTATTATTGGCTTTCTCTTTTTTGCAATGTATTCAATTAATTCTAAGTCTGTAAGTTCAAAAGATGAAATTTTGTAAAGTTTAACATTAAAACTTTCTAATAAATCTACTGCACGTTTGCTAAAAGGACTGCTGAACAATGTAATATTTAATTTTTTTGCTAATGCAAATGCATCTTTATGCCATTTAAAAGGTGTGTGAGCATCCTTGTAAAGGTCCCATAAAAATTTATTTTTCCATATACCTTTTGTAATTTTAAATTTTGGAGTAAATTTCTTTAATGTTATATCTTGAGGTTCATATGTTTGAATTTTCACAAGATCAGCTCCATTTTTAGCGGCAAGTCTAATATGATTTAAAAATAATTTTTTGTTTTTATTATGATTGCCTGAAATTTCTGCTACAAGGAGAGGTCTATTAATTTTATTAAAATGAAAAAACATTGTAAATTGTGTTTATCAACTGTATTAAAATACCTCAATGACGAAAAAATATAAATATTATCTTAAAATAATAAATAAAATCGAAAAAATTAGATCAAAAAACAATGTAAATTGGATGAATGTTTTAAAACTTGCCTTTAGATTAGATCCTTTAAATGCATCGAAGATAATGAAAAAAATAAATTATGATGACAAAAAAATATCTAACTTGTTAAAAAAACTTAGCAAATAAATTAAATATATAAAAAAAGAGATTGGCCTTTTAATTTATAATCACTTGTGTGCTTAAATCTATTATTGTATACATTGTTCAATAATTGAACATTATGCTTAAATTTGCCAAAAAAATATTCCCATTAAATCGAAGCTTGACGGGAAGAGATGTTGTAAAAACATTAAAAATAATTAAAAAAGAATTACCTTCGTTACAATTTTATTCTGTAAAAACTGGATCCAAGATATTTGATTGGACTGTGCCTAACGAATGGAACGTTAAAAGTGCTTATATAGTTGATCCAAACCAAAATAAAATTGCAGATTTCAATAAAAATAATATTCATTTAATGGGTTACTCTAGGCCAATTAAGAAACAATTAAATTTAAATCAGTTAAAAAAAAAGATTTATTATTTAAAGAAGTTGCCTAATGCAATTCCTTATGTAACTTCTTACTATAAAAAAGATTGGGGATTTTGTTTATCATATAATGATTTTAAGAAATTAAAAAAAGGTAATTATAAAATATCGATCGACTCTTCTTTAAAAAAAGGAAGACTTTTTTACGGTCAATTATTTTTGAAAGGAAAAAGTAATAAAGAAATCCTTCTATCAACTAATATATGTCATCCCTCTTTAGGAAACAACGAATGTTCAGGAATTACTTTGCTAACATATTTAGCAAAGTGGATTTCTAAACTAAATCGAAAATATTCTTACAGAATTGTTTTTGTACCAGAAACAATTGGCGCATTGTGTTTTATAAAAAAAAATTTTAGCCAATTAAAAAAAAATACGATTGGAGGCTATACAATTACATGTGTTGGAGATGAAAGAATTTTTTCTTTTCTACCCAGTAGAAAAGGAAATACTCTTTCAGATAAAATAGCTCTTAAAATTTTAGAGGCTAATAAAAAATTTTTTAAAACTTATAGTTGGCTAGATAGGGGAAGTGATGAGAGGCAATATTGTTCTCCAAATCTAGACTTACCTATTGCTTCAGTGATGAGGTCAAAATATGCAACTTACAGAGAGTATCATACATCATTGGATGACTTAAAAAAAGTTGTAACTAATAAAGGTTTAAATCAAAGTTTAAATATTTATAAAAAAATTATAAATATGTTTGAAAAAAACTATAGACCCTCATCAAAAAATATTGGAGAACCATTTTTAAAAAAACACGGACTATTTAGCTCAAAAAAATATTCTAATGATGTAAGGTCGATTTCAGATATATTATCTTATTGCGATGGCCAAAATGACTTAGTAGATATATCATCTCTTTGCAAAATTTCTTTCAATACAGTAACAAAAGTTATAAATCGCTTAAAAAATAAAAATTTGATAAATTAATGAGTGATATTAAAACTTGTACCAAATGTTTGATGCCAGAAACCTCAGAAACATTAGTTTATGATCAAAAAAACGTTTGTTCTGTTTGTAAACAAATTGATTTTAAAAAAAAAATTGATTGGAAATCTAGGGAAAAGGATTTTGATAATTTGTTAAATAATTATAAGGGGCTATATGAATATGATTGTTTAGTACCTTTTTCAGGGGGGAAAGACTCCACTTTTGCACTTTGGTATCTAGTGAAAATAAAAAAACTAAAGGTTCTAGCCGTGAGGTTTGATCACAATTTTTTGAGGAATCAAGTGCTTAAAAATACTGAAAAAGCTTTGAAAAAACTTGGAGTGAGTATTTATCAATTTAAACCTAGCTTTGAAATTGTAAAAGAAATGATGATTGAAAGTCTAAAGAGAAGAGGCGATTTTTGCTGGCATTGTCATGTAGGAATATCAGCTTTTCCTATTAATACAGCCATAGAAAAAAGAGTTCCCCTAATCATATATGGAGAACCATCTTCAGAATATAGTTCTTACTATGATTATTCTGAACCAGAAGAATTAGATGAAGAAAAATTTAATAAAACAATTAATTTAGGAATAAATGCAGAAGATATGTTGGGTATGATTAATGAAAGGAGGGCCCCAAACAATAAGGTCTCAATTTCACAACTGAAACCGTTTATTTTTCCGAATAAAAGAGAATTAATAAAAAATAAAATTAAAGCTTGTTATCTTGGCAACTTTTTACCTTGGGACGTTAAAAAACAAGTTAAGATTATAAAAGAGGAACTCGGATGGAAAGGCGATGTAGTTGAAGGAGTACCAAATAATTATAATTACGAGAAAATTGAATGTGTGCTTCAAGGTACAAGAGATTTTATAAAATATTTAAAGAGAGGATATGGTAGGACAACTCATTTAGCTTCAATAGATATAAGAAATGATAGACTTAATAGAGAAAAAGGTAAAGAACTTGCAAGTCTTTATGATGGGAAAAAACCAAAATCGTTAGATCTATTTCTAAAAATGGTTAATCTAAATGAAAACCAGTTTTACGATATAGTTTCAAAACATGTTATAGAGCCACATAAAATCATGTCTAAAGAGAACTTTAAAAGATCTTCCTCAAATGTTGTACCAAAAGACTTACAAGAGTGGTTTGAAAAATTTAAATGAAAGTTTCGATACTAGATTATGGTGCAGGAAATTTAGCATCAGTTTATAACGCATTTTATAATCTTGGCATATCTGTAAAAATAATTAATAGCAAAGAGGACATTGAAAAGTCTGATAGATTAATTATTCCAGGAGTAGGATCTGCTAAAAATTCAATCAACTATCTTAAAGATAAAAAATTATTTCTGTCTATTCATGAGTTTATTAGAAAAGAGAGACCTATTCTAGGCATATGTTTAGGATTACAAATCTTTTGTAAAAGTTTGTATGAAGATGGAAAATCAAACGGGCTAGGATTTTTGGATGCTGATGTAAAAAAAATTTATGAGGAAAACAATATTTTATCTACACATATGGGATGGAATAGTGTTAGCTCTAATGAAGAAATAAATAAAATTTTAAAAATTAAAGAAAATTCTTTTTTTTATTTTTGTCACTCCTATTCTTTACATATAAAAAACTCAGAAAAATTTAATATATCTGAAACTTTTTTTAAAAGAAAAATACCGGCAATAATTTTAAAAGAAAATTTTATTGGCACTCAGTTTCATCCAGAAAAAAGTCAAGTTTCAGGTAGTAAATTATTAGAAAACTTTTTGAAAATATAATGGGTCCAACACTAAGAATAATTCCTTCCTTGTTATTGTCTAAAGGCAGATTAATTAAAGGAAAAAATTTTGAAAATCATATTGATGTTGGTAATCCAATTACCACATCTAAAGCTTTTGAGGCACAAGGGGCTGACGAAATTTTTATTATTGATCTAGAACAATATAAAAGCTCCAAACAAAAAAAAAACTCATCTCAAATTCTAAGAGATCTCTCTAAAAACCTAATGACCTCAATTACTTTTGGGGGAGGGATAAAAACATTTCAAAAAGCTAAAGAATGTTTAAGATCAGGCGCAGATAAAATTTATCTAAGTTCAATTCTTTTTGAAAATTTAGATATAGTAAGCGAGATATCAAAAGTTTTTGGAAACCAATCTATTGTTTGTGGAATTAATGTTATAAAAAAAGACGATAAATATTTATTGTTTGAAAATGAAAAAATTAATTTTGATTATTGGTTAGAAAAGATAAACAATTTACCAGTTGGAGAAATTAAAATTACCTTTGTAAATTTAGAAGGTTCAAAAAAAGGATTTGATATAAAGTTTTGTAAAAAACTTGCAACATTTTTTGATCATCCTCTGGTAGTCGAGGGAGGTATTGGAAATTTAAATCATATTAAACAAGCTGCAAAAACAAGTATTTCTGGTCTCGCCTTAGGGACTATACTTAATTTTTCTGAACAAAATATAATTAAAATTAAACAGTTTTTAACTAATGAAAAAATTAAGGTAAGGAGTTGAATTGAATTATATTTATTTTTTTGGTGGTGGTAAATTAATGGCATCAATTGTAGACGCTTTAAATAAAAAAAAATATAAAAAAAACTTTAAGCAATATATATTTACATCAATTAGACATTCAGAAGAGAAAATATCTGAAAGATTAAATTTAAAACAATATCTTTTAAAGAATAAAATTAAATTTGAAATAATAAATAGAATTGATAAAAAAATTAAAAATAAAATAAAGAAAAATTCTATCGGAGTTTCCTTCGGTTCTGCATGGATATTTAAATCAGACTTTATCAAAATATTTAATAATAAATTATATAATGTTCATGGATCAGATTTACCAGAAGATAGAGGGGGCGGTGGTTTTAGTTGGCAAATTTTAAGTAATAGAAAATATTTAACATCAACCATTCATTATTTAAAACCAGGAATTGACAAAGGGGAGATAATTTTTAAAAATAAGACATTGGTAATGAAAAAGCTTTTACCATCAGAAAGACAAAAAATATATGAAAAAGAAACTAAATTTTTTTTTATGAGCAAATTGAAAAAACTATTTAAAAAAAAATTAAATAAAAAAAAGCAAGATGAAAAAAACTCCTCATATTGGCCTAGATTAAATTCAAAAATTCATGGTTGGATAGATTGGAGCTGGACGCCAAAAGAAATAAATGAATTCGTAAAAGCTTTTGATAATCCTTATGAGGGTGCAAAAACAAAACTCAATAAGATGACTGTTTATCTAAAGAAGTGTTCTATTAAAAAATCTAAAACACAATACCATCCATTTCAAACTGGAATAATTATCAGAAAAAATAAGAATTATATTTCTGTGAGTTGTAAAAACTTTATTTTAAATTTTAAAGAGATTTTTAACAAAAATAAAAAAAAAATTGATTATAAAAAAATTAAAATCGGAGACCGATTTAATACACCTTATCTAGTTTTAGAAAAAGCCTTAAATACTAGGGTAAAATATAAATAAAATTAATTAAGTCTTCCAAATTTATTCTTTGGTATTTTAAATTTTAAAAAACTATCTATATTGTGACCATCCTCACATTTTTTAATTAGACTAAAAACCTTCTCTAGATGATAACAGTATTTATTTATCAGTTTTTTAGAATGTGAAATACTTAGATAAATTGTATTAGTTGCTAAAAAACCTTTTTTTAACATTTCTTGAGTTATCAAAGCTTTATATTTATCGTGATTTTTTAGTTTAAAGTTAAATGAGCAAAGAGCAGGCAGACCTTTTATTTCTATTGGCAAATTATATTTTTTTGACAGCTCTCTCCAAATTTTAATAATATATTTTCCTTTTAAATCTATAGTTTTCCAAGATTTCATTTTTTTCATTGTTTTTAACGTGGCTAAAGCTGCAGCTGGACCAATTCTCTCAGTCCAAAATGTACTACTAATGAAGGTTTTCTGTGAATTTTCCATTATTTTTTTTTTCCCTATAATTGCTGTTATTGCATATCCATTCCCTAAAGCTTTTCCAAATAGAGCAATATCAGGATTTACCTTAAAATGGAGATGTAAACCTCCAAAGTTTTTTCTGAAAGCTGATGTACATTCATCAAAAATTAATACTATTTTATTTTGGTTCGCTAGTTTTCTTATTTTTTGTAAAAAATTATTAGATGGATAAGAGTTACGCATCACTTCCATACAGATAATACCTATGTTTTTTTTTTTAACTAAATTTTTAAGTTGATCAAAATTATTATATTCAAAGGGGTAAATGCTTCCTTTTAAATATTTTGGTACACCTAAAGAATTCATGTTCTTCAATAAGTGGTTGTTTAAATTATTTTTATTTTTAATGTTAGTAGCTAAATACCAATCATGCCATCCGTGATAACCACAAAAAGCAATATTATCTTTTTTTGAATAAGCTCTTGCTATTCTAATAGCGATAGCATTAGCTTCACCACCAGTTCTAGCAAATCTAACCATTTTAGCCCAAGGGTGAATACCAACTAATTTTTGAGCAAGTTCTACCTCTTCTTTACAATTGAGTGTGCTCATATTTCCGCTATTAATCACTCTCTTCACAGCATTATCAATCTTATTATTAGAATACCCTAAAATATTTGTTCCTACACCCATCAATGAAAAATCGTAAAATTTATTTCCATCTATATCCCACAACTCACAACCTTTTGTTTTAGAAAAATAATTTGGCCAACCATTCGGTAAAAATAAATCTGGATTTTTTGACAATAAAAGACTTCCGTTAGGTATGAATTTTTTGGCTTTTAGGAATAATTTTTTTCCTTTTTTAAAATTTTTTTTCATTTGAATAAATTGGGGTTTTTTTTAAAAACTTTTATTATTTTTGTTAATGATGCATACGGATTAAAATTCAATTTTTCAAAGATGATATTTAAATTTTTCAGATCTTTTTTGTAATCTAAAGTAATTCTTATTTTTTTAAAATCAATTTTGTTAGTTAAATTAAAATATTTAAGTTTTTTCACTCTTTGAATATATGTTGTCACATGCTCTTTATCATAACTAGATTTTACATTTTTAACAGCATATAACAAAGATTTATAATTAAAAATCTCTGCATCCAGACCATCCGGAAAAGATCTTTTTGGGTAGACATTGCTAACATAGTCAAAATTCGACGTTAAGTATTTCTTTATTAAGGAGTTAAGTAGTTTAAAATCTACAAGCGGACAATCTGCTGTTATTCTCATTATATGTTTTGCATTGAAAAATTTGGCTGCTAAGAAAAATCTCTTCAAAACATTTTTTTCGCTCCCTTCAAAGTAATTAAGTTTCCTTTTTAAAAGAAATTTTTTTAATTTTTTATTTTTAAGATTTTTGGGAATTAAAAAAACAATTTTTTTCTTAAACCTGATTTTATTCAATCTTTGAAAGAGCAAATCCAAAACTATTTTCGAACCTATTTTTTTCAATATTTTGTTTGGAAATCTTTTTGAACTAACTCGCGCTTGAATAAATATAAAAATTGTTTTATCTACCATTTTGAGGGATTAATAAGTTTCTGATTGGTACTCTTAAGAGCTCTATAATTAAAATTACCTTTTTTAGTTTTAAAATTCAGAATTTTCTCAAATTGTTTAAAGCTATTTATACCTATTATTATTTTATCTAAATACTTTATTTGGCTAATAAAATTTAATGAAGAGTCAAAAGCGTTTATTTTATTTTTTATCATCCATTTATGGAAAAGCAAAAAATGGTTTTTAAATGGATTATTTTTAAAAATTTTATTTTCTGAATTTAGGATAATCCCCTGTAAAAAAACAGATCTTGCATGAATTTCTACTTGGTCTTTTTTTATTTTTTTTAACCAACCGCTTTCAAGAAATTCTTGATTAAACAAATTTATTGGAAGCTGAATAATTTCTGGTTTGTATTTTTTATAAAACCTTTTAAGCTCTTTTGTCTTATAAATTGAAAAACCAATTTTAGTTATTAGTTTTTCTTGTTTTAATTGTAAAAGAAATTTGTAAATATTTTTTCCGTTTTTTGTTCTTAAAATGTTTGTATTATGAATTAAAACAGCATAAAATTTTTTTTGTTTTAACTTTTGTAAATCGTTATTTAACATTTCTCTTACATCAACTAAAGAAACTTTCTTTTTAGTCAAAGGAAATTTAGTAATTATTTTAAGTCTAATGTCAGAGATTTTTGAAATTATTTTATATGAATTTTCATAAGAAATAGCTGTATCTAAGGTAAGAGTACAATTTTTTTTATTATATGTTTTACATATTTTTTTAAAAACATTTAAATTTAATTTAGAACCCAACAATCCATAAGGTTTACTAAAATTTGCAGCACCTATAACTAGTTTATTTATATTCAAATTATTTTAATATCTTTCTGATTATTGTAACATTTGATATCTGTTATTTACCTTTGATAATATTTTATTCGAAAACCTTTTTGAAATTAAACTAAGTTGAACAAATATGGCTAATTTCATTAATAAAATAAACTTTTGATTTTAAATTGTATGATATGTATCATATTAAAATTCAGTTTGTCTAAAACAAATTTATGTTAAAAAAAAGAATTGTCAAAAATAGAGAAATAAGCTCACTTAAAAAGAATGGCTACGTAATTCTTGACAACATTTTTTCAAAAAAAAAAACTAAATTATTCAAGAAGAAGTTAGAAAAAGTTTATAGAAATCGTAAAAAAAAAGGCGGAACAGTAGGAAGTGACAAAAATCAAGTTTTGTATAATTACTTTTATGAAGACTTATCATTACTAGAGTTAATATATCAAAAAAAAATCGATGATATTTTAATAAAGCTTTTAGATGAAGATTACGTACTACAGGCAAGCAATGCTCAAAACAGGATATTAAAGAAAAAAATTGAAAAAAAAAATAAATTTGAAGCTGGGATGACATGGCACACAGATAGCAGATACCTCGGTAACAAGAGAATTTCTAGAGGCTTTTCCTATTTGGTGATAATTGCTCTAGATGCTTTCACAAAATTTAACGGCCCAACGAAATTTATTCCATATTCATTTAAAAATAATTCAGTTTGTCCACGACATTTGTCAAAAAAAATTGAAAATAAATCAAAGGATTTGTTAATGAAAGAGGGATCAGTATGCATCATGGACTCCGGCATGTGGCACAGAGGTGGAGAAACTACAAAATTTTCAAGATGGTCTATATTTAGTATATATACAGGTTGGTTCGTTAAACCATATTTTAATTATAAAAAAATAAATAATCGCAAAATCAAAAAAATTTACAAAAAACTTTTGCATGATTACTCAGTTCCCCCTCAAGTGGGAAATAAAGTTTACAATACTCTTAAAAAATTTAATTAAAGAAGATTTGTTTCTTCCAAATATTTAAATTTCTCAATCCAATTACGAGTTGTTTTTTTATTTTTAACTATTATCCAGGGATTTGATGAAAAAATTTTTTTGCCTATTTTATTTAAACAAGACGTCTTAATGGACTCAAATTTAATTTTTGAATTATTACTTTTCAAAAAAGATTTCGATTTTTTTATATGATCAATAAAAGGCTTATAATCATATTTCAAAGGTTTTATCCGTGATGAGCAGAATTTAGTTTCTTCATAAACCCCTAAGTATTTTTGATTTTGATAGAACTTTGAAATAAATTTTTTTTTATATCTCCATGGAACATTATAAATTTCTTCAAATCGATGAAGGTAGGCACAACCTTCGTTCCAAGGTAATCCCAAATTACAAATTCTTGCGTTTTTTTTTGAAAAAAATTCAAGCAAACTATTTTCCCCCCATGAAGAACTAAATCTTTTGTTTTTAACTTCACTTAAATTACCGTAGATTAGATAACTATGAATAGGGTGTCTTGTTCTATAATATTTTTTCTTAAGAGCACTTAATGAAATCACACCATTACCTTTATCGATATCCTTGTAAATATTAATTTTGCCTTTTTTTGAAAAAATCTCTCCAGTAAAAGACGGTATAAACAATGTTTTCTTTTTTCCAATTTTCTTTTCAAATAATTTTAAAATTATTTTTGGTATTTCATTATAATTTTTAGATTTAAATCGTATCTCTTTTATGAAAGACCATATTCCGCTATATAAAACTATAAATTTGTCATTTTTTAAGATTACCTCATCAATAGCCTTTCCAAAATCTCGCTCACTTATCATCAGTTAATATCCGCCATCAACGTTTATAGCTGATCCATTGATATATTCTGACTCAACAACAAAATTAACTGCGTTGATTATATTGCTTATATTTCCAGTTTTGCCTGAGGGAATTTTTTTTAAGATTTCTTTCTTCAAACTTTTATTTAGTTTTTTATACATTCCAAAATTAAAATTACCTAAAATTAATGAATTAAATGTAATATTCATACTCGCATATTCTTTGGACATTACCCTCATCATACTTTCAGTGGCATTTTTACTTGAGGTGTATAACAATGTACCTTTGTCTCCTCTTCGGCCTCCGGTTGAAGAAATATTAATTATGCGACCCCATTTTTTTTTCATCATAATTGGTAATAAATTCTTAATCGCTTTGAAAAAAGAAAAAGTATTGACATTAAATGTTCTTATAAGGTCATTGTGTTCAATAAAAAGAGAAATTTTATCGATCTTTAAAGATGCAAAGTTTAATACAATTAATTTTTTATTACTTAAGTTTAAACTTTTAATGGCTTTGTTAAAGTCAAGATTTTTTGAAAAATCTAGTTTAATCTTTTTTACATTTTTCTCTGCTGGAATTTTTTTATTATAAAACAATATTACCTCATATTTTTTTTTCAGAACTTTTATTAGCGGTGAAGCAATCCCACTACTTCCACCAAATATTAATAATGAAGGTTTTTTTACCATTTAATTTTTACTATACTCCATGATAGACCAACACCAAATCCACAAGCTATTAAAATATCACCCCTTTTAATTTTTTTTTTGCTAATCGCCTCTTTAAGTAAAAGAGGAATAGTAGAAGATACAGTATTACCAAACTTATGATAATTAGTTAAAAATTTATCTTTAGTAGCACCCATTTTTAATCTAATCTTTTCACAAACATATCTACTAGCTTGATGAAGCAGGAAATATTTTACTTTCTTAATTTTATTATTAGTAACAAAATTTTTAATAAAAATTGGTATTTCATTCATTGAAAAAATTGCAATTTTGGACCCATCCATGAACATTTCCTTATCATCATTGCCGAGTATTAAACTGTTATACCCCTTACCATTCACTCCAAAAGAAAAGGCACTCAAAAATTCTCTTTTTGTAAATTTTAACAGAGTAGAAGTAGAAGCATCTGAAAAAATTGGTTTACAACTTTTATTATTTGTTGAGATATATTTTGTGTATGTATCAGAACAAATTATAAGACCATATTCTTTGTTATTTATTTTATTTAATGAATTAGCTATTTTAAGCGCGTGAATATATCCCGAGCAACCCATGTTAATATCAGTGGCAAATATGTCTTTAGAAAGTCCTAACTTCTCTTGAAGTATGCAAGAAACAGAAGGAAATTTATATGGAGAAGTTTGAGAAACAAACAATAAAAAACCGATTTTTTTCTTTATTTGCTTACTTATTATTTTTTTTGCTGATTTAATTGATAATGTTATCACATCCTCGTTTGGACCTGAAACAAATCTCTTGTTAATGCCAGTTGCATTAAATATCTTTTTCTTATCACCAAATTTTAAAAAATTAATATTTTCTGTTTTTTTCGGAAAATGAGAAGTTACAGAGTGGATTTTAAATCCCATTTTATTTATTAACTATTTTAAGTATCTTCTTAACGCTATCCACTTGGGATATGTTGTCAATTTTATTAATTTTTTTTCCTAAATTCTTATCAAGCATTGAAATAATCTCAAGATGCTTTAACGAGTCCCATTCTTCGAAATTTTTAAATTGATTTTTTTTAATTAATTCAGTTTTTTTCACCTTCAAAATTTTACAAATTTTTCCTAGAATTTGATTTTCAATTTTATTTGTCATTTATTTACCATCAGGTATATTTTAGTTTTGAAAGTTATTATACCCAACTTTTTCTCGAAAAAAATACTACCCCTTTTTTTTAATCTTTCAAGTATTTTAATTTTTTTTGCCATTGAGTTTGGTAAAATCCAACTTTGACTATGAATTTTTCTGAAGTTTTTAAATTTAACTTTTATTTTTGAGATAATTTTTTTTTCATTGGATAAAGAAATTACAGGAATAATAAGAAAACCTCTTTTTTTTAAAAAAAATTTCGCGTTATTTAAAATTTTAAAAATATGCTTTGTTCCTTCTGGGCCAGAGCCGTTAATACAATTTTTATACCAAGGGGAAATCTTTGAAACTTTCTCAGCTACTGCGGCAACGTCTGAAACAATTACGTCGAATTTCATTTTTTTCCAAGGCTCAAAAACTGATCCCTCTCTTACATCAAAGTCGATATTCATTTTCTTACAATTTTTAATGGTGTTTTTACAAGCAAATCTTGAAACATCTGAAAAATAAACTTTTGATTTTAAATTTAACTTTTTTGCTATTGAAATCCCAATAACTCCACTACCGCAACCTAAGTCTAAAATAGTATGATTTTTTTTAATATGTTTTAAAGAACTCTCAAGTAGCAACTTAGATGTTCCTGTAGGTTTAAAAACTTTTTTATCAATCTTAAAATTTTTAAAATTATCTAAAATATTTTTCACTTATTTTTATTTCTAATTTTCTTCATCGGTTATTAAGGAAAATTCACTTAAGTTAAAAATGTTGCTTAATTAACTGAAATATATTAAAAATAGAATATCTAAATTAAATGAAAATCTCAATTAAATTAAACATAAAAGTAATTTTTAAACTTATTTTAATAAATTTTTTTTTCTATACCAACGCTTATGCATATTTAGATCCAGGGACTGGATCAATAATACTTCAAGGAATTATCGCTTTTTTTGCTGCAGCATTGGCGTTTATGTCTGGAGCTTGGATTAAAATAAAAGAAATATTCAAAAAAATTTTTAAACTTGATAAAAAAGATGGCAAAAAAGATAAGATTGAATAAAACTTGAAAAGTTTTGTTAGAAAATTTACAGATACACTAAAAATTTTATCAATAAAAACTGATAAAAAATTCATAGTTTTTTATTCAGAAAATAGAAATTATAGAAACTACCTCATCTCAGTAATAGAAAATATTGCATCAGAAAAAAATTTCAAAGTGGCCTATGTTTCATCAGATGAAAAAGATAAAGATAGTTTTGTAAATAATGTAGAAATTTTTTTTGTTGGAGCTGGAATATTTCGACTGCTTTTTTTTACATTAATCAAGTGTGACTTTCTGATAACTTCTTTATCTAACTTAAATAATAATATAAAAGTCTCAAAAAATTGTAAAAAATTAGCTTATATTCCGCACTCTTTGTGTAGTACACACAAAGTGTATGAAAAAAAGGCATTCGAGCACTATGACATTTTTTTCTCCTTAGGAAATTACCAAAAATTAGAACTAGAGAGGGCGGAAAATCTGTATGGTTACAAAAGAAAAAAAATATTTAATGTTGGATATCCCTATTTAGAAAAAATTAAAGATCAATCAGAAGCTTACGATGTGAATATACGGGACAAAAGAAACAATATAGTTCTCGCACTATCGTGGCAACGAAACAAAGAAAATTTATTTGATAATTATGCTGAAAAAATCATAGAGAAATTGATTAAAAAAAATTTTTTCGTTACTTTAAGAATTCACCCGGAAACATTAAAAAGATCAAAAAAAAATGTAAATTCAATTATTAAGAAATTTGATCTAAATGAAAAATTCAGCATAAATACAGATCTACAAAATATGGAGTGTTTTAAAAATTCAGAGATATTAATTTCTGACAATGGAGGAGTTGCAATGGAGTTTGTGTATATTTATAAAAAACCAGTATTATTCATTAATTATAAAGAAAAAATTCAAAATCAAGATTACAAAGATATTAGCGATGAAACATTCGAAGATAATTTTAAAAATAATTATTGTAGAAACATGAATATAGGTTCAATAGACGAAATTGACTTAGAAATCCAAAAAATAAGAATAACAGACAAGAGTTTAATTACTAAATCAGTCCAATATATTGAAAAAAATATAAATCAAAAGAAACCACCTTCAGAAAATATTAAAGAAATTTTAAAAAATTTATGCAAATAAAACTTCAGACTATCGGAATATCACTATTAGCAATTTTATATCCTTTTATAGATTTCTTAAGTATCAACAAAACTAATATAGAGCCTCTGCAAATAAAAATTTTATTTTTTTTATTAATTTCAATAATTTTAGCAATTTTTTTAATCTCATTAATTTTGACATTGATCACTAAAATTAAAATAGCAAATTTAATTTATTTTTTTAGTATACTTTCATTTTTATTATTTTTTTATCAAGATTTAAAAAACCTGATTAATCTTTTATTTAAATCTTTATTCAGCGAATTTAATTTAGGGGGAGAAACCTCTCTAATAATAATAACTACAATATCTATTTTCACAATATTTAAAATAATTGAAAGAAAAAGAAAATTATATCTAAGATTTTTGAATATTTTTGTTATACTATTAACGATATCATCAATTATTAAAATATTTCCATTAAATTTAGAATTTAAAGATAAAAATATATCTAGTTTTTCAAATGAAGCCTTCTTTACTGCGCAACAAATTAATGAGATTAAGAATAATAAAAATAAAAATATATATTATATTATTTTTGATGCAGCAATTCCTTTTGAAAGTTTCAATATTAACTTTCAAAATATTAAGTCTGAGGAAAATATAAATTTTCTTAAGAAAAAAAATTATGTATACTTAAACGATGTTAAGTCGAGTTACGATGGAACACATTTGACTTTATCCCAAATATTAAATCTTAACTATCATATCAATGATAAAACTGGTCAATATGAATTTCGGGACACATATGCCGAAATCATGAGAAGATTTGACCTTACTCCTTTAGGAAAAATTTTAGAAAAAATAAATTACGACTTCTATTGGATAGGAAATGCCAGTCAAAATTGTTATCTTTATAATTATGAATTATGTATCGAAAATTACAATAAAAATTATAATTTTAGTTTTCTAAAAATATTTGATTTTTTCTCAAAAATTTTAAATAATTATACAGTTTCTATTTTTTTTGAGCGGTCTCCATTGATTGATGTTTTAAATAAAGTTTTTTTTATAAATTACGACAAATTAACTTCTAAAGATATTGCATTTAAAGAGAATGACAGTGTATTAAAATTTATTGATAGCGATATTTATGACAATAAAAATAATGAAAAATTAAGAAATAAATTTATTTTAATACACGCTTTAATGCCACATGGTTATGCAGCTTTTAATAAAGAGCCGAACATTTATGGTAGAAATTGTGAAAGTTTAAGTTTTGAAAAATATAAAAATCTATCTTTAAAGGGATCGTATAAAACTCACACCTTAAAAAATGATATTAGCGGTGCTTTAATTGGATACGACAGTAACTATAAATGTTTTATGAAAAGACTTAATCAAATTGTAAATTTTATTGATAATAATGATCCTAACAGTGTAGTGCTTATAACATCTGATCATGGTATTAACTTTAACGAACTAGATAACATTATTTTTTTTACTGGCAAATTTGGGAATAATTGCAACTCTAAAGTAAATAATAAAAACATGGACCAAATAAATGGCATTAGACTTGCTTTGGCATGTGCAACAAATCAGAAAGTTAATATTTTGAAAAAAAGAACCTTTAAGCGAAAAAAGATTGATGGGAAATTTATTAGGGTTCTAGAGCAAATGTGATTAATTCAATTATATTCTACATCTTGTATAAGCTTATAAATATCAACAAAATATAGTTTTTTTCACAAATTTAACTTTACCGTTCAATTATTGTACGCTACAAACGTTCAAAATTTGAACATCATGAAAATTAAAAATAGTCAAGATAACTTAGATATTTTACGAAAAATTCAGAAAAATCCAAAAGTTTCACAAAGGGAGATGGCTGAAGAACTAGGATTTAGTTTAGGTAAACTAAATTATTGTTTAAAAGCTTTAAAGGAAAAAGGATTGATTAAAATCGAAAATTTTAAAAAAAATCCTAATAAAATTAATTATTTTTATATTTTAACACCAAAAGGTATTCAAGAGAAAACACGTTTAACGCTTAACTTCATGAAGCGGAAAATGGATGAATACGAACAACTTAAAAAGGAAATTTCAGAATAATGTGGGTCGTCCTTAAATATAAAAACTCTGAAATTGGAAATTTAAAAAGTGACTTAATCTCAAAAATTAAAGATATAGCTTTTTACAATCCAAAAATAAAAATAAATTATTTTTTAAATAACAAAAGAAATTCAAAGACCAAAAGTTTATTAGAGGGATATTTATTTTGTCAAAGTAAAATGTTTGAAAACATAGAGAGTAAAGTCTTGATTAAAAACTTGAAAGGGATGCAATATATTTTATCAGGTAGCAAAAAGGATCAAAAAGATATTGAAAATTTTATATCAATTTGCAAAAAACATGAAGATCATGAGGGATTTATAAAACAAAGCTTTTTTGAGATTAAAGATAAAACTAAATGTTATTTTTTATCTGGACCGTTCGCTAAAATTATTTTTGATATAATAGAGGAAACTAAAAAAATAATAAAAGTAAGATTTAAGAATATGGATTTGATAGTACCAAAAAACAGTTCGAATTTGTTACACTATCAATCTTAAAAAAAATGAAACCAAAAACGTCTAAATTTGATTTTGGCCGAGTGCGGAGCATTGTTTAAATGAAAATTTTAATAACAGGCGGTGCAGGATTCATAGGCAGTAACTTAGCAGATAGGTTAGTGGAGCTTGGTCACAAAGTATCAATTATAGATAATCTTAGCGCGGGAAATTTGAAAAATCTTACAAAAATCAAAAAAAAAATAAAATTTTATAAATTAGACATCTCAAAATATTCAGTCAAATTGAAGAAAGCCTTTACAGGTATAGAATGTGTTTATCATTTTGCAGGATTAGCCGACATCGTACCTAGTATTAAAAATCCAGATAAATATTTTAATAGTAATGTAACTGGAACTCTAAATGTTCTTAAATCTATAGATAAAAAAAGCATAAAAAAATTAATATATTCTGCATCAGCAAGTTGCTATGGACTACCTAAAAAATTTCCTATTAAAGAAAATTCTAACATTGATACCCAATATCCCTATGCTTTGACTAAATTTCTTGGAGAAAAGCTTATAATGCATTGGGAAAAAGTTTATAATTTGCCTAGTGTGTCTTTGAGATTTTTTAACGTTTATGGGCCTAGGTCCAGAACTTCTGGAGCTTACGGAGCGGTCTTTGGTGTTTTTTTAGCTCAAAAACTCTCTGATAAACCACTCACTATCGTTGGAAACGGAAAGCAAACAAGAGACTTCATTCATGTTTACGATTTAGTTTCAGCGTTAATATTATCAATTAAAAAAACTAAAAATGGTGAAATTTACAATCTTGGTGGAGGAAAAGAAGTAAGTGTAAACAAAATTGCTAAAATAATTGGTGGAAAGAAAATTTTTATTCCCAAGCGGCCTGGGGAGCCTGATCGAACTCTAGCTGATATTTCAAAAATTAAAAAATCTCTAAACTGGAAACCAAAAATAAATATAAATGATGGAGTAAAAGATTTAATTGATAAAATTCATTATTGGAAAGATGCACCTATTTGGACACCAAATAAAATTAAAAACGCTACAAAAGAATGGTTTAAATATTTAAAAAATGAATAACAAAATTTTCACATTAGATAGCTTTAATAAAAATAAAAAAAACTTTCACAATAAAAAGATTGTTTTGTGTCACGGTGTATTTGACTTAATGCATATTGGGCATATTAAACACTTTGAAGAAGCTAAATCTTACGGTGAAATTTTAATTGTTTCAATTACTAGTGACAAATACGTTAACAAAGGCCCAAATAGACCTGCTTTCTCTGAATTAAACAGAGCATTAACTTTAGCCTCATTAAAAATGATAGACTACGTTATTATAAATGATAATTTGTCATCAATTCCCGTCATTACAAAAATCAAACCAAATTACTATTGTAAAGGCCCTGATTATAAAAACTTTAAAGATGATATTACTGGTAAAATTAAAAATGAAGTCAAAGCTGTTAAAAGAGTGGGTGGAAAAATCATTTATACTGATGCTATCACGTTTAGTTCTAGCAAATTAATCAATACTTACTCAAATGAGTTCAGTAAAGAGCAAAAAATAAAATTAGAAAAAATTAAAAAATTTATAAATTTAAAAAAATTAAAAAATGAAATTATGAATTTCAGAAATATAAAAATTTTAATAATTGGAGAAATAATTGTCGACGAATACAATTTTTGCGAGGCAATTGGAAAATCAGGTAAAGAGCCTACTTTAGTTTTAAGAGATATATACAAAGAAATTTACTCTGGTGGATCTGCTGCAATAGCGAGACATTTATCATCTTTCTCAAAAAAAATTACATTATTATCAGCGCTAGGTGAAAAAATGGAATTTAAAAAAAAAATATTTAAAGACACCCCAAAAAATGTGCAAATAAATTATTTAAGAAAATCTAATTCTCCTACAATTTTAAAACGAAGATTTTTAGACCATATTAGTAAAAACAAAGTTTTAGGTGTTTATTCCTTAAATGATGACCTCTTAAATAAATCTGATGAAATGAAATTTCAAAATAAGTTAAAAAAACTGATAAAAAAACACGACCTTGTGATAGTTTCAGACTATGGCCATGGCCTAATTTCAAAGAAGAGTGCTAAAATTATTTGCGATAATTCAAAATTTTTAGCCGTCAATGCACAATTAAACGCCTCCAATATATCCTTTCATGGTTTAAGAAAATATAATGGAGTGAATTGTGTAATTATAAATGATAGAGAATTGAGACATGAGCTTAGAGATAGAAATTCCAACGTTAAAATTTTGATGAAAAAGCTCTGCAGTCAGCAAAAAATTAAAAATCTTATTGTTACAATGGGTACTGAAGGTTCAATTTTTTACAATAAAAGTAAAAACAAATTTTATAAAAATGATGCCTTTTCAAAAACTGCGGTTGATAAAATTGGAGCTGGCGATACTATGTTAGCAATAATGGCAGCTTGCCTGTATAGAAAATTCTCTGAAGACCTATCACTTTTAGTTGGTTCGATTGCTGCTGCAAAATCTGTTAAATCTATTGGTAATAAATATCCTATATCTAGAAATGATCTTTTGAAAACTTTAGAACACTTATTAAAATGAAAAAGATATTTATAACTGGAGGCGCAGGTTATGTTGGAGCAGTTTTAGCACCATATTTGCTAAAAAAGGGTCATGCAATAACAATTTACGACCTAATGTTGTACGGAGAAGACGTAATCCCTAATCAAAAAAATTTAACAAAAGTAAAAGGAGATATAAGAGACATTAAACTTCTTTCAGAGAGTATTAGAGATCACGATATCGTAATTCATTTAGCTTGTATTTCTAACGACCCTAGTTTTGAATTGGATCCTACTCTAGGCAAATCAATAAATTTAGACTCATTTAGACCACTTGTTGAAGTGAGTAAAAAAAATAAAATATCTCGTTTTATTTATGCCTCCTCATCATCAGTTTATGGTTTAAAAAAAGAGAAAGATATTACCGAAAACGTCTCTCTTTCACCCATGACAGATTATTCCAAATTTAAAGCAGAATGTGAAAAAATCCTATTTGAATACTCTGATGATAAATTCACTACTGTTGTTATCAGACCCGCAACTGTTTGCGGATTTTCTCCAAGGCAAAGACTTGATTTAGTTGTGAATATTTTAACAAATTTAGCATTCCATAAAAATGAAATAAGTGTTTTTGGAGGAAATCAATTAAGACCAAATATACATATTGAAGATATGGTAAGAGCTTATGAAACTTTAATAAATTCTCCAAAAGAGAAAGTTAATAAAGAGATTTTTAATGCAGGATATGAAAACCAAACTGTTAATAAGTTAGCAGAAATTGTAAAAAAAGTTATAGGAAATAATGTTGAGATAAAAAAAGTACATTCAGATGATAATCGCTCGTATCATATTTCTTCAAAAAAAATTAGTGATAAATTAGGTTTCAAAACAGTTAAGAACATAGAGGATGCAGTAAAGGATTTAAAAACTGCTTTTCAAAAAAAACTTTTAAAATCTCCTTTGGATAATGAGATGTATTATAATATTAAAAGAATGAATAACTTGAAGCTAAAATGAAAAAGAGAGATATTAAAATTGAAGAGCTTAAATCCAAGGCTATTAAATTAAGACAAGATACTTTTTTGGCTTTTATAGAAAAAGGTGAAGCTCATTTAGGTGGAAGCTTTTCAATTATTGAGGTGTTAATTTTATTGTATAATAAAATTCTTAAAAATAACGATAAATTTATACTAAGCAAGGCCCATGCTTCTTTCCCTCTTTGTATTATTTTAAGGAATAAAGGACTAGATCCCGAAATAAAAACTCACTTAGAAATCGATGTTAAAAATGGGATAAACTGCACAACTGGAAGTCTTGGCCATGGTTTACCGATAGCAACAGGCATGGCCTTTGCAAGAAAAAAGCAAAAAAAAAAGGGAAGAATTTTTGTAATGGTAAGTGATGGAGAATGTCAGGAAGGCACTACTTGGGAGTCACTTTTAATTGCATCTAAACACAAGCTTGATAACCTAGTGATTATCGTTGACTATAATAAGATACAAGCGTTATCAACTCTAAAAGACGCTCTACCTTTAAATAATATTTTTGAAAAATTCAAAGCTTTTGGGTGTAATTGCATTGAAATAAAAAACGGTCACTCATTTAAAGAATTAACAAACGGATTTAATAAAATTAAAGAAAAAGGAAAAGCTAATGTAATTATTCTTAACACCATAAAAGGAAAAGGAATCAAAGAGTTTGAAAATGATCCAGTATGGCACGCGAGGCAACTCAAGGGAGAAGAAATAGAAGTAGGGAAAAAAAGATTAGATATAAAATGAGAAGAAAATTTGGAAAACTTTTAAATGAATTAGCCAAACAAGATGATAAAATCGTATTACTTGTTGGAGATATAGGTTACGGAATATTTGATGACTTTAGAAGAACACATCCAAAAAAATTTTTTAATTTAGGAATTTGTGAGCAAAGTTTGTTGGGGGCAGCATCTGGAATGTCCTTAGAAGGTCTAAAACCCTGGGTTTATACAATTACACCTTTTCTAATTGAGAGACCTTTTGAGCAATTAAAATTGGATATCAATCAGCAAAACGTAAATGTTAAACTTGTTGGATTTGCAGATTATCCCAACCTTGGACCCACACATTCAGAGACAAACGCAGAAACTATAATGAGTTTATTTGATAATATTAAATCTTTTTTTCCAAAAAATAGTGTTGAAACAGAAAAGGCGGTTCATGATTGTTACAACATAAACGGACCTACTTTTATAAGCCTTAAAACAGACAAAGAACTAGGGAAAAAGTGGTAATTGTGACAAGCTTTTTATCTGATAGAGAAAAAAAAATTTCAAAAGAGTTTGATGATAACGGTTATATAGTTAAAGATATTAAGGATTTAAAATCTTTAGGCATAATTAGAAATACTTTTATTAAGTCAATTAAAAAAAATATAAATAGCCCTGCTTACAAAAAAGTGGAAAATGATGAAGATCTTTTAAACTCAATACATAAAAAAGTGAAACCAGAAAAATTAAATGGTTTCAGAATGCAAATAATAAGCGATATAAATAAAAATAAAGATTTAAGAAAACTGTATTATCAAATATCTAGAGAATATTTGGATGTTTTACTTGGCAACGAACTATCAATGCAGCTACGAATAAATTTAAGCATTCAGCTGCCTAAAGACAATAGTTCTCTTTTACCACTTCACTCAGATGTTTGGTCTGGTGACTCACCTTACGAAACTGTTGTGTGGCTACCTTTAGTTGATTGTTATAAAACCAAGGCAATGTACATTCTTCCACCAAAAAAATATGGAAAATTAAAATCAGTTTTTTTAAAAGAAAAAAATGCTTCAAGTGATAAAATTTTTAATAGAATAAAAAGAGATTTAAAATGGATTAAAATAAAGTACGGTCAAGTTTTAATCTTCAATCAATGCCTACCCCACGGAAATGTTGTAAATAAAGAGACGGAAACTCGCTGGTCTCTTAATTGCAGGTTTAAGGGTGTATTTTCTCCATACAATGATAAAAAACTTGGAGAATTTTTTGAACCTATTTCATTAAGAAAAATATCTGAATTGGCAATAAATTATAAGCTTCCAAAAATAAAATGAAAAAAGTAAGAGGATATAATTTCAGTAGAGATTTCATGGGGGAAAGAGTT
>VMHT01179176.1_pt1 | contig 27485 bp, 30 predicted proteins | sample 4693611 | NCBI WGS metagenome assembly VMHT01 (sample SAMN12280063, study PRJNA550983) | marine metagenome | isolation source: seawater sampled from same location over 5 years 0.02-0.2 micron viral filtrate | place: USA: collected off the coast of southern California halfway between the port... ... | reverse complement strand
GAGATAAAAGAGTTTTGAATATTAAGGAGATTCAAAAATTTAAAGACCAATTATTGGATGAAATCCAAAACACGTTTTCTGATAAAAAAAATCCTACTCTTTTGGAGTATCAACAACAAACAGAAAATCTCATTACATTGAAAGAGCTTCTTGAAAAAGAAAAGGAATCAATGCCGCAAGAGAATTTTGATTTAATTTCAGGACAAGACTTTATAATCCTTCAAATTGAAAGATGGGTAGATGAGAATAATGAAATTATAGACGGTTGGTTTGAAGAATCCGAAAAGCCACCTATAAAGCATTAGCTTTGGACATCATCATTTTCTTGGTTTTTTAATTTCTCTAAACTTATTTTATCTTTAAGGCTCATCACGTAAGCAGCGCCAGCCAAGATAAGAACTGCTGCAGCTTCTCCAACAATTAATGTAGCTTCCATTTCTTTATTCTGCATAACAATTAATCTACAGATAGCCGTGATAGCGATAATTATTGGTAAAGTTACTGGAATTCTATTCGTGCTATAAAAAGCCCCCACCATGCCCAAAATTTCAGCATAAATGAATAATAAGAATAAATCTGACAATTCAATGCGTCTTTCTATGAACATTTCCCATAAATAAAAGGCTGCAGCGACGCAAGTAGCAATACCAATAAGCGCTAAAAGAATTTTTTCACTTATGAGCGTTGTCCAGTGGATTCTGTCATTTGTAGCCTTACTAAACAGTTTTTTAAGCATATTTCCCCCAAAACGGCACTTTTACACTATTCGAGTTATAAATTTAGCAAAAAAGGGCGAAAAAGGGAGTTTTTTATGAAATTAAGGTTTGAAAATCTTTTTTCAAAGATATTCTTTAAGACTCGGATGTTAGATGATAATTTTCAATCATCCACGATTGAAGGTCAGTTGTGAGTTGTCTTATATTTTTGCCTTCTGTTTCAATCGGATCACCTAAGTAAAAAATAACTTTTCCAGGTTGTATTAAGTAACTAGGGGGCCAACACTCTGCTGAGTTATGAACTATGGGGATAATGCTAGTTTCTGTTTTTGCTGCAACTTCAATACCAGTTCTAGAAAACCTTCCTATTTTTCCTGTGGGCATCCTTGTGCCTTCTGGAAAATATAAAACAGATAACCCAGCCTCAATTTTTTTTATCCCTTCTCTTATTATTTTTTTGGTAGAGCTTAGCTTCATGTCTCTTTCTATGTAAATAGGTTCAAGCAATCTAAAACCTAAGCCAAAAACTGGAACACTTAAATTTTCTTTTTTTGTAATCGCCGATATTGGTTGAAACTCATGATGTAGTACCAATGTTTCCAATGTGCTTTGGTGATTAGAGACAAAAAGAAATTTGCTATCAGGATAATTTTTGAATCCTTTAAATTTAATTTCAACATTACAAATATACTTCAACGAAAATCTTACTAACCACACCCAGCTTAGAATAATTTTTTGTCGCGTTATTAACGGAGTGAAATACAAGAAAGGTACGCCAATGAAAATTAATCCCAATCCAATAATAAGGAAAAAATAAAAAATACCCGATCTAAGATAAAGCATCAAAAGTTGTTCTCTATTGCTTCGAATAAATTTTCGTAAATTTTTACACCTTGTAAACTTTCAGCCGTTCTAATGGTATGCATTCCATATCCGGTAAGAACCAATACCGGACGACACCCATGCTTCTTTGCAGCAAGCAAATCAGATTCTTTGTCACCAATGAAAAAACAATTCTTGAGTGAAATTCCAAGCTCAGCTTCAGCTTTTTCCAACAAACCTGTTTTAGGTTTTCTGCATTCACAATTATCTTCATTTGCATGCGGACAAAATAGAACCAGCTCAATATCAGCTCCAACTTTTTTCAGTTCATTTTTCATATGATCATGAACGTTATTTATCATTTCCTCAGTTGCCGTCTTTTGTGAAACGCAGGCTTGATTTGTAAGAACAATAATTTTTACATTTTTGTCTGATAATTTTTTTAATGCTTGAACGCTCTTATATTCAAATTCAAATTCCTTTGGATCTCTTACATAATCAAATAGATCAACATTGATCACACCATCACGATCTAAAACAATATATTTACTTGAGTTATCCAAGAATATTTTCACTTAAAGAAATTAGAGAAATAACTTGTAAGTTCTTGTATTTGTATAGTTTTTTGATCCATACTATCTCTGTCTCTTATGGTAACTGTGTTATTGTCAAGAGAATCAAAATCAATCGTTATGCACATAGGAGTGCCTACTTCGTCATGCTTCCTATAACTTTTTCCAATATTTCCTGTATTTTCTAAGAGAACTCTGCCCTTACCCAAAGACTGAAGTTCGTCTTTTACATTTTTAGCCAAGGATACGAGATTTTCATTATTTTTTTTCAGAGGAATAACGGCCGCCTTAATTGGACTCAGATGAGGTTTAAGAGCTAGAACTATTCTTTCTTTTCCGTCTTCTAATCTCTCAACCTTGTAAGCTTCATTTAAAATAGCCAACACTCCTCTTTCGACACCGGCAGACGGCTCTATAACAAATGGAACAATCCATTCATTTGAATCTTTATCCTGTATAGCTAATCTTGAGTTAGAGTCCGAATTTTTTCTTATCTTGCTTTGTATGTTCAGTTGATCTTGGTTTTTAGAATGTGAGCCTAAATCAAAATCAGTTCTGTTTGCGATACCCTCCAATTCTTCCTCGCCGTGAGGGAATTCATACATTAAATCAACAGTACGTTTTGAATAATGAGATAGTTCCTCTTTAGGTACTTCTAAAAATCTAATTTTCTTTTTAGAGACTCCCTGACTCTCCCACCATTTTGATCTTTCCTCAATCCATTTATCGTGCCAAAAACTATCCTCTCCTGGCTCGACAAAAAACTCCAATTCCATTTGCTCAAATTCACGAACCCTAAAAATAAAATTTCTTGGAGTTATTTCATTCCGAAAAGCTTTTCCAATTTGCGCTATTCCAAAAGGCAAAGCTCTTGATGTTGAATCAACTATATTTTTAAAGTTTGTAAAAATTTGTTGCGCAGTTTCTGGTCTGAGATACGCAATGGATCCTTCATCTTCAAGAGGGCCCACATTAGTCTTGAACATCAAGTTAAAAGGTCTGGGGTCAGTCAAATCTTTGCTGCCGCAATTCGGGCAGCTATCTTCAATTTGATCTGCTCTCCATCTGGACTTGCAATTCCTACAGTCAACCAAGGGGTCTGTAAAAGTATCTTCATGGCCGGAATAATTTAAGACAAGTTGATTTGTTAAGATGGACGCATCCAAACCTTCAACATCATCTCTTTCATAAACCATGGATTTCCACCAGGCACTTTTTAAGTTATTTTTTAATTCAACTCCAAGCGGACCAAAGTCATACATACCTTGTAAGCCACCATATATTTCACTAGATTGGAAAATGAATCCTCTTCTCTTGCATAAAGAGACTAATTCATCCATTGATTTAGCTGACATTTATACGATGATTCGGGTTAGATTCAATAAAATAGACTGATTTCTTACTAATTCTACTTGAATGTTGAATATAATGGACTGAAATGTTCATAAAAATACTGTTTTTTTTAGCTAAAATTGCCCCTTATAGAGTTTTTCAAGCTTTTGGGTCATTTTTAGGTTTTTTGATGATATTTTTTAACTCTAAAAGCCTTAAAACCAGCTCAACTAATCTCAAACATATCTTTAAAAGTAAAACTAAAGAAGAGATTGATGATTTATCAAAAAGAAGTGTAAGACAAACATCTTTATCTTTAATGGAAGCTATTTATGTTTGGTCGAATTCAATGGACTTCTCTAGAAAAATTTACCCTTTGATTTCTAAAGTTAATAATGAAAGTAAATTTGATTCATTATTAGGCGAAGACAAAGGCTTGATAATCATTTCAAGTCATATTGGTAATATGGAATTATTAATTTCATGGATGGCACATAAAGCAGAAAATCTTATTATTCCGTTTACAAAAGTAAAAAATAAGACTATTAATAATCTTGTAAAAAGTGGAAGACAAAATTATGGAGCAAAAATGGTTGGCGTGGGCTTTAAAGGTACTAAGCTTTTGCTCGAACACATCAATAATAAAGGAACGATAGCAATGGCAGTTGATCAGGTCCCCAAAAACAAAAATCGACACACATCTAATTTTTTTGGCAATGCTTGCTACACTAATTCTTTAATCTCAAATATCGCCAAAAGGACAGACTGCAATGTTATTTATTGCAGTTGTACGCTTGGCAAAGATGGATATCAAATCAATATAAGAGAGGTGGGGAAGAACTTTTTTTCTGATGATGTATCTAAGTCTCTAGAGTCAATGAATAAAGTTTTGGAAGAAGATATCCTTATTTCCCCTGAACAATACGCATGGGAATACAAAAGATTCAAAGGTTATATTGATTACGTTTGAAAGATAGTAAGTGCTTACTTAACTTTTCCAAAAGAAGGGAGTTAGTAAGACAAGAAGCGTATATATTTCTAATCTTCCTAGTATCATAGAAAAAGATAAAGTTATTTTAGAGATATCATTTAAAGAGCTATAGTTTTGAGAAACATCTCCCAGCCCAGGACCTAAGTTATTAATTGATGCACCAACTGCAGAAAATGCAGTAATGAAATCTGAGCCATACAAAAGCATAAACGTTGTAAGAAAAACATATGCCAATATGTACACTGAAAAGAAACCCCAAACCGATTCCGCTATTTCTGGCTGAAGAATTTTCCCACCAATTTTTACTGGAACAACCGATTGTGGGTGGGTTAATTTTTTAAGTTCTCTTCCACCTTGTTTGTAGAGAACTAAAACCCTAATCATTTTTATTCCGCCTCCCGTAGAGCCAGCACAAGCTCCGATTACTCCCAACATCAAAAGCATGAAAGGAATAAAAGAAGGCCATAGATAGTAGTTTGAATTTACATAACCCGTAGTGGTTGCAAAAGAAACTGTTTGAAAAGCGGTTGTAACAATTAAGTCAAAGTTATTTTCTGATCCGTAATAAATCATCGCAACCGTTATTAAAAGAAAAGCAGATAGAATAACTGTGCTATAAAACTTAAATTCTGAATCTTGAAAGTAGTATTTAGGGTTTAATTTTGTATAGGCAAGGAAATGAAGGGAAAAATTAGCACCTGAAAGAAACATAAATATTATAGCGACCATATAGATTGCATTGCTATCAAAGTAGGCAAAACTCTCGTCGTAATTTGAAAATCCACCAATGGCTACCGTTGTAAAGGAGTGAGTCACAGCATCAAAGAGGTTCATACCTGAAAAAAAGTAACAAAAACAACAGCTTAGAGTCAAAATTAGGTATATAAACCATAAGGATTTAGCTGTTTCCGCAATTTTGGGCCTCAATTTATTGTCTCCCATCACTCCTGAACCCTCATTTTTATATAATTGCATACCTCCAACTCCCAGTAATGGAAAAATTGCCACTGCTAGTACAATTATTCCCATTCCCCCAAGCCATTGTAATAGGGCTCTATAGAATAGTAAGGACTTACTATATGATTCCAGGCCAACCAATACTGTAGATCCTGTGGTTGTAAGGGCTGATGTTGTTTCAAAATAAGCATCAACGATAGAGAAATCGTGTGTTGAGCTCAAAAGGAAAGGTAAAGATGCAAAAACGGTAAATAAGACCCAAAAAGCAACAGTTAAGATGAATCCTTCTTTTATTCTAATTGTTTCTTGTTTTTCTTTATACGTAGCTGCCCAAAACGCTATTCCTGTAATAAGAGTTATAAAAAAGGCTCCGGAATAACCAGTAAAATTATTTTCTTCGTAAATTAAAGATATTGCTATTGGCAGCAGCTGAAAAAACGAAAAATACACTAAACCTATACCTAAGAGGTTTAAAATGGGTCTAACTTTCATTAAATTCTATTTATGAACAAATTATGTCTGTTACTTCTTCTAGATTCTTCTTATCAGCTATAAAAGTGATTAGATGATCGTTTTCATTGATTTTAGTATCGTGATGAGCGATTTTAATAGCATTTTCGGAGAAAATAGCCCCAATTACACATCCTTTGGGTAGTTCTATCTCATCAACTTGTCTGCCTACCACTCCTGGGTAGCCATTTCTCGATGTTGCAATTAGTTCAACTGCTTCTCCTTTTCTTTTAAAGGAGTATGTTTTTAATTGTGTTTCATCAGACAAATTTTCTAAAATTGATCCGATTGTTATCTCCGAGGGATTAATTGTGATATCTATCTGTTCTTTCGATATTAGATCTAAGTATGCACTTTTATTTACCAAAGATAGTGATTTTTTAGCGCCCATCTTTTTAGCCAACATAGAAGACATCACATTCGCTTCATCGTCATCGGTAACAGAGCAAAAGAAATCAGTTTTTTCAATATTTTCTTCCTCAAGTAGAGCGCTATCTGATGAATCGCCATTCAAAATTAAAGAGGAATCCAATTTTTCTGATAAATAAATACACCTATCTTTGTTTAGTTCAATTATCTTAAGATCGAATTTTCCTTCCAAAGATTCAGCAAGTCTCCTTCCTATTCTTCCTCCTCCAGCAATCATGATTGTTTTTGAAGCTATTTCTTTCATTCGAAGCTCAGATATAACTTTCTTTATATCTCTTGATTCTGTTATGAAGAATACCTCGTCTCCTGTTTCAACTATGTCATCTCCTTTTGGAGCTATAACTTTGTCTTCTCTATAAATTGCTGCAATCCTCGTATCAACCTTTGGAATATGCTGTCTTAGTTCTGCTACTTTATGACCTGTTATTGGGGCTCCTTCCTTGGCTTTCACAGAAACCATGGATACTTTACCGTTGGCAAAATCCATAATCTGTGTAGCTCCCGGATTTTCAATAAGTCTACAAATTTGCGCGGTTATCAATTCTTCTGGGCTAATAATGACGTCTATACCTTGTTCTCCCTCGACAATTTGTTTCCCCTTACCTTTTAAATACTCGTAGGTACGAATTCTTGCCATTGTTTTCGTATTATTATTGAGGAGTTTTATCATCTGGCAGGCAATAATATTCACCTCATCAGATTCCATCATCGCAACAGCAACATCTATGTTATTAATATCGGCTTGCTCTAAAACTTTAGGATAGGAAGCATTGCCCTCCACAGTTTTTAAGTCTATGTGCGAGGAGGCTTTTTGAAGTCGATCAGCTTCTGTATCAACAATGGTAATGTTATGACCATCATTTGTAAGGAGCTCAGATAATTCAGTGCCAACTTGGCCAGCTCCGAGAATTAAAATTTCCAATTTATTTCTTTCTAACTAAAACTTTATTGATATTTATACACCTAATAATCAAGAAATAATATCGCCTTCTTTCAAAAGTTTTTGAGCACCATTATAAAAATCTTTTATGGAAAGTTTATTTTTTCCTGTCCTGCAAAGTTCAGTAACTTCCACTGCAAAATCTCCACAACCTATCGCAAGAATATTTTTATTAAATTCAATAATTTCTCCTGGGTCACCAATTAATTTTTTATTCACCTTTGATTTGCAAAGGTTAATCTCAACACCGTTAACGTTGATAGATATTATTGGGTTAGGGTACATTGCGTTAATAGTCTTACTGATTTTTTTGGCCTCATCAGACCATTCAATTACTGCATCATTTCTCGTAATCTTCGGACAATAAGAAGCATCTATTTCATTTTGCTCCTCCAAACTATCAATTAAATTTGGCCAGTTAGAACAAAATTCATTTATTTCTTTTGAGGCTATAGAAGCCATCTTTGATGTTAAATCAGCAGTGGTGTCATCTTTTTCTATTTTAATTTCAAACCGTTTTGACATAGGTCCCGAATCAAGCCCTTTCGTCATTTTCATGAAAGTCAGTCCACTTTTTTTATCACCGTTCAGGATAGCTCTTTGAATAGGTGCGGCTCCTCTGTATTTTGGTAAGAGAGATGCATGAATATTTACACTCCCGTATTGAGGTGTCTCCAGTAATTCTTCTGTCAAAATATGACCATAAGCCACAACTAAAAGAACATCGCATTGATAATTTTTAAACTCATTGATGAATTCCTCAGATTTAGGTGAATCAGGTTGCATCAAGGTTAAGTTATTCTCTAAGGCAATTTTTTTTACTGGCGAAGGCTTTAATTTTCTTCCTCTGCCTGAAGGTTTATCAGCTGATGTTATAACGCATACAACTTGATGATCTTTTTTATCAATAATTGATTGAAGAATTGTAGCGGCAATTTCTGGAGTTCCAGCAAAAGCTATTTTCATTTATCAGGAAGCTAATTTTTCTTTAGCAGATTTCTGGAGTTTCTGTTTTATTCTTTGTCTTTTAATGTTTGATATGTAGTCGACCATGAGGATGCCCTCTAAATGATCCATTTCATGCTGGATGACAACAGCTAACAAACCCTCTGGCATAAGTGTTTGTTTCTTTCCGTCTCTATCCAAGTAGGCGACCTTAATTTTTTCAGGTCTTATTATTTCTTCATAGAAACCTGGCACAGATAAGCAACCTTCCTCGTAGCCGGACTTTTCTTCTTTGTTCAGAATTTCTACCTCTGGATTGATAAATACTTGAGGATCATCTCTTTCTTCGCTTATATCGATAACCAAGATCCTTTCATGAAAATCTACTTGCGTAGCAGCAAGGCCAATGCCCTTGCTTTCGTACATGGTATGGATCATGTTGTCGATCAATTCTTTGTGGACGTTAGTAACTTCCTGAACAGGCTTTGCTTTTGTTCTGAGCCTTGGGTCAGGAAATTCTAAGATCTTTAATAATTTCATTTTTTATAAATTTACTTTACATATATTATATGTGGGTAATTAACAAAAACTAAATATGTAAGAAATTATGACTAATAGCGTAGCAATTGTGATGGGATCAAAGTCTGATATGGCCTTGGCAGAAGCAACTAAAGAAGTATTGGATGGTTATGAAATTGGCTCAGTGATTAAAGTACTGAGTGCCCACAGAACGCCGGAGGCCCTTAAAGAATTTATTGAAACTACTATCAAGGACGGCACCAAAGTTTTCGTGGGAATTGCTGGCTTAGCAGCACATTTATCAGGAAATATTGCTGCGCATACGACTTTGCCTGTCATTGGAATTCCAGGAGATGGTGGACCTCTAAATGGTTTGGATGCTCTCTTCTCTACTGTCCAAATGCCTAGAGGAGTTCCGGTTGCAACCGTAGCCATTGGAAAGGCAGGAGCAGTAAATGCAGGACATTTAGCCGCCCAAATGCTTGCTACTGGAGATCAAGATTTGGCTAAAAAAATAGCTGATCAAAGAGAAGAGCAAAAAAGAATCCTTTTAGAGGATCAATAAAGCCAAACTTAAAATGATTTATGCCTATCCATGCGAGGGAGTTTATGGGTTAGGGTGTGATCCTGACTCAAAAAAAGATGTCTTTAAACTTTTCGAGTTAAAAAAAAGATCAATAGACAAAGGCTTAATACTAATAAGTGGAGTTTTTGAGCATTTTGAAAAATATATAAATCATCTTGATAAACAAGATATAGATAAACTTAAAAGGCCGTGGCCTGGTCCTCACACTTGGCTTGTCAGAGCAAATGAAAATGTCCCAGAATGGATTAAAGGAAATTCTGATTTGGTTGCCCTCCGTCATAGTTCTCATCCTGAAGTGATAAAACTAACAGAAAAAATTGGAAAAGTGCTGACTAGCACATCAGCAAATATTTCTAACGACCCTCCTGCTATGTCAGCAGACGAAGTAACAAAGATTTTTGGAAATGAGGTAAGGCTCATTAGGGGAGAGATCGGCAATTTAGGAGGCGCTACTCCAATACAAAATCTAGAAACTGGGGAGTGGATAAGAAAATGAAGAGTTTAAAATTTGGAGTAGTTGGTAATCCCATTAGACATAGTAGATCGCCAGAGATCCATCACCACTTTGCTGATCAGCAAAAAATTAAAATCTCATTTGGAAAATATTTAGTTGATGAGCAAAACTTCGAAAATTTTGTTAAAGATTTTTTTAAATCTGGTGTTGGATTAAGCGTCACGCTTCCTTTTAAAAAATTAGCTTTGAAATTTTCAAATGATTCTACAACAAAAGCCCAAATGATAGGTGCTTCCAATAATTTATATAAGAAGGGCGATATTATTGTCGGAGATAATACAGATTGCATTGGCTTAGCAAAGGATATTAATCAAAATTTAGGATTTGATCTTTACGGTAAGGAGATTTTAATCCTTGGAGCAGGAGGCGCAGCCAAAGGAGCTGCTTTTGGATTGCAGGATCTCAATCCGAAAACCATTTGCATAGCGAATAGAACTCTTGAAAAAGCGCAAGAACTAGTTAGAGATTTATCCCTTTACAGACAGTCTTCAGGGAAAAATTCTAATCTTATAGCATCGAGTTTTAATTCAATTCAGGATGAATTTCATTCTTTTGACCTCATTATAAATGCCACCTCAATGTCCACACTTGAAAATGAGAGCTTACCGATAGACCCATCTCTATTTGGTAACTGCGCTCTAGCCTATGATTTAGCTTACTCTCAGACCGATACCCAATTTATGATTGATGCTAAAAACAATGGCGCACAATCAGTTTCAGACGGATGGGGGATGCTCGTTGAACAAGGAGCTGCTTCATTTGAAACTTGGACAGGAAAATTTCCAAAGACCAATAATTTATTGGCTTTGCGTTAGTTTTCCACATACTTTTGAAGTAAAATTACGCTGCCTACCCTAAAGAAAGATTACTAAATGTTACTAATTAAAAGAATTTTTGCGGCATTAATTACCTGTTGCGCATCCCTTCCACTTTTTGCTGGTTGGGGAGACGTGAATATGACTCCGGGAGTTAATGCCCTCAGCAGAGAAATTTTTGATCTGCACATGACTATCTTTTGGATATGCGTGGTCATTGGAGCATTAGTGCTCGGCTTTATGGTTTATCTCATAGTTGCTTTTAGAAAAAAAGAAGGCGACAAACCAGCTCAGTTTGATGACCATCCAGTTTTAGAAATGACCTGGACTGTTTTATTTGCTGTTATTTTGGCGGTTATGGCAATTCCAGCAACCTTCACAATGATTCGTGCATACGATGATGCAGAAGGAGATATCAATATTTTAATTACTGGCCATCAATGGAAGTGGCAGTATGAGTACCTAGAAGACGAAGTAAGTTTTTTCAGTAATCTATCCACAGATTTAGATCAAAGAAATAATATTGCCCCGAAATCAGATAACTATCTTTTGGAAGTTGATGAGCCTTTAGTCATACCAACTAATAAAAGAATCAGATTTTTAATCACAGCCAACGATGTAATCCACTCATGGTGGGTTCCTGATTTTGCGGTAAAGCAAGATGCTATCCCTGGTTTTATAAATACAGCTTGGACGCAGGTAGACGAAGAAGGAATTTTCAGAGGTCAATGCACTGAGCTCTGTGGGCAATATCACGGGTATATGCCAGTTGTTGTTAAGGCAGTTTCACCTGAAAATTACGAACTTTGGGTAAACGAGAAGAAAGAAGCAAAAATTCAACAAGCGCTTCTCACTGAAAAGCTTTGGTCAACAGAAGAACTTTATGAAATTGGAGAAGGAGTTTACCAAACCAATTGTGTAGCTTGTCATCAAGTCAATGGGGAAGGATTACCTCCAGTATTCCCTGCATTAGCAGGAAGCGATCTTGTGCTAAATGATAAAGCCAAACAAATAGAAATTTTAATGGAAGGAGTTCAGGGTGCTGCAATGCAGTCGTACGCTGAGCAGCTTTCTGAAGTCGACATTGCAGCCGTTATTACCTATACCAGGAAGGCATGGGGTAACGATGCTAGCGGTGACGGAGAAATTGTAATACCGAAAGAAATTTTGGATTATAAAAATAACAAACTTTAATACACGGAAGGACTATGAGCGCAGTAATAGATTCGCATTCAGATGATCATCATCACGGCCCAGCAAAAGGTATAACCAGATGGTTATACACTACTAACCATAAAGATATCGGTACGCTTTACCTTTGGTTTAGCTTTCTGATGTTATTTTTAGGCGGTGCCATGGCAATGGTTATCAGAGCTGAGCTATTTGAGCCTGGAAGTCAAATAGTCTCTCCAGAATTTTATAATCAAATGCTGACCAATCACGGTCTAATTATGGTTTTTGGAGCGGTAATGCCAGCTTTCGTTGGTTTAGCTAACTGGATTATTCCTATGCAAATCGGTGCTCCAGATATGGCTCTACCAAGGATGAATAACTTAAGTTTCTGGATTCTCCCTGTGGCTTTTGGAATTTTAATTTCTACCTTTTTCATGGAAGGCGGAGGCCCTAACTTTGGTTGGACTTTCTATGCACCTTTATCTACGACATATGCGCCGCCAACCGTAACCTTCTTTATTTTTGCAGTTCACATTATGGGAGCATCTTCCATCATGGGATCTATAAACATCATCACCACAATTCTAAACATGAGAGCGCCTGGGATGACTTTCATGAAGATGCCTTTGTTCACTTGGACTTGGCTTATTACTGCTTATCTTCTTATTGCTGTAATGCCAGTTCTTGCAGGGGCTGTAACCATGATGCTCATGGATATCCATTTTGGAACCAGTTTCTTTAATGCTGCTGGTGGTGGAGATCCGGTTTTATTTCAACACGTTTTTTGGTTTTTTGGTCACCCTGAGGTTTACATCATGATTCTGCCTGCCTTCGGGATTGTTTCGCACATCATTGAAACTTTCTCAAGAAAACCAATTTTTGGATACACATCAATGGTTTATGCAATAGCATCAATCGCTATTCTTTCTTTCATTGTTTGGGCGCACCATATGTTTACAGTTGGTATGCCTATCGCGGGTGAACTTTTCTTCATGTACACAACCATGTTGATTGCTATTCCAACCGGAGTGAAGGTGTTCAATTGGCTATCGACAATGTTTAAAGGCTCAATCTCTTTTGAGACACCGATGCTTTTTTCAATAGCTTTTGTAGCTTTGTTCACCATCGGTGGATTATCGGGGTTGATGCTTGCAATAGCTCCAGCTGATTTTCAATACCACGATACTTATTTTGTCGTAGCGCATTTCCATTACGTTTTAGTTCCAGGAGCAATCTTTGGAATAATTGCCGGTGTCTATTATTGGTTGCCAAAATGGACAGGTAACATGTATGACGAAGTTTTAGGAAAGACCCATTTTTGGATGTCTTTTATTTCGGTTAACATTACCTTCTTCCCCATGCACTTTGTTGGATTAGCAGGCATGCCTAGAAGAATTCCTGATTATGCACTTCAATTTGCAGACTTTAATATGGTGATTTCCATTGGTGCATTCATTTTTGGCCTAACGCAACTTCTTTTCTTGTTCATCATTCTTAAGAGTATTTTTGCCGGGAAACAGGCTACTTCTGAAGTATGGGATGGTGCTAAAGGATTAGAGTGGACTGTTGCATCGCCAGCTCCATATCACACTTTCGAAACTCCACCAGAAGTTAAGTGAAGGCAGCTACTAAAACAAACTTAAAATTAGTAAGTCTTGTTTTAGGTATGTTTTGCTTTGGTTTTGCCTTAGTTCCTATTTACGACGTTTTTTGTGAAATAACCGGTTTAAACGGAAAAGTATCTGGTCCTACTATTACCCAATACGACGAAAATTTTAATTCTAGAGAAATCAAAATTCTCTTTATCACTAAGAACAATGAAAACATGGCTTGGAATTTTACTTCCGAGAAAAGAATTTTAGATGCAGAAACGGGAACAGCGTATTCAGTTGATTATACTTTTGAAAACCCTACAGATCATCCTATGGTAGCTCAGGCTATTCCAAGTGTATCTCCTGGCAAAGGTGCTCAATATTTTCATAAGACCGAATGTTTCTGTTTTGAAGAACAACTTTTACAACCTGGAGAAAAGTTAACCATGCCGGTTAGATTCATCATTGATCCAGACCTCCCAGAAGATGTTCCAGTACTAACTCTTGGTTATACTCTTTTTGATATAACTGAATCTCATATAAAATTACAGGTGAGTAATTAATTATGTCTGACCAATCTTCATATTTCGTTCCAGCAAGCAGTAGATTACCAATCTGGATGGCCTTTGGGTTAATGCTTTTTGTTTTAGGTGCTGGTTATACCATTAATGATTTAGACAAGCCTGACTCAAACTCATATTGGATCTTAGTTGCAGCTTTTGCTGTTATGTTTTCAGTATTCTTCTTTTGGTTTGGCGAAGTTATTAAAGAAAACGACAAAGGAATGTACAGCGATCAGCTGAATAGATCATTTGTCATGGGTATGCAGTGGTTCATATTTAGTGAAGTCATGTTTTTCTTTGCTTTCTTTTTAGCGCTTGGTTACGTAAGAATTTTTGCTGTACCGTGGCTTGGTGGTGAAGGAGAAAAGGCGATCGCTAATATGTTGTGGCCTGGCTTTGAACCAACTTGGCCGGTTATGCAGACGCCGGATCAGTCTTTATTTCAAGGTCCAAAAGAGAATATGAATTTTCCTGGCTTTGCAAACGTAGGTCATTGGCTGCCTTTTTGGAATACTCTTTGCTTGGTAACCTCAAGCGGCACCATAACGATTGCTGAGCATGCTTTGAAAAAAGGCAACAGAACTACATTTAAGTTTTGGATGGTTATGACTCTTATTCTTGGATTTACTTTTGTTTATTTGCAAGGTCTTGAGTATTACGAAGCTTACGATCATATGGGTCTGACTCTTGGTGCAGGAATTTATGGAACTACTTTCTTTCTTCTAACAGGTTTTCACGGCTTTCATGTTTGTTTAGGAGCAATTATCTTAACAATCATGACCATAAGGGGGTTTCGTGGAGCCTTTACCAAAGAAGACCACTTTGGTCTTGCAGCGGGATCCTGGTACTGGCACTTCGTGGATGTAGTATGGATATTGTTGGTGTTGGTGGTTTACGTATTCTAACCCCAAGGGCTATTAACAACTATTTGACCGCTATAGAGGCCATATGCAAGGGTCAACAAAAGAAGACCCGCGATTATCACCCTTACCCTGAGAGCCATAAAGCTTCTTGTCATTGCACCTTTTTTATCTTTGATCATAAAAGCTGCGCTAGAAAAGAGACTAATCAGCATGGCAATCATTAAAACGACGATGAGTATTTTTATTAACATTGGAAAATTTAACCCTGGTTGGAAGTTTACAATTTTTACGATAATTATATTACCAATTTTATTAAGTTTAAGTTTTTGGCAATACCAAAGAGGTTTAGAAAAATCTAAGCTTGAAAGTTTTATTAATAATCAGCAAACAAAGCCCCCAACTGAATTTATTTCTTTAGAATATGCTTCTCCCAGCCAATGGTATAGACCTTTTTTTATGCAAGGCGAATTCAGTAAAAAGACAGTTTTAGTGGACAACGCAATATTTGAAGGAGCTCGTGGTTTTTCTGTTTATCAAGAGTTCTTATCTAACAATGGCTTGTCACTCTTAGTATCAAAAGGGTGGTCAAATTCATTTGATAATTCAAAAAAGACTTTAGACCAAAATTATTTATTGCAGGGAGTTTTCAGACCAATCGAAAAAGCTTTCACGATTGATAATTCAATCTATGAAAGAGAAGAAAGTGATTTAGAAATGCAGTCCTTTGATATCGATAGTATTAATCTGAAGTGGAATACGAGCTTTCCAGCTGTAGTCTTTGAGCTTGATGAATTTTCATTAGATGGATTCTCTAGGATTTGGCAACCCGTGTACTTATCAGCTAATCGTCATTTTGGCTACGCAATTCAATGGTTAGGTTTGAGTTTGGTTGCTTTGGCAGGTTTTATATTTGTAGGGTTTAGAAAAAATGATTAAGAAAAATTTCGTCATAGCTATGCTAATTTTCTTGACTCCTATCTTGGTGATTCTCTCAAGCACAGTATGGTACTACTCAGGTGCATCTCTTCCAGAGGGAAGGGTAAATAATGGTCAGCTTCTATCGCCGCCGATCGATGTTGGTAAGCTCGAGGTTACATATGATTATCAGCCTTTTAATATCGAAACCATTGAAAGGGACTGGATGATTTTCCAGTTTATCAAAGGAGACTGCTCATCTATATGCGATGATGCAGCTTATGTAGCAAGGCAAGCAAACATAGCTCTTAATAGAGAAAGTATCCGGGTTTCAAGATTTCTTCTCACTGAGTCAGATAAAAATTTCAATATTTTAGAGAAATATATGCCTTTAAATCATGCTACTTATAGCGAAGGCTCCTTAATAGCTAAAGAATTTGAAAGTCAGAATATTGATCCTTTTGAGGAAGGATCTTTGTTCATAGTTGATCCATTGGGAAATATCATTATGTTTTATGGCCCCAAAGAAGATAAAAATGAAAACTTTAAGCAGATTCTTGAAGATTTAAAAAAATTATTGAGGGTTTCAAAAATTGGATAGCTATAAGAGAATTCAAGTAATTAGCCTGTTAGGAATCTTCCTAGCCTTTGTTGTAGTAGGTTTAGGAGCATGGACTAGATTAGTAGATGCCGGATTAGGTTGTCCTGATTGGCCTGGTTGTTACGGGTACGTTTGGATGCCAGAAACAGAATCTGAAATTGAGCAAGCAAACATTGCTTATCCGGAAAGACAATTTGAAGTTAAAAAGGCAATTCCAGAAGTTGTGCATAGATATTTTGCTGGGACTCTTGGGTTACTTATTTTTGCCCTATTCTTCATTGCTATTATTGCTAAGACCAAAGATAAATGGCTTAAAAATCTCATCTATGCCGCCACTATTCTGGTTTGTGTTCAGTCGCTTTTTGGTTATTTAACTGTAAGTCTAAAATTGTGGCCGCAAGTTGTTACCTTGCACCTGTTAGGAGGTTTTTTTACCACCACTTTGGTTTTCTTAATTTTTTTGAGGTCATCCCACTTAAGATCAACTTTAAATATCAACTTTTCAGTATTACCAAAAACGAATACTCTCCTTAACTGGGCCTTTCCATTTCTCCTTGCCCAAATAATTTTAGGAGTTTGGCTGAGTTCAAATTATGCAGCATTAGCATGTCCAGATTTTCCAACTTGCCATGGGAAGTGGCTCCCTCCTGCAGATTATACAAAAGGTTTTAATTTCCTTCAGCAAATTGGACCCGATTACCTTGGAGGACAGATGGATGTGGAATCCAGAATAGCGATTCACTTTGTTCATAGATTAGGAGCAATTGCCGTATCCATTGTCTTCCTGCTTTTATCTTGGCGTTTTTTCAAGGAAAATTATCTGTTAACTTCTTTAGGTTTTGCGTCACTGATAACTTTCCAAATAGTTTTAGGTATATCCAATATATATTTTCAAGTTCCTTTATACGTTGCTATCGCTCATAACTTAGGAGCATTGTTTCTTCTCATGTATTTATCCTTTGTTAGACTAAAATCATCTACAATAATCCCCGCATGAGCCTAACTATTTCTGAATTTTTTAAACTCACAAAACCTGGAGTTCTATACCTACTGATGATTACTGCTGGCGCTTCCATGATTTTAGCCACAAACTTCAACCTTGATATCATTAAAGCTCTGACAGGTTTCTTAGGAATAGCTTTTATTGCAGGATCTTCAGCTGCAATTAATCAAATTTTAGATTTTAAATACGACTCTGTAATGGAAAGAACAGTAAAAAGACCCATTGTGACAGGAAAAATTAGCGTGACTTCTGCAACTGTCTTTGCAAGTTTTCTTTTTATAGCTGGATCTACTTTGATTTTGTATTTTAATAACTTTTTAACATGGGCTTTAACATTTGGAACTTGGATTTTTTATGCATTTTTTTATACAAAAGTGCTTAAATTCTCCGGTTCACAAAATATTGTCATCGGTGGTTTGGCAGGAGCAATGCCTCCTTTACTAGGTTGGACTGCTGTAGTGGGTTCAATAGATCCATTGCCACTTTTACTTGTGCTGTTAATTTTTATTTGGACCCCGCCACATTTTTGGGCTCTTGCTATTAATAAAAAAGACGAATACGCAAAAGCTGGAATTCCGATGATGCCAGTAGTCAAAGGTATCGAGTACACAAAGATTCAAATAGTTCTTTATTCAATATTGCTAATGGTTGTGTCGCTACTTTTATTTGCAACTGGATATTTTGGTTATGTTTATCTTGCAGGGGCAGCAATTCTTGGCGGAATATTCATACAAAAATCGTGGAAATTAAAGAAAAGTACAGGCGCAGATAATTCCATGAGTTTATTTTTATATTCTATTATTTATTTAACGTTAATATTTTTATTGATGATCGTTGATAGAGCGTTGATAACCTATGTCTAAAACTTCAAATATTCGATTAACAGTTTTATCTTGCCTTGTGCTGGTATCGTTAGTGATTGGTGTTTTTGTCTACAGCATCGTTTCACCTAAAGAGCTCACCAAAGATGAATACAAAGATCTCAAGTTCTATGAGCTCTCAGCACCTAGACAGTTAACAGATTTCAGGCTTCAGTCAGGCACAGAAGTTTTCAAGCAAACAAATTTGCTTGAGAAATGGCATTTAGTATTCATGGGATTTGCCTCATGTCCTGATATGTGTCCAATGACTATGGCAAAAATGAAAAAGACTTCTAATCTCCTTGCTGAAAGAAATATCCAATTAAGGGATAAGATAAATTTTATGATTGTTTCTGTTGATCCAGACAGAGACACTCCAGAGTTGATTGACAGATATGCTAAGTCTTTTGATTCTTCCTTTATAGGTGTAAGCGGAGATATTGGAACTATTTATACTTTAGCAACACAGCTTACACTTCCGTTTGTGCCAATAGTTGATTCAAAACGCACTGACTACGATATGGATCACAGCATGAACCTTGCATTGCTAAGTCCTTCTGGCAGATTTTATGGATTTTTTAAGTCGCCGGTTGATCCACAAAATATGGTAACGGTGCTCGAGAGCGTATTGAGCTATAACCGTTAATTTAAAAACTACTTTATTACTTGCTTCGGCGCATTAGCCATCACACTTTTAATCCCTTTATTCATAGACGCTTTGTCTTGATATGATTGACTCGTTGCTATAATTTTATTATTTCCAGATTTTAATCTAAAAGTCCATTTTCCAGATTTAGATTCCTGAAAAATAAATTTGTCTTTAACTTTTGAGTTCTTTGCAACTGATTTGATCCCTTTCATACAAGAAGATTTTGATGAGTAGGCCTGACTGGCACAAATAATCTCTCCATTTTTCGCTTTTAAGCGAAAACGGTATTTTTTTGCTTTATCTAAATAAATTTCGAACACTTATTAACTATACTCATTTATTAGAAAAAGTCTGACAATCTTTGCAATTTTTTTCACAAAAGCTAAATAAATTTATTAGATTTGTTAAAATCAAATATTACATTTTCTAATAGGAGGAGATTATGGATGCAGAATTTATTTTGAACTCTTTTCAAATGAATAGAGTGGCAGATGCATTAACTTTTATAGGTTGCATTATTGCAATTTGGCTGGCCTTAAGAACAGCTAACATGACTGGAGAGAATCCATCTTCAAATTTGTTTACTAAAATTTTAAGTACTGTTTTTGGGCTTTCAATTGTCGCAGGTTCTTTTCAAGCTTTCGCCATTGCAGCTAACAACTGGGTTATCACTGCAAGGAGGATAACCGAGATGGGGGTTGAAAATGCTCCTGACCCAAGAGGTGCTCAAGGATTTTTAGATTTTGTTGGCACAACTGAGCCAGCTGGAATGCCAGATACAATTGGACTAATATTTTTAGTAACTGTCGCCATAATGATAATTGGTTTGATATGGTTACCAAGAAAATAAATTTTTAAAATAGGAGATAAAAATGGAGACTTATCAAATTTATGACACGTTAACAGGCTTTTTAACTGCTAACGCTATATATCAAGCTGGTGTATTTTTCTTGCTTTGGGTTGCTTTTAGAGCAGCAAACCAAGTAAGAGCTGAAGATGCAAATACTTTAAACAAAGTTTTGGTTACTTTATTTAGTTTGGGAATAATCTTTAATGGTTTGAACACAGGCGCAATTTTGATGGTAACTTTAGAAAACACTGCTTACTCATTAAGCCAGCTAGATAATATATCTGCTACTGCACAGGCTTTTGTGGACACTTGGGGAACAGGAGAGGTTTCAGAAGGAGGCCTTTTTGGTAATCCAATTAACGTGGGCTGGTGGGCTGTTGTAACTATAATGTTAATGGGAAGGATTTGGACTAAGAACTAGATTCTTTATTAGTAAAAAAAAGGGGGCTAATGAATGCCCCCTTTTTTTTGTAAGTGATATTATGTCAGCTCAGTTTAATTAATAAGGAGAGTGATATGACTGAAATTGAAATATTTGCCGCTTTAACAAATTCTATGATTGCTAGCGGCCTATTTGTAGCAACAGCTACTTTTTTATTATGGGTTGCCTTTAGAGGTGTATTGAGGATTCAAGATCAAGGAGCAAGTACCTTGCAAAAAGTTTTCTCAACTTTATTTTCTTTAGGTATTGTTTATTTAAATCTTTTTCAGTGGTCATTTGTTCAAGGAAACTGGCAGACTGCTGCTTCAAGTTTAAGCGAACTTGGTGAAATTTCTTCCAGAGGCCAAAGAATTATTGATTTTGCCGGGGGAACTGAGGTAAATCCAAGCCTTATTCCTGCAGATCCAATTTTTGCTGTTTGGTGGCTAGTAGTAATAATTATGCTAATGGCTGGAATTTGGATGAAACCACAAAGTTAATTTAGATCTCAAAAAAAAGGAGGCGAAAGCCTCCTTTTTTTTTGTCTAATGATATTATGTCAGCTCAGTTTAATTAATAAGGAGAGAAATATGACTGAAATGGAAATAATTAATCAATTTAATGTTTTTTTGATAAGTAACTCTGTATATCTTGCAGCAGGTGCTTTTCTTATATGGGTAGCTTTTAGAATGGTTGTTAATGTTCAAAGTGATCCAGGCACGCCAATGTTAAATAAAGTTTTAGCAACCTTATTTGGTTTGGGTGTTGTTTATTACAATCTACAAACGGTAGGTTTCCTATTTGCTAACTGGCAAGGCACTGTAAACGCACTAGCAGAGCTTGATAATCTAACAGCTAATGGCCAGCAATTTGTTGACTCAATTGGCGTGGGAGATTCTTCATTTAGTCTGATACCTGCAGATCCAGTATTCATGGTTTGGTATCTTGTTATTCTTGCAATAATTCTTGGCGGGATTTGGATTAAAAGAAGCTAAGCTTTATCCATAAAAAAAGGGGAGCTATAGCTCCTCTTTTTTTTAAGAAACATTTAAAACTCTACAATAACTTTTCCGGTCGCTTTTCTATCTTGAATGAATTTTAATGCCTCAACTGATTCTTCAATTTTATAAGTATGCGAGACAAGAGGCTTAAATTTTCCACTATTAGCCATTTCAAAGCAGTCATCAAAGTTCTGCTTATTAACTTCAGGTTCCAAGCCTACAAATTGCCCCCAAAATACCCCAACTATTTGACACTCTTTTAGTAGCGTTAAGTTCAGAGGCATTTTTGGTATTCCTGCAGTAAATCCTATAACCAGATACCTGCCGTTTCTTGCAATTGCTCTAAGAGACGGTTCGGCGTAATCTCCTCCAACAATATCGTAAATAACATCAATGCCATTTGGTGCAACGGCCTTTAGGTTATTCGAAAACTCTTTTTGTTTGTCTTTATCCATGTCCCTAGGGTATAAAACAACTTCATCAGCACCTTCTTTTTTGCAAATTTCTAATTTTTCTTCTGATGATGCTGTAGCAATTACCTTGGCTCCCATCGCTTTGCCTAAGTGAATGGCGGTAATACCAAGACCACCTGCTGCTCCTGAGACCATTAAAGTTTCACCCTCTTGAAGTTTTGCCCTTTGCTTTAGTCCATGAATTGTAGTTCCATAATTAAGTGGAAATGCAGCTCCCTCAGCAAAACTCATTGAGTCTGGTAACTTGAATAAAGTCGAAGCATACACAGCTACTTTTTCAGCCATACCCCCATTTCCGGTCATAGCAATAACTCTGTCACCTTCCTTAAAGCCCTCAACCCCATTACCAATTTTGCTAATTTCTCCTGCTACTTCCCCGCCAGGAATGAAAGGAAAGGGAGGTTTGAACTGATACAAGCCCTGTACTATGAGTACTTCAGGAAAACTGACACCCGAAGCTTTTACATCTATTAAAACTTGGCCATCCAGAAGTTCTGGCTCTGCTACCTCTTCTACCTTATGGATATCAATAGGTCCAAATTCATTACAAACAAAAGCTTTCATAATTCTCTCCAATCTAAATATATTTATATTTTGCCTTATTCAATTGCAGATAGGTACTCTCCAAGAAAAGAATCAAAATCATCTTCATCTTGAGCTTCTTTTAAAGCAAATTCTTCTAACGATTTTTTAGCTTGCTTTTCCAAATATCCTACGTCTTTTTTTAATCTGAGGATTTCTTCCTTATGATTTTTAGCAATCTGGTTAGTGTAATCATCCCAAGATATTCCAGATGTAGTTATTTCTCGCAAAAGTTTTCCAGAAGGAGTCATATTTGAATCACTTATTTTATTTCTTTGAGATTCAAGGGATCTCTTGAAAATATTTCTATATTCCTGATCACTTATGCGACTTTCAAAATTAGTCATTTCATCAAGAATTTCAGCGGCTTTGTCTCTTAATGATATTGAGCCCTCTTTTAACTGTAACTTTAAGTCTTCATCTCTTCCAAAAAGAACAACGTTACCCCAGTTGTTTTGTATTTTATTTATTTCATCAGCATCACACGGCTTATCTCCAGATAACAAACAATAAAAAAGAAAACTTTCTAAGAAGATCGCTGTTTCATCTGAAATGCCGAATGGATCAAATATATTATTATCCAAAGCTCTAATCTCAACGTATTCTATGCCGTTATCTCGAAGCGCGTTAATTGGCCTTTCCCCACTTCCCACTAATCTCTTAGGTCTGATCGAGCTGTAATATTCGTTTTCTATTTGAATAATGGCAGTATTCAACTGAATGTATTCATCGCCAACTTTTGTACCCAGGGTCTTATATCTTGGATGATCAGTTGTTAAGGCTTTTTTTAGATCAGCCAAATATTCCTCTAGATTATTGTAAGCAATATTAAGGTTATCCTGTGATTTGGATATGTATCCCAATTCTCCCATTCTCAAACAAGTGGCATCTTCAAGGAAAAGATCATTTGTATTTAATTCTTTCAAGCTCTGTTTCCTGCCTTGCGCAAAAGCTTTAGGAACAATAGGGCTGCACCCAAAAAGATAGGTAATTAGCCATGCATTTCTTCGGAAGTTTCTAACTAGACTCAAATATTTTTTATCTTTGAACTCTCTAAGTTTTTCTCCTTCTTTTTTTGCCCACTCTTTAAACAACCTGTCATCAAAAGAAAAATTATAGTGTATGCCAGAAACCGTCTGCATCATGCTTCCATATCTGTGCGATAAACCGACGCGATAAAGTTTTTTCAACTTACCTGAGTTGGTATCTCCATAATCTGCAATAGGAATCAAAGCTTCATCTTCTATAGACATAGGGATGCTCGCTGGCCAAAAGTCCTCATCAGTATTTTTTAAGCAAAAATAAACGATGTCTTCTAATTCTTTAAGGCAGTTATTTAAGTCCTTATTTGGACCGGTGACTAGCTCAATCAAGGCTTCAGAGAAGTCAGTGGTAATGCGAGAATTTGTTAAAGATGAGCCATATACTTCTGGATGAGCTTTAAGAGATATGGAGCAGTTACTTGATCTTAAATTTTCTTTTTCTATGCCTCTTTGTGAAAATTTTATGAAGTCAGATACATTTAATGCATCTAGATTTTCTAGAGAATCAAGAAATTCGTTGGACATTACAGGTATAGATTATACCTTTGGACCAGCTGCTACCACTTCGGATGAAAGATTAAATTTTTCTATGTTATTTCTGAATTTTTCAGCAAGTTGTTTTGCTTCACTATCGTAATCTGATTTACTTCTCCATGTAGCAGACGGATTTAAAAGTTTTGAATCTACTCCATCAAGATTGACAGGTATTTCAACATTCATGATATCAAGCATTTCTGTAGATGACTCATGGATAGAACCATCCTGAATAGCTTTTATGACACTCCTAGTAACAGGAATATCAAATCTATTGCCAACCCCGTATGGACCTCCAGTCCATCCAGAATTAACAATGAATACTTTACTGCCAAAACTCTCGATTCTTTTCATTAAAAGTTCAGCATAAACTCTTGGCGGTCTTGGAAAAAACGGAGAGCCAAAACAATGAGAGAAAGTTGAATCCAGATCCTTAGTCGAACCAATTTCCGTCGAACCAACTTTTGCAGTGTAACCACTGAGAAAATGATATGCAGCTGCTTCTTTACTCAAAATGGATACAGGAGGCAGTACTCCAGTTAAATCACAAGTAAGAAAAATAATTGCATTTGGTTCCCCTGCAAAATTATCTTTTAAATGGCTGTCTACATGCGAAAGAGGATAGACAGCTCTGGTATTCTCAGTAATAGACTGATTAGCATAATCTATATCGATGGTATTTGGTTTGAGGACTACGTTCTCAACTACCGAACCTCTTTTTATAGCATCCCAAATAATAGGTTCGTTCTTTTGTGAGAGGTTGACAGTTTTTGCATAACATCCACCTTCAAAATTAAAGACGATGTCTTCTCCCCACCCATGCTCGTCATCGCCAATCAACCATCTGTTTGGATCGGCTGATAATGTTGTTTTACCTGTTCCAGAAAGACCAAAGAAAAGTGATACATCACCGTTCTCTCCAGCATTCGCAGCACAATGCATTGGTAAAACATCGTGCTCAGGTAAGATGAAGTTCAAAACTCCAAACATAGACTTCTTCATTTCCCCTGCATAAGCAATGCCCAGAATAAGAACTTTTTTCTCAGTGAAATTAATCATCACTGTTCCGTCTGAATTAGTTCCATGGACCTTAGGATCACAAACAAAGCTTGGAACGCATCTAAGATTCCATAAACCTTTTCCCTTAGGGTTAAAGGCTTCAGGCTTTATGAGTAAGCTTTGACAAAATACGTTATGCCAAGCAAGCTCATTTTCAACAACAACAGGCTGATAATGTTCTGCACTAGCCCCAACGTGAAGATCTGCAGTGTAAGTTTCTTTTCCTTTTAGATAGTCTTCAGATTCGTTCCAAAGTCGTTCGAACTTTTCTGACTCGATAGGCTGATTGTTCTCACTCCAATCGACAACTTCTCTGGTAATTGAATCCTCGACAATGAACCTGTCTTTGGGACTTCTACCTGTTCTCTTTCCAGTGGTAACTATTAAGGCTCCATTGGATGCAGTAATGCCTTCCTTGTTATTGAGGGCAATTTCTATAAGATTATTAATCGGGATATTGTGATTCATTAACTGCTGTGATTAAACGTAGCATATTATGACACTTTATAAGGCAAATTTAATCATCAAATAAGAATTATTCTCAATAATTATAAGACGTGAACGAAAAGATTAACTTCAAGGAAAACGAATTTGGGTACATCGAGTATAAATCCAAAAATCCGTATGAGTTTTACCAAATATTTAATGAGTTAGATCAAGCTGAACCTCAAGATAGTTTTGGCTGGCTAATATTTCCTGAGAAAGGAAAAAAACCCTATCCTGTAGCAGTTTGCGTTCATGGTAGCGATAACTGGTCAGGTCATCATCACGAACATATCCTTAATTTTCTTGAAAATGGAATAGCTGTTTTTAGGGTGCATAGTTTTGATTCCAGAGGAGTTGCCTCAACAGCTGAAGACCAATTGGCCGTTACAGCTGCGATGATGATGGTTGATGCCATTGAGCCGCTTAAGTTTTTATCAAGACATCCTGATATAGACTCAAAAAGAATTTCCATCACGGGCTGGAGTTTGGGCGGAATTGTTGCTTTCTATTCTGCTTGGGAGCCAATAATGGAGATTCTGGCGCCAGAAGGAGAGAGATTTTGCGCCCATCTTCCAATCTACCCTGCAACTTTTTTACAACCCGAAGAACATCGCTGGAGCAAAGCTCCTATTTTAAGTTTAGTTGGAGAAGTGGATGACTACACTCCTGCCTCCTTAGTTAAAGACTTAACCAAACAAATGCGAGAAAACGGAGCTAACGCAGACGTCTATGAATTTAAAAACGGGCATCATTCTTTTGACTCTATAAATCCTGTTACTTTCTGGCCAGATGCTTTAGCAATTAGAGAAAAATTTGCTCAACTCGCTAGTGACGGCAGCATTAATTTTACTACTGACAAAGGCAAAGTTATGTCAGCTAATTCTTTCGAGGATCGTGTGAAAATATTTGAAACCGGTGAAATAGTATTCGGTGCTCACACCGGCGGCGAGTGGCAACTTCGAAGAGAAGCAATGGCGAAAGCTTTAGACTTTATGAAAAAAAACTTACTTTAGTATTTTTTTCCTTCCCTTAGATAAACTTTCTCTAAATCCTGGTAAAGATTAATTTTCTGTAGTTCCCTAAATTGAATCTCGTTTCCAAAATGCATTGCCTTGGGATCTCTTGGGTCAAATTTACCCCAGTTAGATTTTGGTTTTCCGTATTTAGCAATATTCGCCCAGTCTTTTATCATAACTCTTGAAACTCTAATGTCTTTATAATTCCATGGCCAAAAGGGTATAGGACTTTGAAACAGGTAAAATAACTCTAAGCCGTGGGTTGCATCCAAAGTTTGATTTTCCGAAGAAGGCGTTTTTTCAAAGTAATAAAGATAAGTATCGCCTCCATTTTTTGCGTACTGACTTGCCATGAAGTAGCCGTCCCCTCCAAATGATAAATCGCCATAAAGCTCTTTTGCTGATCTTAAAGACGAATAATCAAGATTTTCTGCATACTCCTTAACCTCACTAGGCAATGGAATAAATGAAAAGTCAGAAAAATTCCAAACTTGAGTTATCCAGTCCTCTTCAAGCGGATCGCCTGAATAGATTAGAGGAAAAAGATTGGTTCCTTCATTCGCATTAAACCCTGCTACATAAAGGATGTCATTGGTGTTTCCTTTCGTGAAACTAGCTTGAGTGGTTTCAGAAAAAACCCAACCGTCTTGAATTGGAAACCAAGACCAGTCCTTATCTTCATGGTCGGAGTCATCGTAGTAAAAAGCTTTTGCCGGTACTGACCTTAAGTCCTCCAATGTGGGATTATCTCTCCCTGTAAAAAACTGAGCAAAGGATGCTCCCATTTCTTCCGCTGATGAAAACTCTCCAACTCTCTCCGTTAATTTTCTAGCTCGTCCTACCGTATAGCCACTTTGAGCTATAGCTTTATGAAATAAATCCTTGGCTAAACCGGTCGAAACTAAAGTCTCCACAGATGCCCCACCTGCAGATTCACCAAATATTGTTACATTATTAGGATCTCCACCAAATTTATGAATATTAGCTTGAACCCACTTGAGAGCATGAATTTGATCAAGAGTTCCATAATTACCGGAAACTTTTTTTGGAGATTCAGCGGATAGCAAAGGATGCGCCATAAAACCCAAGGGGCCTAAGCGATAGTTTATTGTTACCAAAATAATCCCTTCTTTGGCAAAGCTATCAGAGTCTC
>VMHT01064773.1_pt1 | contig 27492 bp, 45 predicted proteins | sample 4693611 | NCBI WGS metagenome assembly VMHT01 (sample SAMN12280063, study PRJNA550983) | marine metagenome | isolation source: seawater sampled from same location over 5 years 0.02-0.2 micron viral filtrate | place: USA: collected off the coast of southern California halfway between the port... ... | reverse complement strand
GTTTTCTGGGCCATTACCTGAACAAGCCCAAATCATCCCGCACTTGTGTAAGTCGGGACGGGTCTATGCCCAGGTTTTCGACTGCTGCGTCAGGTAGTGTTAGGAGTTCTCTTGCAACCGCTGCAAGTCGATCGGGAGCAAGTGATCCAGAACCAAGTCCTGCGCTCCCAAGATTTCCTGCGGGGTCACCAACGCTGCGTCCCCTTTGTGCCGCTTCAAGATTCGGCCCATCGCCTGCTCGAACAAGATCGCCTGCTCCGGCGAATATTCCAGTAGCTGCTTCCCCAGCGTAGAAGCGACCTTCTTTGACAAAGCGTTTAGTTGCGTCTGCTCGAAAGCCATCGTTACCAGTCCATTTCATAATGACAATCTTTGGTGGGCCAGCACTTTCGTCCCAGCCAGTAGATCGCCAATAGTCCTCCAGGTCAGCCAATTCCGTCTGGCTGTAGAAAGATGGATCGAAATCGATTCGGCCCACTTCTTCAAACCCAAAACTACCATAGAAATCTGGTAAAAATCCATCAGGAAATCGCTCTGAAGGCACTGCAAACGCATCTAATGCTGTCGCGCCCTCTTCAATGGCCTTCAGGACTGTTGCCTTGCCTACGCCCTTTGCGCCGACCTCATTGTTTATAACGCTGACAAGCGCCTTTTCATCGCCTGTCAGTTCAGGTCCACCCTCAACCTTTACATAAGTCGGGTTGTCGGTCAGCCCGTAAACGTCGTCGTAATTATAGGACTTTTCCAACCCAAAAAAGACTTCGCCATCGCCAAGCTGGAACACTTCAAAATTGCCGCCACGCAATTTTTTCTGAACGTCCGGCAAGTCCATCATCGTCAGCGTTGACGACGCATCACTGCCTTTCAGCGCCTGAACAAATTCTGTCGGGCTTAATCCACCAGCATTTTTGGGCGTGCTGGACGATTTCCAGTTGCCAGTCAGCAAATCAGCAGTCAAAGCCGCTTGTCGGGGGCTATCAATCGATTGCGTGGCCAAACTGCGAATGTTGGCAATCTTTTCGGCTGTCAAAGTCTCAACCGGCAGGGCCAAGTCAAATGCACGCCGGACATTTTGTTTGCCTTCAGCCTCTGCCTGGGCAAAGAAATCAGGGAACATATTTCTAGCGCTGGTTACTGGTATTCGGGCAACCGGCTCACCCTTGATGCCAAAATCATAAGAATTATGTTCAAGTGACCCCTCAGTACCAAGGCGTACCAAGTCAGCCTCCTTGTCCAGTTTCACCAACATAATTGCATCACGGCTGTTCAGCCCCAGAAGCGCTGGATCGCCAGTTGCGCGTATGATCTTGTCAATGTTTGGCGCACCCAAGGCTTGGCCGCGTGAACTGCCTACAACGTCTGCAATACGCTTGCGCTCTTCGAAATTCAGGCTTTTGACAAACTCTGCCGCTTGGGGGCTTTCAAAACCAGGCCAATTTTTCAGTTTTTGTAACTGCTTTTGATCTGTCCCTGTCCGAACAAATGCATCTAATTTAGCCAGATTCTCTGGTGATATCCGGCCATCACGCACATATGCCAGCGTGTTGCCCAGTATAGAATTTACAAAGGTTGCATTGGAACGATGCGAATCTGGATTCATCGCAACTACAAGACCGTAATCAGCTTCTTTGGATAACTTTTTTGTGCCGACGCCTTTGCCTTGTACCGCCCACACCACCCCAGCATCCCTGCTGCCCTTCAGATTTGGAAATTCTGGGCCACCCTGTAGCAACTCAGGGGCATCCAACTTGCTGCTGTCTATGCCTTCAAATCTACCGCCTGCCGCTGTCAAATCAGCAACAATCGGGAAGATGTTTTTACCCTCTAGATCAATGTCGTCGGTGCCGTCGAAACGCAATGTAGGCAAATCATCCACCAACGTATTGGCAGCATCAGCCGCCTGACCGGCCACCCTAGCTGCCCGTGGTGCCTTTAATGCAGTCCCAAGCATCGTCGCAGCAGGCAAGGCAGGCGGTATGACAGCACCAGCCGCCATCATCACATCGCCAGCACCACCCAACGCCTGTAAACCAGCATCAAGATAATTGCCCTGAGTGACGTTCTGACCAAAGCTGGGCAGCATCTGACCCGGCTGCATGGGATCAGGCGCACCGCCAAAGATATCAACAACGCCAGCACCCGGCGCAAATAAGCTGGCCGTAGCGCCAGTCGTGTACGCAGGACCAGCCATGTCGCTGAACCGCGTGGGATCAGCCATGTCCTGCACTGATGGCCTGATGCGCCCGAAAAAGGACGGACTGTCGCTGTTAGGCGTAGCACGCGCGTCAGCCATCAACTTCTGCGCCATCATGCGACGCGCAAATCCTTGTGGCTGTTCTGCCATGCAACCTGAAACCCTGTGATTTTGTAGAAGCGGGCGTGTTTACATAACGCCTTCGTCGTCGCGCGACGGCTGGCCTGGGGGCATGCCGCGGGGGCCGTCAGAATCTGTGCCGCCTGTTCAAGGCGGTAACGCACAGCGCTGCAGTCCAAGGCCCACAACGCTTTGCGGCAGCAGCCAGATACACTGGTCACGGTTTGGTCACGTTTAGCTGCCAGGTGTTACGTCAATCACCTCTGTATCGCCGCCACGCTCGATGTTGATCTGGACCGCTACGCCGCCACCTTTCTGGCTGTCAGAGCCGAACTCAGCCCTCTGTGTGCGTTCTAGATACCAGCTATCGGCACGCCAGTCCTTTTCACCGGCTTTTCCGATCCGGCGCACCCTGAGAGCGACAGCAGCACTTTCTGCTGCGCGTACCTCTGAGCCAAATCCTTCATCGTCATTGATCCATCGCAGTAGCGTGCTTTCACTCACGCCCACGCCTTGCGCTGCATGCTTACGCGGCACGCCATCCCGCAGCAGCTCTAGTGCTGCGCCTTGCTTGTCATCTCTTGCCATTACGGCAGCGCTTGGCTCTGCCACAGCTTGCGGTTGCATGGATGCCACTGGTTGCAATGCAACCTCACTTGGTTGCACATCTGGTTGCAACTGGTTGCGCTTACGCAACTGGCGGCGCACAGCGGTTGTCACTGGCGTATGCTCTACCCAGCATTCCTTATGGCACCGCTTCTGTATGGCCTGCCTGGACACGCTGTAATCCTTAGACACAGCGTTGAAACTCTCGCCAGCCTTGATGCGTTGCTCTATCTCAGCCCAGTCCACCTGGGCTGGCTGATACTTCCGCATTTCATGTCCTGATTGGTTGCGCTGGTTGCGTCAGGTTGCACCCTTGCAACCATATCTTGCGCCAGCATATCGAAACGATACCAGATTTCGTGCCGTTGACAACACCCTTAACGCAAAAAAGCAACCAGGTTGCATCAGAGGCGATATCTGTACGCCCTTGCGCGATAGTGCAACCGCACCAGCGCATCCATGTATCTGCGCTTTACCACCCTGCCATCCGTCCCTAGCTGCAACATCCTGGCAAGGCGCGTCCACGGCGCACCTCTTGCCTTGAATGCAGCACTGTGAGCGACAGCCCAGACCAGCTTGCGGTCATCCTCATTCATCAGCACCGTCAACTGCATGGCCCGATCATAATCTGTGATCTGTCTGCTTGTAGGCTTCAGAATTGTCTCGCCTTCCTGCGTCCAGCCATAGCCATGCCAGTCCAGCGGATAGTCTGGCCATGACGACAGCTTTTGCTTCCTCATGGCTGGCGGCATGCGCCTGTCCGTTTCGGCTGCTGTTAGGAACAGATCATGTAGTCCGTTAACGTCGCTCATGCGCCTTCTCCATCTGTTCAATGAACTGCCGCTGTTGAAACTGGTTCATGCGCCAATATCGCTGTCGTGCTTCTTTAAACGCCTCTACAGACCAGTCTTCCCTGCATCGACGCCACACCTTGTCCTGCCTGACTGCCCACCTATCTGCCTTGAATTTGCCGGCGACACACCTGTAGTTGAAATTTGTGTGTTTCGCTGTCCGGCTTATAAGGTGTTGAATTTTATCAGCTTCGTATTTTGTGCTTGACGGATTTTCGGGCATTGTTAAAATTATCTCTTAGCGCAGGGCTATGCTTCTCAAGCATGGCCTTTTTTGTTTTCACTTTTTAATTCATGTCTTGGATAGCCTTCTGGCTTAGCGTCATGGCTTAGCTTAGTAACATAAGCTAGCTGTCGCGGACGGCTTCGCGCCGACTTGAAACCACAGATTTTGCACTCCGATTCGCTGATCGCTACAGCGCACCGCACGCACTGGCCCAGCTTCTCACGCCTAGCCATCAGGCCATCACCTTGCTCAATCATCTGCGGTTGTCCTGATTTTGGTCAGCAATTCTTTCACGACAATTACGGACGGACATGGACACACCCCTATAGGGGTGTCCGTGTCCGACGTAGTCGCTCTTTTGTTTTTTCATCCCGCAATCCCCGCAAAGTGCATCCGATAATTGATCGGCTAATTGCTCTTGCAGATAGCCTAGTGTCAGCGTCCCTGGCTGGCCCTGTAGCCATGCAGGCAACGCCAAATGATTGCCGTCTATGCTGTCAAACCAGCGACTGCTGTGACGCCTGACAGGCACGCCATACAATTCTGCAATATAGAAAAGACCGCGCCCATCTTGGATCAGGCGGCTGATCTCACGATCTGCATCTGCCAGGGCTTCAGTGCGGGTCATAGCCATTTGACCACCGTGTCGCCGGCATGCCCCTTGTCCCAAACAAACCAGGCCAGCGCCATCATGCCGCCTGGGCCGTCGCTGTAATCGTCACCATTTTTCATAAGGCTTTGCCGGCTTGAAAAAACGTGAACTCTTGCCGGCGGCGTGTGAGCAAAGAAGGCTTTGCGTTCTACACCTTCAAGAAACTGCAACTTCAACAGCATGGCCACCTTGCGGCTGGCCAACTGCGTGGCGTGGGCCACCATCGGCAGCGCCAGCTTGCCGTAGGGCGGGTTGGTCACGATGTTCTCGCAGCGCTGCGTCTCCATCAAAAAATCAACGCGAGGCGTGCCATAGCCACGATCAACCAGATCTGTGCTTTGCACCTCGTAGCCTGCAGCAGACAACACTTCCGATATATGCCCCTGCCCACAGCACGGCTCCCAGATCCTGCCGTTGAACTTCTCAACTGAAAGCAGGGCTTCTGTGCTTGCGGCAGGCGTGGCGTAAAAGTCATCCTTCTGCCGGTCGCCGCGATCGTTGACGCCAATGAGCTTCATGCCGGCTTGCAGGCTGGCGCTACTCATCGTCTTCATCATCAGCCTCAACATAGCCACGGCCCTCGCATACTGGGCATTCGCCGTGCCGCGTGTCTATGAACCCGCTGCCAGTTCGATAGTCAGGCACCGCATATTCAACCTCGCACTCGCCCTGCCCCTCGCAATGGCTGCACTCCGGCAGTTCTTCCCATAGACCGGGCGTCCTGCAAATGCGAACTATCCGCGGCGGTATCTCACTGAAGCCCCTAGCCACCTTCGGCCTCACACATCTGCCGGATCACATCAGCCTGGCCGGTGCCACGCAGATTGAGCAACGGCTTCAGATACGCCTCTACATGCCCCAGGCGCTTTGCTGTGACGCAATAGACGCCGCAACACTTCAGTCGTTCCTGGATGTCTCTCTGATTGGCTGACAAGCTGCCACCCTTTGGGCGCTTCAACTCAATCATGATCGGGCCTTGGTCAGCCGGTTCACGCCAGCCGTGGTCAGGCACAAAGATTTCCAGATCAGGCCAACCAGCCGCCATGCCCAGCTTCTTCAGGCGCATCTTGTAGCTAACGTGGCGCTTGCCCTCATTCGGGCTGTGATGAAACACACTGCCCAGGGGCAGGGCCACCTGAAGCCAATGAACCACATATGTTTGCAGTTCATCCTCAGTCATCTTGATAGAAGTCGTTGGGCGTTACTTCGCCAGCACTTAGCTGCACGATTTTACGCATGTTGCTGGCCTTAGGTATCAAGCGCTGTTCATGGCCAACCGGCAGGCACCAGCGGCGCACCACAGTCGCGTGTGCAGCGCCTACAAGCCTTGCCAACTCGCTGTAAGACCAGCCCTTACTTTGTCGATATTCGTTTAATTGCATCACGTCACCCGTACCAAATATTCGTACTGAAGTTATATGACTTGACCAATTAAGACAATAGGCTTACCTATATCAAAGGTTTGACTGAAAGCGACAAGGTGATATCATGAATGGTTATTCAGTGAAGGACGTTGGGCCAGTGGCACCAAACAATTTGGACAAGATGATTAGGCGCAGCGGCCTAAAAAATAACATGGTTGCCGAACTTAAAGGCATCCAGCCTGCCACCTTGTCACGCCATAAATCTGGCGATATTGGCATATCGCTTGGCGACGCTGAAGAGTATGCAAAAATCCTCAACTGCACACCGCAACAGATATTTTTTGCCAGCCCACCCATCCCAGTGCTGGCCTGCGTTTTCCCGTGGGACGAAGAGTGTGGTGAAAAAGCAAAAAAGATTGCACCGCACCTAATCAACTCAAACAATGGAAAAAATCCAACATTAGTGATGGGTCATTCAGGTGGTCATATGGAGCGCATGTCACCCTATCAAAACAAAGCAATATATATGCACGACTACTATTTGCACGACACCATGTGCGTGTACTGGAACATGACAGATGATCTTGACCATCCATCAGCTTGGATGAACGGCAACCTTGATATCGTCAACATTGATCCGATGCAACGCGGGGTGGTGGACAAGGAATGTCTTGGCCACTACAGCATCGTGAAAACAACAAACCAACATTTGCTTTACGGTGTCGTTTATCAAACTGGAAGAAACCGATATTCACTTGAAAGCAACAATTTCGGCACGTACACAAACCTTGAACTCGAATGGGGCTGTCCGATTGTCACAATGATAATACGCCCAGAACTGCGCGAAATGCAGTGGGTTGACTATGATGTGACGAGCTATCGTAATAAAATGTTGGGTTCTAATAAGTAATTTTAAGTACTAAATAAAAAAAGTATATTGACGGAATAAGTAAAAGGACTTAAACCTTGGCAGGAAGCTATTTCTGTTGAGGTTTTTTTATGTCGCTACCACCGTCCATCAAATGGGCTGCTGACAAGCACTATTTCCACCACAGCAATCCGGCATCGCGTCCAATCTGCCGGACATTATTTGAAAAGTGCGTGATCCGTCCCAAGGTGTCCCAAGCCTGGGCGGTCATAAAAGGCGATAAAGTCGGCGACACAGACGCCGCCAAAGCTACTGTTAACCTATATAAAGATGACAATGCCAACATGCTGGCAGGGCGTGTCGTACAGGACTGCGCCAACCTTCACCTGATTGACGGCCACACCATTGAGGCTGTGATCCGGCAGGGTATGAGCCGCCTGGATGAATACCAGCCGCGCACCTGGGATGATGGCAAGGACGAGCGCAAGCTGGCGGTCAACCGCGCAGAGTTTGCCGATGTGCTGACCAACGCAATTGAAGGCGTCAAAGAAGCGCACGCCCTGTATGGCCTCAACCGCATTGACGGTGAATCTGAAATCTTCACCAACTTGTCCGGTTTGGAACTGCCCTACTCAGGATTCCCTGACTTTTCGCGCCGCATTGAACTCAAAACAAAATGGTCTAGCGCTGCTGCAAACACCAAGTCTGGCAAGCGTGCTGCCAGCCTGCCCACACAGCCCGACTGGTCACATACAAGCCAGGTCGCAGGCTACTGGGCTGGCACCGGCCTGATGCAGACCATCGTGTATGCCAATGCCAAAGATTTCCGCGTCTTCAACGCTGACAACAGCGACAGGCTGACCAATGAGGGGCTGCAAGCTGCCCTCAATCACATCACAGCCAAGTGCGCGATCCGCGAAAACATCCTGAAATCTGCCGATTCGGTGGAGCAAATGCTGCGCCTGATTGAACCAGATTTCGCACATATGTGGGCGTGGGATATGCGCCCAGAGGTTCTGACAGAGGCAAAAAAACTATGGGGGTTCAAATGAGACGAAACCTGTTGTGGCTTCACGTTGATGAAGCAGGCCGACCACTGCGGCCCTACAGTGCATGGCGTGAAGCCTTGCGCGTGTGCGGCATCGTCATCGGCTCATTATTTGCTGTCTTCAGCCTGTGGTGCTTCATCGTGCTGCTTGACCTGGTGATGACATGAACGCCCAGCCCACGCTGTTTGAGGCCATGCAGGCACCGCGTAACGAGCGTGAAGCACGGTTTCTATCGTTTCATCAGGCCAACCCGATGGTCTACCAGCTTTGGGATCGCTTCACCCGTGAGGCGATTGCCAAGGGCCACAAGCGCGTTGGCTCACAAATGATTATGGAACGCATCCGCTGGGAAACCACAATCAACATCATTGACGCTAGGCCAGATGGTGAAGCGCTCAAGATTAACGATCATCACAAGCCGTACTATGCGCGGCTGTGGATGAAAAACAACCCGGCCCATGACGGGCTATTCAACACTAGATCAGTCGAGGGAGATACTGATGGCTACAGCCGCAATTGAAAATTTGACCGAAACGAGTTTCCGGAACCACATTTTGCACCCGCCGAAAGGCAGTGTGATTCACAAGATCACTCCAGAAATGGCCAAGTTCACTTTGGGTGAAACCAACAAGAAAAATCGGCCAATTACTTCTCGTAAGGTGGTCGATTATTCAAAAGACATGGTGAAAAAAAACTGGACCCTGAATGGTGAAACAATCAAGTTTGGGTCAGACGGCCTGCTAAAAGATGGCCAGCACAGGTTAGAGGCTTGCGTCAGAGCAAACACAGCGTTTGCAACCCATTTGGTGTTTGGCATTGACCCAGAAACATTCCAGCACATAGATATCGGCAAATTACGCAACGGCTCTGACACGCTGGCAATGATGGGCGTGCCAAATGCAAAAGACGCATCAACCACCATCAAAATGATCATTTCTTACGAACACGGGCATTCCAGATCACCAAATGCCGGTGTGTCAAACGATTGGATCAAAGAAAAGTATAATTCGGAAATTGATCACGCACTGTTGCAGGAATCTGTTGCAGTCGGCCGTAAATTATACACAACGACAAAATGGCGTGTTGGCATTATTGGGGCGTTTTTTTACGTTGCCGTGCAAAAGGGTCAGCGGGAGCAAATCACCCAGTTTTTGGATCATATGTGCAAAGGCATTGGCACAAAGGCCCGTGCGCCGGTCCCATACCTTTTAGAAAACGTAAACCGCATGCGGATAGATGCTGCATTCCATCTTACAGCGCATCACTACAGCGTGCTGTTAAGCCGTGCGTTTTACAATTTTAAGGTCAACAAGGCGTCTACCAAAGCTGACATCACCGTCAGCATGAATGACAAAATGGTGGCGTTCTAAATGAGTGAGTTGGCGAAAGCGCTGGCGACGTTTCAGGCCGCACAGACGGGGCTTGAATTGGACAAGACCAGCAACAGATCACAATACGCTAGTGTTGGCTCTGTGATGACCAAGGTGAAAGAGGCGGCACAACACGGCCTGTCGTTCAGCCAGTTGGTGGATTATGAAGACGGCATAGGGATGCACCTTAAAACGTACATCATGCACACCAGCGGTGACGAAAAAATCGGGCGTTACCCTATCGCTGTCGATGACATGACCAACAATCAGAAACTTGGATCGGCCATCAGTTACGCACGGCGTTACGCCTTAATGGCAGCGCTGGGCCTGGCGGCTGGCATCCAAGAGGTTGAATTTGACGACGATGACGACGGACAGGTGAACGGTGGGTTGAAAGACCCGCCCAAAAAGTCTTACGACCTGGAAGCCCTCGAAACCAAAATCAAAACATTCAAATCACTTACCGGCCTAAATGCGTGGATCGGTGAGATGAACCCTGTGCTGACTGACATGCACAAGGCTAATGCCAACGACTACAACCGCTTTTATGCGTTCTGGAAAAAACAGGAAAAGGACATCGAAAATGGCACAACCTGAATACAAGGCTGGCAAGGTTCAGTTGGTGCGAGGCGTCGAGATTGACGACAATTTTAGCATCAGCTTTTGGTTTAATATCACTGACCCAGACTTGAAGGCCCGTCTGGATGCCTACTATCAGGCCAACAAAGAAGACTATAAGCAGCAGCCTGGGCTGGAACTACAGGTCAAGGTGGGGGACACCTACCACCGGGTCTGCCGGTCACGCCTGTGGCTCAATGACGGCGCACCAGCGCAGCAAGCACCAGCACCGGCACCGGCTCATGCACCGCCACCACCACCACCGCCCCATACAAGCGTGCCTGATGCACCGCCACCACCACCTGGTTATGAGGCTGCAAAGAATGGCTACTAACGCTCTACTGACGGTCAGGGAAGCGTGTGACGCCCTGTTTGGTGAAGGCTATAGCGAGGCTAGTCGCAAGCGCGTCAGGCGCTGGATACAAGACGGCCAGATCAAGGCCATTCAAGATGGTTCACGGTGGTTCATACCGCGTGCCGAAATTGTGAAATTAGGTGGGATTGATGAACAAACACAAAGCAGCATGGACGCCTGAAAAGCGTGCCGCGCAGAGTAAGGTCATGAAACGCATATGGGCAGCTAAACTCCAAGCGGCGAGCATTGAGCCGCCGCCCAGAAACTGGGTGCAAAGAATCTGGGACGTTGTGAGAGGGGCGCACTAGCGCCCCTTTCTGTTTACCAACACCGCGCCAGCCGCATCGCGTTTGCGCTGGCTTTTTTCTTCATCTTCGATGTAATGGCCGTAACGCCGCTTGGTGAACTCTGGATTGGTGTGCCCCATGGATTCCGACACATCAACCCAGTTGGCACCAAGCTGGTTGATCATGTTGCTGGCAAATGCGTGGCGCATGTCTGCCCACAAGAAATGCAGCGGCTTGCCTGTTTCTTCATCCTTATAAGGGCAAGCTGCACGCATGGGCTTAATCGCATTACAAAAATCGTTTTTGCGTAGTGGCGTGCCTGTCGTGGACGGAAAGACCAGATCATCAAACTTTTGAAACCTGCTTTTCTGAAGCAAATCGTCCAGCATTGCACAGACTGCTGGCGGCACCTCAATGTCGCGATCCTGCCCCTCTTCCGTCTTGGCGCGGCCAATCGTTTGTGTGCCGTGATCTATACCACCACTAATTGAAATGATTTGCCTGTTGGGGGAATAATCGCAGCGGCGCAACGCACGCAACTCACCCTGACGCAGGCCAGTGGTGATCGACAACAAGATCATCAATTCCAGCTTTGCTGGACTGATCGTCAGATGATTTCGTTGACCGTGTTTGAACTTTTTTTCTGCGGCTTTTTTGAAAGCGGCAGCGTGCGCGTCTAGCGCGTCAGTTTGCAGCCAAGCAATAAAACCGGGCTGCACTTTGGGCGCGCGCACATCTTTTTTGCTGGGCTTGGGCAACTGGATGTCTTCAATCGGATTGGCGTCGATCCATCCTTTGCCCGCCGCAAACTTGAAAAACTTTGACCAATGCTTGCGGCGGGTTTGCATTGTCTCAACGCTTTTACCTTCATTCTTTATGGCTAATTGAATGCACGTTCTAAAATCTTCACGCTCTAACTTTCGGCCCAGCCGTTCCATTTGATGTTTGCCGACTGCAACTCCTTTGAATTTGACAGCGGCCAACAATCCAAGATTGAACTTTTGTGCCTCAAAATATGACTTGGTTTGAAGCAACGCCTGGTTGGCTTGGTATTCGTTGAGCGCGTCACGGACTGAAAACAATTTCGGCTTGGCTTGAGCCTCAACATCTTGGCCAAGAACAAACTGCGCTTTCAGTTTTTCTGCCTCTGCCTCTGCTTCAGGTTTTGTGCGGAAGCCGCCGTGTGTATTACTCAAACCCACCCTAGTTGCGTTAATGACCCAACACTGCCTTGACTGCCTAAAACGCACTTTTAAATCACGCATCGAACCGCCCCTTAACCATCTGTTGTTTTAAAAAGATAGTTATGTTGACTTTTATTGTCAATGAAATCGTGACCAAAACGTGACCAAAACAAAAAAACAGCCCCCAGCCGGTTAAGGCCGAGGGCTTGTTTTTGAAGCTATGCTTGGGTTGTAAGCTGGCATCCCGTAGGGGATTCGAACCCCTGTTGCCGCCGTGAAAGGGCGGTTTTAATGGGTATTCAGAGGTAAAAACTAAGAGTTTATGGGGTGTTTTGGGGCATGCTGGCAGGCGTTGGCAAGTAGAAACCGTGACCAAACGTGACCAGATTACGCCCGTGCTTTACGCCTGTTTGCAAAGGTCGCCACGTTGGTCGGCTTGCCACCCACGCCCTGCTTTTTAGACCGCTTGCGCTGCACCGCTGACCGCACCTGCGACTTGCTCATGCGCCCTGCCTTTGCGGCTGGCACACACTTGGGATAGCCACGCTTGCCACGCTCTGAAGAGGTGCGGCCACACTTTTTGTAACCGCCACCCTTCTTTGGTGCGCTGATATCAACCCAGTCTTCCTTGAACCATTTGGTCAGGCTCATGACGGTTTTTTCCCGCTGTATTTGCCACCTCGCTTTTTATATTCGCGTACCAACCAAGCGTTGGCATAAGCAGATGGGTAAACATCAAACTTCCGCTTTGCTGCCGCCTTGACCGTTGCATACAGTTTCGGGTTTGTCGGCTTTGGCCCAGACGATTTTTTGCGCGGTGCCATGACCTACACCCTGCGTAGGCTTCGGCCACCCATGCGGCCACCCATTTTTTTCTTAGCCGCAACTTTCATCGGCTTCTTTTTCTTCGGACGGCCAACCTTGCTACCGTAAGTTCCTTTACCCATTGGCATTGCATTTCTCCTTTTAACGGCGTGATTTTTTGCCAGCGCATTTCCAGCGCTTGCGCGATAGCCTCAACGGGCTATTAGGATTCTTTGCTGCTTTTGGATGCTTCTTCATTTGACCGGCTGACCGGGCGCAGTAGCTGTCGCCCTTCGATGTGCCAGGGCGCACCCGTGGGCCACCACCCTTTGCCTTGCCAGCTTGGCCATAAGACACTCGTTTGCCAGTGGCAGTGACCTTGACCTTGGCCTTGCCCTTGGCTGGCGCTTTCCTAGCCATGCGCCAATGCCCTCATGCGCTTGACCAACCTTTTCGCCCGATTTGGCACCTGATCATGCCAACGCGAATCGACCATCTCGTCAGCCGCTGCGTCAAACCGGCGTGCATCAACCTCGCGCTTCATGCCAACGAATTTTGAAAGGCGTGGCCGACCCATGTTGAACATCATATTTGCGATGATCAATTGGCAGTCGTCTGGCAGTTCATCAAAGTTGTCATACAATACGCGGCAGTCTTCGATGGTGACAGCAAGGTCGAGCGCAAAAACCTGACGCACTCGCTCATCTTCAACAGGTGTGCCAACCGGCTGGCCATGTTCTGGATCGTCTTCTTTGACTAAATGGCCAATGCCGAATGTAGGCAAACCAAGGTGGTCAAGATAGATTTCAAACTTGCACCCTTCATCTTCTGCAAGTTCTTCGCGCAGTTTATCTTTGTTCATTTCGCGATGCCCTTGGCCTTTTCAAACGTGCGTAGTCCACCAAGGCCCAGCATGCCCATTAGAACGGTAAGCAATGACGACATATCAAAGGTGGGCAGATCCGGGATCGTGACGCCGATGTAGGCGCAAACAAACATGGTCAGCGGTGCCAGAACGAAATGCCAAGCCAAGGCGATGCCGCACGTCCAACCCACGAAAGGACGCCACCCGGCCACAAAGATGCTGCGGTGCTGTGCTTCAGCCTTGTTGATTTCAAGCTGGCCCTTGGCCAGTTCTTGGGCGTGGTTCTGTGCCATCGTGGCGACTTCATGCGCCAGCTTCGCTTTCTGGTCTTTGTCCTCAATGAACTTATCCAGCAAGCCGGTGACCGGCCCTATCAATGCCTGGATCATTTCTTATCCCCCATTTGCGTGAAGCCCATGTAGGCACCCACCACACCAGACAAGCTGATGTAGAGCAGTGGGCTGACCTCACTTAGTAGTTTGATGCGTGCGTCTGGAATGAACGGCATGAACAGCAAAATAGTGTAAACGCCCATGCCCATCAGTGCGAACCTAGCTAGACGTAGCTGCGCCAGGTGCTTGCGGCTCTTGTCTTCTGTCTCACGGATTTCACGGGCGCGTTCAATTTCTGCGTCAGTGACCACGCCGTCATTGTCGAGATCGTAGCGCTCAAACTCGCTCGACCTCTCCAGCTTTTTCTGGGCCACTTATCGCCGCAAAAGATCAGCTAAAGCCTGACGACTAAGCTCTGTCGTGTTTGCCGCTGCTACCGGCACCGCTGCCCTCAAGGCACGACCTGATCCAGCCACAACGTTTCTGGCGATTGGCACGCCAAATGTGGAGTATGCCGCTGGCGAGGCTAAAGTCGCCCCTATGGTTATAGGATCTGCTTGTGATAAAGCACCACCGCCCGCTGACGCTACACCCATACCAGTGGGTGACATCAATCTTGCCGCTGTGCCGCTGTCTGGCGTCTTGTTGCCCATTACTTGTTGAGCCTCACGCGCAAGGTTTTGCATCCGGGCTTCCCCAGCAGTAAATTTTGACTGCCTCTTTGTGACATCGCCTTTTGCCACCGATTGCAGCAAATCACCGGGTAAAAACCCTTCACTGGTTTTGCGGCGCAGTTCTGCGTTTCGCACAATCTCAAACTGACCATAGGCTTTATCAATTTGGTTTAGTTTTGGGCCTTGAACCGGGTTTGCTTTTTGCAACTCTGCACTGAATACGTTGCGAATATCTTCGAGCGCATCAGCTTTACGCGCTCCAATTTCACTGCCCTCACGGCGCAAACGCAAAATATCTTTACGCAAAAGTGTTTGGGCTTTTTTGATATCTTGCCCAGACATACCGCCGTTTTTAAATTTTTTGGTAATGTAGCGGGAAACGCGGCCTTGAACGTCTTTTGCAATGTCGTCTGATAAATCTTTAGTTATGGTGTCCATTTCTGATGCAAGAGGCATTACATTTTCTATTTTCATTTTGCTCAAGGTAGCGTTGTAAGCGTTGCTTATCAGCCGCTGGCCGTAGCCAATTAGTTCTTTGCCTTCAAGATTTTTTGGCACTTTTGTTTGAAGTGGCGCAAGCGCTTCCGTAACCGCAGCGCGATTGAAGCCAGCCGTTGCGCGGTCAAATGCGCCCCTAATTGCGTCACCCAAAAGTGGCACAGTGTCAGCCGCACGTTCTTCTGCACGTTGCAATGCCGTGCCAAGCAGGCTTGAGCCGCCAACAGCCTGCCCAGGTGTAAGCGCTACACCTTTTTTTATTAGATCAGCCGCCCCTGCCGTGATCGCTGGCGCTACCTTGTCCACCACTGGGCCTGCAACAGCGCCAATTGCGCCTGATGCTGCTGCACTAGGTAAACGCTCTGCAATACCGCCTTCAGCCGCCCCTGCGCCATAGATCGCGCTTTGTGCGCCACTTGTGCCTGCAACTCTGGCAACCCTTTGACTACCGGCTCCCATGCCAGCGGAACGCATTAGTTGCGTTGCTCTGCCAGCCGTTGCAGCTTGACCTACCCCAGGAATAAACTGTGCGGCTATAGTTGGCAGTATTGCACCAGCTATCTCTGTGCCATAGGCAGCGGCTGGGTTGCGTTGTCGAAAGCTGTCAATTTGGCCTCTGACATCCTTCACCACTTCTGCATATGTTTTGCCGCTGTCAAAAGCCGCCCTTACAGCCGCCTCTATCTCATCCGCAAATCCAAACGAAACACCTTGTGCGGCAGCACGCCCAAAATCCATTGCAACATCGCCGGTTGTGCGTTCCCCAACAGGCGCTGTTTTTGACTCTCGCGGTAAAGGCATTAGGCATCCCCCTCATAAATTTCAAATGTGCCGGTGATGCCGTTGAAATATAAATCCCCGTTTTTCAATTCACCGTTTTCAACAGCCGCGTCATACTCTCCGTCCGTCATGTACGCTTGTAAGGCTGGCGGCACGTTCTCATCTGCAAATTCTGCAAATCCAATCAAACTGTTATTTTTCTTGGCGAATTTTTCCATCGCTTTCAAAATATCTGCTCGACGCTGTACAAGTGCTTGCATTGATTTCACCAAGGCTTTGTTTGCCTCTGGCGTGTTGCTCATATTAGCAGTGGCACTTGAAAACAATCGGGCTTCAAAGTCGGATGTTGCCCCCGATCCGACCACTCTCATGCGTGGAATTATAAAGTTGAACGCCGCTGTCAAAACTTGTTGGTTGTTTAAATCGCGGATTTGCTCATCGTTTAAAAATCCAAATTCCTTTCCAAGGTTTCTGATGGGCATCGTTATATTGGTAATTGGCCCTGTTTCGGTGCCAATCTCAAGCAATTGATCGGCAATATTTAGCCTTGTGATCAAATCAGACTCGCTTTGCACTTGTTTACTCAAGTCCTCTATTCGTTTGGCTGCTGACGTTGCAGCGGCTTTCATGAACTCTGATTGCTGTTCGTTGCCCATCGCAATGGTTGGGTTGACTGAAACGGACGTGCCACCGCCTTGTCGCTCCACATAACCGGCATCAATCAAGGTTTGTGTTTTTGCGGCAAATTGCGGGTCAGTGCTTAAAATTGATTGTACGTCTGACGGGTCATTCGGATTCACAAAATTAAACACATCCGGCTTTGCTGGCGCACGGCGCTGCACGGGGTTGCCAAGTGAACTGCTGGTGGCTCCCGTCAATGGATTAGTCGTGGTTGTTTCAACCGCTGAAAAGTCGCCTAGGTTTGTTATTTGTGAGGTGGTTGTTGGCGCGAACTGTGCGGTCAGTAATGCTGGCATAGCCGCTGATGGATTGGCAGCAACAGCAGCGCGAACACCTGGAGCCACATTCGGCCCCAGCATTCCCATGATCTGATTTGTCATTTCAGTCTCACGCTCGACTTGTGCATCACCAGCCTTGCGCTGTAGGTATGCGCCCACCAGTGCGCTAGACAGCCTGCCAAGCCCTTGTAAGGGCGTCCTAACAGGCGCAGAACTTGCACCCTGCCCCATCAGCGCTTGGCCAAGGATGCGCCGCGGATCGGACTGATACGCCTGATTAAGCTGCTGAAACTGCATTGACGGGCGTTGGCCTGGTTGCATCAGACCGTGGAATGGTGTGTGTGCCATCGTCTACCTCAACAAGTAAGCTGCGCCAAGATTGCCAGCCAATCCGAAAAGTCCGCCAAGATTTGCTGAACGATTTTGCATCGCCTGTGAATAGGCGTTCTGCTGCGCCGCCATCTGTGCGCCAAACGCACCCTGCGTATCGACGCCGCCAGGTGCAAAGAAGCTGCCTTGTTGGATTTGTGGGCCACCCAGCAGTGCTGCCAGTTCGTTGAAGTTTTGACCGCGCAGCGCATTGCGCTCTGCAATTTGGCGACTGCGTGCTTGATTAGCGATCTGGTTTGACAGCAGTTGATTGGCCACAGTGTCTTGGCGTGCCGCGTTGGCAAGCTGCGTGTTAGCAGCCGCTTGACTAAAGCCTTGGCCCTGCGCCGCCAGTCCAAACTCACCGCTGGCCGCACGCTCACCAAACTGCTGCGCTCTGATGTTACGTGCCTGGTTGACCAGCCGGTCAGATTCCTGCCCTGCCGCCAGTGTCGCCTGCTGTGCCAGACGCCCTAGCTGTTCGCCTTGCTGTGTCTCAAGACGGTTCACAGCGTCATTGTAGCCTTGTGATGTTATGGGAATGCCACGATCTGCGAGGTTCTGTTCAAGCGCCTCACGCTGCTGGGTAAACTCTGGCTGCAACAGCCCTAGCTGCCGATTGAACAGTGTTTGCTCAATGTTGCTGCGAAACGCCACTGGATCGCTCTGTAGGGCTGTCAAACCGGCAGTGTCAATGCTTGTAGGCATTGGCGTGGTCGTGCTGATCTGGCTTTGGAACGCAGGCAGGCCGGTAGTCGGGTCAATGTCTTGCGCCTGCTGCACGCCAGCCAATGTCGGGGCCGTTCTGAACGGGTTCTGGAAATCAGGGTCGTCAGCAAAAATCGGTGAGCCATCAGGGTTCTGGCCGATGACTTGTCGGCCTGTCACACGGTTGAATGCCAGATTGCCCAGCCCCAGGCCGGTGCCTTCAGTCGCCGCACGCAACTGTGCCTGAAACGGTGTTTCTTGGGTGAACGCTGCCGCTTGTCCATCGTCCGGCACTGGACCCTGAACAAACTGCCCCTGATCGCCCACAGATCCGAACAGCAGATTGCCATACGGCGTAAACTGAGTGATGCGATTTGCATTGCTTTGAGCGTTGATCAGTTCGTTTGGATCAGGAACTGGTGGTGGTGAAGGCGCTGACTTGCCCATTACTTTGACCCTTTATCCATTTACATTCATCCCTCAACATGCCCCACAGAATGCCATCATCTGGCCCATGCAGATGCCGCAGCCTGCCCTCTTGCGTAAAGCCTAGCTGCCTGTTCATCTTCATTGCCTTGGCGTTGGCCTCGCTGCACTGCACTAGCAGCCGGTGCGCCCCGACTTGTTTGAACGGATAGGCGAACAATGTATGCAGGACAGATCGGGACGCCCAGCGCCGGGAGGATGCAGCTATTGACGCCTCGATCTGCCCTTCTCTCAAGTCATGGTAAATGGTGGCGCAAATGATCTGATCGTCACGCTGCACACCAATCGCCACGCTTGGCCCAAACTGGTTGATGCCAATGCGCTTCGCTGCCCATGATTTTAGATAGTCGTCTGCGCCAAAAATGATGCGGTTCAATTTTGGCTGTCCCTGATGCCTTTTAACGTCTCGTAAATGTCAGGCGGTGGCGGCTGGTCAATGTCCCACTGGCACAGGTATTCGCGTGGCCGGAACTCACGCGGCGAGAACATCATGGTTTCTTGTGTGTTGTGAGCGCCCCTATAGACGCACGCTGTGGTGTCCTTGTCGATCTTCATACACTTGACCAAGCGGCAGACCGTCAGGTCGTTTGCTGCCTGCGCTGTGTGCGCCTTGAGCAGCAGAACAAAGGCTGTCAGAACAGCCAAGCCAGCGCCAAACACGATAGTCCAAGCAATGTACTCAATGATTTTTTGCCGTCGCTTTTGCGCGTCATAAATTGCTTGTTGCCGTTTCTTTCTTATAGACCCCTCAAGGGCCAACAATTCCGACCAAGCCGCAGTGCCGCGCGTAAGCTGGATCATCATTTTGAGCTGATATCTTTGATCCTCAAGTTGCTTTTTGGCAGAGAACGCTTCAAGTGCGAGGGATTCAATGCTCTTGCCTTTCGTTAGCTTCAAAAAGAGGCTTGGATTTTCAGCGGCCTTGTGGAGGTGATCGACATCTGAGACAGCCGACATCCAGCGCGACATATCCTGCGTCATTTGTTCTAACTCACGACCAGCGGCGAAACCTTTTTGCAAAACTTTAAATGCGCCTGTGGCCACTTGAAGCGCGGTGCCGATGGTGACTGGATCAAACATCAGTACACCCTCACTTTATCTGGATCTATGAGCTTAGGCAGGCAATAGGCCGTCACAAGCCCACTGCGTCCGCTTTGCTTAGACAAAGCGCGGGCAAAGTAGGTGCAGTCATCAACACTGCGGAAATAAAGATCGTTTGAAACCAGCTTGCCGTCCAAAAACACGAACAGCAGAAAAGCGTGGATCACTCGCTAAGGAGGACGCCGATCAGCAGGACGATGGTTGTGCCAGCCGTACCTATCATGATGTGTTCGATGCGCTTGATCCGCAGGATGGTTTCCTTCCAACGCTCAGCACACACAGCTTCGTGAGTGTCGATCTGTGCTTGCACAGATGCGGCTGTGGGCTTTGCCATTATGCGTATGGGCTGTCGCCAAGCACAGCCGTGTCCCAAGCTGCCTTGAGCGCGGCAATGTCAGAGGCGTTGGTAATTGCAGATGCAGCCGGTGCATCACGCAGGGCTGTTTTTTTGGCCACAGATGCGGATTGTGCAGAACTGTCGGCGGCTTCTAGTGCCTTCATAAAAACGACATCTTCTGCTGCCAGCAGGGGTGCGCGTACCTCACGTATTTTATCCTTAAAGATTGCTTGGGCTGCGTCCATATCCTCAGAAATGACTTTGCCCGACAGTGACCAAGCACCACGAAAGTGCCGGTCTGATGGGACTGTGGCTGCGGACGCATCAATCTGATTACCGTCCTTATCAACGATGTAGGTGGTTGCCATGTGGATCGCTCCTATGCGGCTATGTGATGATTTGTGGCTAGGTCTTCAGATATCTTCCAAGCATTTCGCCACTCTCTAGTCGCCGGAAGCTGTTCCTTGCGGCAGATCACCATCTTCGGTTTGTTGCCGCCATCCCATTCGCGCCACACAGACTGCGGCACGTCTTTCATAATGAGGTACTCAATCGCCTGTTCTTCTGTCATTGCGTCAACAGGCTTGCTGTTGTGCAGCAGATAGCCGCGAGTGTGCTTGGTAAAGCCCTCTGCGGCCTCGTCCTTTGCCAGTTCCCAATAAACTTCGACAGGTGGCAAGATACCGCCCTGTAGCGCACACGCCATCCAGTTAGGGTCAGGCACCAGTATCTTGGCGCACTCATCAACGCTGTCTTCGTACACTACACGGTAGTCAGACTGCACACCCTCAAGGTTCTCTTTGGCCCAGCAGAGCCTGTCCCACAGATGTGTGCCGGTAAACTCAGGTGTCACTGTCATGCGAGGTCTCCGTTAATCGTTACCGTATTAATGTCGGTGTCAACTTCATTTTGATTTTCATAATGAACCATCCGGACACTACCAGCTACAGTGGTACTAACTGCATAAATACGATTAAAGCCAAGATTGCTAACTGTAGCGATTGAACACATCTGCGGAGAGTAGTGACCGTCAGACATTGAAGACGTAAAGTTAATTGTAAAATCGCCGGTTCCTACGTCTGTTACTGAAGAAGTGTTAAAACTAGCCCTTACTACAATGGTGTCTTTTTGGTCATAGTGTAACCACGCCTTCGCACTACCCCCTGCAACAAAGCTGGTGGCAATGCTGTTGTTCCCGCTGGCATCCTTCAGGGTGTTTACTCTAAGTTCACTTGCCATTATGCGAGGTCTCCGTGTATCAGAATATCATTTTCTATGAAATCATACGCCGCATTAACCGACTCACCGCCAGTATCAAATCTTGTCCCAGCAGTAGATTTTCTACCAGAGGTAGCAGTTGCCAATGCCCTACTATTATTAAACTGAGAACCCTCATCTCCTGTACCATCGACCTGTGCAAAGTTAGCATTACTTAGATTGTTGGTTGCCGTAACAGTTGCATCTCCTGTCCCATTATCTGTCAGAGAGGCGAAATTTAGACTATCGTAAATACTGCTTGAACTATTCATGTTGTAACTAATCCACGCCTTCGCCAGCCCCTGCTGCAAATTCGTTGTGGTCGAGTTGCCCTCGCCTGTCACCGCAATAGAGCCAGCCGTGGATACTCCTGTGATTGTATCGACTTTGAGTATGCTTGCCATTATGCGAGGTCTCCTGCGATATGTACGCCTTGCCGCCTATCCCGCACAGCAGAACCATCAAAGACATTGATGTCTACTGTGCCTGTTGCTCTAGCAGGATTGTAAACATGCTCTGCGTTGTTTTGCGCCGTGCCAACTGTAGAAACTGCGTAATTAGCGTCAGACATGCTGTTAGTAAAAGAATACTGAAAATCTCCAGTGCCTTGGTCTGTTCCGCTGGCGGTGTTAAAGCTGCCAAGCAATGAGGCATCTGTTTCACCTAAAATCCACGCTTTTAAGGCATGTTGCTTCGTCAACCCTACCGGACCCGTACCCGCCTTGTCAGCAATCGTGTCTACATTCAGTACGCTGGTCATACGATGCTCCAATACCCATTCACGGTGACGGTTGTGCTGGTGTCAATCGTGATAGGGCCAGCCGACATGCCGCTGTTAGTTGCATCAATCGTTAAGCTTGCAACCACAGTCTGTTCGTTCTGACGGATAATGCTCTCATAGCTTGTCTGCCGCCCGTCCTTGCCAATGAAATTATCCTTGCTCATCAGGTAATCTCCATAATGCTCATGGTGACTGAAACCTTGTCAGCAACAGAGCAGTCTATTTGCACTTTATCGGTTGTTTCCAGAACCAGCTTGCCACCAAGCGGCACCTCCATTGATGCCCCGACAGGTATCGGCATTGACTTGATAAGGAACGTAGTGGTGTTGGTTGCGGTCCTGCCACCACCAGATGTATCGCTGACCAGCTTCACCGATGCGGTGACTTGCGCCGTATGAATGTTTGCAATCAACAATCCGATGACAACAGTCGTGGTTGATCCTGGCGTTGTGTATAAATCTTCTGGCGTGCCAGCACTTGCTGGCATCACATCGTGCGATACTACTTTGAAAGTGTTGGCCATGTTTTACCTCTTATCCTAGCGCTATTGCTAAAGCTGTGGCATCGGCTTGCGCGGTTGCCTGTGTGACTGCACCGATGTCGGACAACACTTCTGATGCAGACCGGCCTTCAATGGCCGTCCCAGCCACGCGCAGGAAATCATCATCTGCCACGCCGCTAGTGAATTTTGGCACGTTGTTGTTTGAGATGCCTGTGTCTAGCGTCGCTGTTGCTGTAATGGCTGTGCCGTTAAGCGTCATGGCATCGGCTTCGAGCGTGCCGTCAATGTCGGCATCGCCGCTAATGTCCAGTGACCCAGCGTCCAACTCGCCGGTCAGAGTCACGTTGCGGAAACTGGAAATATCCTTGTTGCTGTCCACAATGACGGCCTTGGATGCCGTCACAGTGCCTGCTGTAACGCCGTCGATGGCCTCTAACTCAGCCTCGCTGATGACAGCGCCTGATCCCAGCGTCAGATCACCGCCGACTGTCAGATTGCCTGCAACAGCCGTTGTGCTGCTGGCGACAGTGCTATTTGGCGTGTGGGTGAGGTAGCTGACAAAGCTGCCGCTGATCTTGCTTCCAAGCGTCAGCACGCCGCCGTCAGCGATGTTCAGCTTGTGCTGGTCTGCATTGTCGTCGCCCTGGTCAGCCTTCAGCACGATGCCAAGTGCCGCGCCCTCTACATTGGCTGCAATCTCAAGGCTGTCGTTTGTGCTTTCATCATACTGAATGGTGATGTCACTATTTGTGCCAAGAACGATGGTCTTGTTGTCAGGCACAGTCAGACCTTCTGCAAACGGGATTGCAGCAGTGCATGTCTGTGTGCCGTCTTTAAGTATGCAAGTGGACAAGCCCGTTGCGAACCCGTCTAGTTCTGTGTCGAACTTGGATGCAAGGATTTTGACGCCATTGTCACGATCTGTCGTGCAGTCAAATGTGCGTGAAAACGTACCGCCGCTGAATGCCATTAGAGTGGCCCTCCTGGTGCGAATGTATAGTGAGCGCTGATGAACGAGATTGTCTGCGTGCTGGTTGCAACCTTGATCCGCAATGCACTGGAGTAGCCTAGCCGGTTGACCGCCTTGCGCCGCTTGGTAACGCCAGCGCCAGCCGTGTCAGCCCAGAAAAAGTCGTCATAGGTGGCGGTATCCCACGCCGCCAGATTTGACTGAAATGTAACCGGCGAGACATCAATGGTCGCGACAGGCGTTTGATCGACGCCCACGCCGAAACTGAAATCAACGTCTGTTTCACCCTCAAGCATTGGCTGCACGCTGCTAAAGCGCTTCACACCGCCTCTGTCGCCGAAATAGTTGTAAGCCGTAGCCAAATCACCAACAATGTTTTCGCCATTATCAGCATCACCAGTCACCTTGAATACAACGCCGGATGCGCTGCCAAAAAATGTATCGCCGTTAAACTGGCCCCAGACATGGGCTGGCAGATTCTCAAAGATGCACCAGGCGCGGATGATGGGGTTGAAGACATGCTGATTGAACGGGTCAGGCTCACCAGTCGGATAATTAAAATACACCTTGTCGCCGTCAGGGCTGACAAAGACTTGCCAGCCGGTTGATGTGCCGGTGGCCTTGACCTGACTGATGACGGTGCCGCGGATTTTCTCTGAAATGGCTGCTGCCTTGTTGCCCACAATGTCCTGGCGCACGACCTGGCTCAAAGGCAGATAGCCCTCTTTGGTCATCACGATTACATCGCCGCCCAACTTGGCAATGGCGCGTTTCTCATTGATCGGCTCTGCAATGCGGAACGTACCAACCAGGCTAAAATCACTGGCAGGGTTAGAACCTGAATACAGCAGCACCTCGCCGCTGGTCATGATGATGCACAGAAGGTCATCAACGCCCTCACCGCCATCAATGGTGAGCGTGTTGATCATAATGATGTTGCCGCCGAATGTGCCGACCAGACCAACGGGAAACTTGGTAAAGTTGCCCTGAAAGGTGTCCACAGTGGCGCTGTGGTAAAAGTTCTGGCTTGTGCCAGTCCAGTAATAGACGCGGTTTTTGTGCGCGTGAACGCCGGTCAGCGTGTTGGCGTTGACGCTATCAGACAGCGTGATCGACAAATCGCTGGCGCTCGACCCGTCCCAGCTAAAAGGCACGTTCGCCCCTGACGGCACAAAGATGGTGTGGTTGTTGAACTCAATGCTTTCTGCCCTGCCGTTGGCAAGGCCGGTTTTCTTGCTGACGGCTGTCCCGCTGTCAATCTGGTACAGCGTGCCGTTGCTGCCGATTGCCAAAAGCTGCCGGTTCGCACCAGCATTGTGTTCCACCAGTGTTTCAACATTGCCGGTGCCGATCCCTGTACAAAAACTGGTGTATCCGTCGCGCAGGGTGACTTTCTCCACAGTCGGGAAAAAGTTGGACATGATCAGTGCGTCAGTCGGTGCCATTGCATCAATGCTGTCACGGCTGTTCAGACCACCCACAGGGGCTGGCACGCTGACCGCCTTGACGCGGTAGCCTCTGGAAGTTGGCAGCGCTTGCAGCATCAGACGGCCCCGTATCCGCTGTCAGGCAGATTGTAGCTGTATGGGCTGACCAGCAGGCGTCTGGCATCATCCAGACTGATGACCGGCGCACCGCCAGCGCGGCTGATGGCCTGCCGCAATTCAAGCTGGTACTGCCTGAAATCCTCATCATATGTCAGGCCGTGGTTCTGCTTGAAACGCCAGGTGACGCCCATCTCAATCAGTGTTTCATCAAGGATGCCAACATCTGTATCTGCTGCCATGGCGGCCTGTGAGGTGCCGCCGCTGCTTTGATTCCAGTGACTGCTGACATACTCAAAGCCAATGCTTTCGGCTGATGTCGGTGTTGGCGTGATGTCAAACTTCAAGACATTGCTGGAAGGCTTGAAACGGAACTTTTGGGTAATGCCTGCGCTGGCTGTGCCATAGCGATCCTGCTGGAACTGCTGGGGCGTTATAGGCCCGACCATCTGATCCAGATCGGTGCGGTTGTACATTGTGCTGCCCACAGAGCGGTCATAGTCAGTCGGCAGATCGTAGCTCTGTGTCCCATTGACCGTGTTGAAGGTGTGTTCCTTCAGCAGCACCGGCCAGTTGTTTGAGCGCATCAGTTGCTTGCCTTCACGGTTGATGAAGGCAAATAGCTGGCGTGCAATGGGGTCTGTGTTGCCAACCACAGTTGACGGACGTTCAAACCCCGTAAAGTCAGCTACTGCTTGCGCTATTGTCAGCAGGCTCATGTTTTACCTCTTCTGCCAAGGTCTGGGCCGCTACAGCCACCTCAACTACCAGGTTGTCTTTTTGCTTTGTCGCTTCGACTTGCAGCTTGGCAATCTTGGCAAGTTCAACATATGGCTCACCAATGCCGCGCAGCGTTGTTTCTTCAGCAGCAGCAAGCTGCTCAACAGTCTCAATGTCATGCAGTTCAAGTTCAGTCCGGCGCGGCTCTGTCATCCCTGGCAGTTCTGCCAGGCCGGTGCCTTTGGTGCGGGGCTTTCTCTTCTTGCCCTTGTATGCTTTCCATTCAGCAGGGAACCGCTGCAAATCTTCTGGCCGCGCTGGGCCTTCCCAGATGTCGCGCATGCCTGCTATTTCAATCCGGCAAAAGTCACGCTTTTGGCCGTTAAGTTCTCGCTCAAAAAAGATGCCTTTTTCGCTCATATCAATCCTCCCGATTGCATAGAAAAAGGGGCGAGTTGCCCCGCCCCTTTGGTTTTACATTGGGAAATCGCAGATGATTTCCTTGTCGCTGATGTCGCCAGCAATTGCACAGACGTTGTCTGTTACATCTGCTGACACATCCAGCTTGCCGTCTGCTGAACCAGTTGGCGTCAGCGGATCACCGTCAGCGCCTGCTGTCAGGGCTGCGTTCATGGTTGCCATGCCCTTGATCTGCACCCAGCAATACTGGCCGTCAGTCGGCGCTGATTGCAAAATGCCTGCACCGATTTCAACAGAATCGGACAGATCAGACGTCACCTTGAACAACTTGTAGCCATCCAAGGTGTAGTAGTAGGCGGCGTTACCGCTTACTGCTGCCACGCTTCCAGCACCAGTGTCGTACTGAACGTACTTATAGATGCGTGTGCCGCTTGTGTCGTCAATGATCGCACCAAGCTGACCCAACTGAAACTCAGGAGTGTCAGCGACTGCTGTGGGGTCAATACCCATTACTGCTGCAATAGCCATAACAGTTCTCCTTTCTTATGTATGGATCACGCCTTGGAGAGCGCGGTTTGAACAGGTCAGATTTCCTGACCAGAACATTGGCGTCACCATTGCGTCTTGGTTGACTGACATCTTTGCTTCACCTGGAACGAAATCCCGTGACGCTGCTACCTCAAGACGGAGATAGTCAGTGTTCAGGAAATACATTCTGTTGGTGTTACATGCGGAATCAAAGACCACATCGCTGTTCAGATACTGGACACTGGTGAAACCAGAGTTTGCCAGATCATCACTGGTGATGCGCTGGATAGCCTGAAGGCTACCCAGAAATGCCTTGTAGGCGTTTGTACCAGCCATGATCAGATCAGGGCTGTCTGCACCACGAACAAGCTGGAGATAGATATTGTTCATATCATCTTGCACGTTTGAGGTGCTGAACGCCGATGACGTTGCAGTGGTTTGCACATTTTGGAAAAACGTAAATGTGCTGGAGTTGATGCCGCCAACAGTACCTGTGCCGGAATCGGCAACCAGTAGCTGAAGACCGCCCACCTCTTTACCACTCGATCCTGTCTTACCAACTACGGCTTTCGCCGCCAGCTTGCGCTGTTTGTGGTCTGGACTTTACCTTTGCCCTCAACTGAATGGTCGGGCATCCCCTGTCAAGTCTCTGCACCTTCCCCTTACGGGGCTTGGCTCAGGATTAGCATTTTAAAGCCTTCCCTGAATTTAAGGGAGTTTCGGCAACCTATTACTAGGCTGCTAGGCACACTTCTTTACCGTCAGAATAGATCGAGGTTGAAAGGCTGTTCATCATCGACTTTTCAAGCACATTGATGCGTGCCTCAAGCAGATTGATGATGGCTTGCTCACCAGAGTTTTTGACTTGCTCCAAGCCAGAAATTGTAACGTTTCCAGCCAGTTGCTTGTATTCGTAAACGGCGCTGGTAAGCACATCTGAGGGTGAGACATCTAGTGTCTCATAGCCTGAATAGAACTGCACAGTTCCATTGTCGGCATACTCAAGTTCACGGACAATATCACGTCCCGTCACAGACGTTTGATTGCCATTCTCGCGTAGTCTACGCAGCAACGCATTGTGGTTACTCACGTTGTCAGAAAGCGTCCGGCTAC
>VMHT01033662.1_pt1 | contig 27498 bp, 31 predicted proteins | sample 4693611 | NCBI WGS metagenome assembly VMHT01 (sample SAMN12280063, study PRJNA550983) | marine metagenome | isolation source: seawater sampled from same location over 5 years 0.02-0.2 micron viral filtrate | place: USA: collected off the coast of southern California halfway between the port... ... | reverse complement strand
ATAAGAATTTAGGTATTGCTGCAGGTTATAATATTGGCATTATTAAATCTAAAACTAAGTATATATATTTGAATTGTCCAGATATGAGTATTACAAATAATTCTTGAATCTTACAACAAATAGTTAATTATCTATTTATGTTTAGAGTCTCTTGTTTACAGATGCGATCTTCCGACAATATTCACAAAAATATTATTACTGCTAGGCGATTAATTATCAAAGCAGTAAAGCAGAAAAGTGATTTTATACTCACACCTGAAATGTCTTCAATTTTTTCATTGAATAAAAAAAAATTATTAAAAACATGTAGTAACATGAAAGATGATTTTTACTTAAAAGAAATTCAAGAATTAGCAAAAAAATATAAAAAATGGATTTTAATTGGATCTATTGCAACAAAAATTTCAAAAAAAAAATTAGCAAATAGATCTATTTTAATTGACAGTAACGGTCGAATAAAAACTTTTTATGACAAAATTCATATGTACGATGTATCATTAAGTAGAAAAGAAAAATATTTTGAGTCAAAAACTTTTTCACCAGGAAAACAAATAAAATTTTTTGAACTCCCGTGGGGCAAATTAGGATTTTCAATTTGCTATGATTTAAGATTTCCTAATTTATATAGAAAATTATCTAAGGCTGGATCAATTTTTTTATCAATTCCCTCGGCTTTTACAGAAACTACTGGCAGAAGGCACTGGCACTCTTTATTAAGAGCTAGAGCAATTGAAAATTTTTGTTACGTATTTGCACCTGCACAAGGAGGAACTCATTTTAATGGCAGAAAAACTTTTGGTCACTCTATGATTGTATCTCCAGATGGAAAAATTTTAAAGGAATTAAAAAAATCAGAAGGAGTAATTACAGTTTCTGTAGATCAAAAATTACCTAAAAAGTTAAGATCAATAATACCAAGTTTAAAAAAAGATTAATTATTTATATGATTTAACTTCTTTAATATTTGAACCAAGCAAATTATTGATATTAAATTTAATTTTAGCTCTTTCATCATTGAATTTGTAAACATTTCTTGCAAGTTCTATAAATTTTTCATCAAAATTATTATTTTTCTCTGCTTTTCTTTTTCCCTCTTCAATGTCCCACAGTTTTAAATTTACTTCTTTTAATTCTGAAATAAGATCTTTTATTTTACTATGATCAGGAATAAATTTTTTCATGGTTGAGTTTAGAGATAAAAGCTCTTTGTTTATAGCATTTAATTTTTCTGTGTCTGATATTTTTACTTGTTTAATTTCTAAAATAGTAATTTTATCAACCAATTCTCCAGCCGATATTTCTGCCAATATTTTGTCTAATTTATTGCTCATTAATATATTTAATTATATCATTCTTTAACTATACTCAGAATAAATAATGTCAAATATATTAATAATTAAACATGGTTCTTTAGGTGATTTAATCCAAGCTAATGGAGCCATAAAAGATATAAAGAAATTTTATCCTAATAGAAAAGTTTTTTTACTTACCACCCAACCGTATTCAATTTTTATGTCATAGTGTCCTTATTTAGACGGTGTTTTAATTGACAAAAGATTGGCCAGATGGAATTTATTTTATTTAAATAATTTAAAAAAGACTTTAGCAAAATATGATTTTAGTAGGGTTTTCGATTTACAAAATTCTAATCGGACAAAGTTTTATAAAAGATTTATAATTAAAAATGCTGAGTGGTCATCTTCTGAAACAGCTTTAGAACCAGGTCAGAAAAAGAGAGATTTCGACAAAGATCCTGTTTTAGACCGAATGGAAATTCAACTCAAAAAAAGCGGTATTGATACTGAATTTACAAAAAATATAGATTTAAGTTGGGCTACTGAAAATGCTTCATACTTGGTAAAATATTATACGAATAGAGAATATATTCTTCTCTTTCCTTTTTGTTCACCTAAACTAGTTAAAAAAAAATGGCCTTACTACCAAGAACTAATTCAAAGACTAAAACAAGAATTTAAAAATAAGTATTCAGTCCTGCTTGCCCCAGGTCCAAACGAAGTTGAAGAAGCTGATCAATTAAACGCTAAAGTTATTTTAGAAAACAATCAACCCGTAAACATTAAAACTTTGATTTCATTAATACATGATGCAAAGTTTATTATAGCAAATGATACTGGCCCAGCACACATTGCATCTCATTTAGATAAAAAAGGAATAGTTTTATTTGGTGGTCATACTTCAGCAAAAAAGGTCAGTATTGAAAACTTTAATTTTAAAGCTATTACAGTAAAAGATTTAAAAGATTTAAAAGTTGAAACAGTTATTAGTGAAGTTAAATCTAAATTAAATTAATATATCTTTTAATTATTTTTTCCCAATTAAATTCTTTTGAAAACTCCAAAGCATTAGCACCTAATTTTAAGTATTGATCATTTGTCAAAATTTTTAAGAGAGTATCGTAAATTGCATTTAGATCATTTCCATTACATAAATAACCTGTTTGACCACTTTTTATAGCATCTCCTTCACCACCATAAATTCCACCAATAGATGGTTTGCCGTAAGAAGCCGCCTCAATATAAGATATACCAAAACCTTCAACTGATTTTTTATATACCACTGAAGGCATAACAAATATGTCTGACTGTTCTAATAATGCTATTTTTTCTTGCTCTGTTGATTTAAATATAAACTCAACATTCTTTTCTAGTCCGAGTGCTTTTCTAAGCTTTAAAAGATTATTCCCTTCATCGCCGTCACCTAAAGAGACATATTTTAGATCTGGATATTTTGGCAAAAGATTTTTAACCGTCATCATGACATTGTGATGACTTTTTCTTCCATCTAATCGCGAAATAGTAATTAGTTTTGGAGACGCTTCACCAAAAATATTCTTTGCATATTCTTTTGCTTCATCATTCACTGGAATTGGATAGTTGCATCCAGGATTAATTACGGTCACATCTTTTATTCCAAGCTTTAAAGCTAGTTCCTTTGTAAACCTTGAATTAGCTATTACATGATCTGCTTTACCTAATGATTTTAAAACTCTTTTATTTAAAGATGATCCTACAGGATGATTAATTTCTTTTGAGTGAATTAAACAAAATGATTTAGTTTTTTTTAAAACACTACTTTCAATTTTTTCAATACTTTTCCAATGATCAAAAAAAGCTGCTCTAATTTCATTAGTCTCCATAAACCCTTTAATAAGATTCGCTTTTCTGTATTTCCTAAATAATTTAAATCCAGAAATTCTCTCAATATCTAGTTTTGAATTTTGATCATATTCTTCAGCATTATCAAAATTTTCTGCAAATACTTTAACTGGTCCGTGATTTAATAAAGCATTAGAAAGCCCTTCCATTAAGTTTTGCATTCCACCAACCTCAGGAGGAAAGTTTCTTGTAGCAACCAAAAACATTAATTAAACCACTTTATGTTACAGCCCATGCTTGGAATTTGTTGATCAGGACCTTTATTAGTTTTAGCAACCATTTTCATGGCAATTTTTAAATCACTTTCTCCATTATTAATTGGTTTCAAATCTTTTAATTCTTTAAATCTGCCTCTGTATTGGAGCTCAAGATTACTGTTGTATCCAAAAAAATCAGGAGTACAAACAGCATTATATTTCTTTGCAACCTCTTGAGTTTCGTCATAAAGATAATTTATTTCACCGAAATTATTCATATCTGCAAATTTAATCATATTTTTAAATGAATCTTCTGGATAATTTTTTGTATCATTCGACATGATAGCTACAGAGTTAATTCCATCTTTTTTCAACTCATTACAATCTTTAGCCAAATCTTTAATAATAGCTTTAACATAAGGACAGTGATTACAGATAAACATGATTAAAGTAGCTTTATCTCCCTTTATATCATTTAAAGAAACTAATTTATTTTTGATTGATTTAAGTTTGAAATCCTCAGCTTTTTTTCCAAAGTCACAAACTGGGGTTTTAGTTAAAGCCATAATGTATTATAATTTAATTAGTAATACATTACAGCAATAATATGATTTATGATTTTGAAGGACATACACCAAAAATAGATCCAGGTAGTTGGGTAGCATCGAATGCTGTTATTATTGGTAGGGTAGAACTTAAAAAAAATTCAAACGTTTGGTTTAACACAACTCTAAGAGGTGATCTTGAACCAATTATTATTGGAGAAAATTCTAATGTTCAAGATGGAAGCGTAATTCATACTGATCCAGGTTGCCCAACAATAGTTGGTAAAGGCGTAACAATAGGGCACATGGTTATGCTTCATGGCTGTGAAATTGCTGATGACTGTTTAATTGGAATAGGTTCAACAATATTAAACAAAACTAAAATTGGAAAAAATTGCATCATTGGAGCCAACGCTTTGGTTACAGAAAACAAAGTTATACCTGAAAGATCATTAGTTCTTGGTAGCCCCGGTAAAGTTGTGAGACAAGTAACTGATGAAGAGATAGAACACATCAAAGAAAATGCTAGGGACTATGTTGAAAATTTTAAAAAGTATAAAAAATAGTCTCTTAATTCTAATTTTATTTACAAGCACTGCATTAGCAGTAGGCAAATCTTCTTCTAAATACGATGGTACTTACACATACTCGGATTACTGTAGAGGTTCAAAAAATAGTAATGCCTACGATGGAAGCCAATTTATTATTCGAGATGGAATTGTAACAAATGATAAAGGTGGAGCTGGTAGATGGACTATTGATGAAAAAAAATCAAAAGTAGATGAAAAAGGAAATATTTACATTAAAGGCATAAGAAAAGGAAATCCAACAGTGGTAAAGGGAAATTTAAATAATGATGAAAAAAAATATTCTGTTTACCAATTTAAAAAGAAAGTAGGAGGAAAGTCTAAGTATTATGGTGATAAAAAATATGGAAATCTTAAATCAAAAAGAAGACATTCAGGTGACAGCGAATACACTCCTTGTATTCTTAATTTAAAAAGAATCGGCGATGTTCCAAAGAAAGTTATCTCTAAAGATGAAAGAAAAGTAACAGAAATTACAGTTGTTTCAAAAAATACTAATGACGATATTGCTTTAGTAAATAATGAGGGCAAGAACCAAAAGGTAAGAGTGGAACTAAGAAACCTAGAGTCCATTACTAAAGGATTAATAATTGTTGTTCCATCAAGCACCCCAAATATGGATGACGAGCTTTATTACGAAAAACAAGTAAGCAAGCATGGTTATGCAACTGCAATAGTATATGGTGCAGAACCTAGGTATCAAAAAAAATTTACAGGTTCATATACAAGTTCAATGATTTTATACGATGCTTTAGCAACGATAGATGAAGTATCTAAACAATTTGGTAAACCCAAAGATGTAATTTTGATTGGCTCATCAACAGGATCATTAGCTATCTTCAAAGCAGGCTGGCAAGATTTGCGAGATAAATATTCTTCAATGAATTTGATTACTAAGGGATTTATGATTAACGCTGCTTGTCCTGACGTGTCTGAAGTTATTTATAGTGATAAAATTCAAATGTATGCAATTAATGGTCAACAAGATGAGTCTACTCCTCCATGGGTATGTAAGAATCTAAAAGATTCATCAAAAAACCCAAATTTATATCTTTTAAATTATTCAGGAGGACATCATTTTGAAAGTAGAATGTATCCACCATCAAAATATGATGTTGAAAGTATGCATGCTCTTCCAACATGTTCATTAAATTACACATCTAACCTTCATCAAATTATTAAAAGAAGAGATGGTACTAAAGAATGGAATGGGGAGAAAAAAGGTTACAAACAGGATCAAAAAAAATGGTTTGGTAAAAATTGTATAGATAAAGGAACCCTACAAGGTTATGAAGAATATGGCGCTAAACAATTTTGGGCTGACGTTAAATCCATCATTGTAGATAAAAAAGATGCTAAATCTTTAAAAGGATATACTCAATAAATCTAATCCCATAACCAAGCAGCACCACGAACACCACTTGAGTCACCATGTTTATTCTTTAGAATTTTTGTTCTTACTTTATCTGTGAAAGCATATTTAGGAATTATTCTTGGTAGGTTTTTATATAATCTCTCTGTATTAGACATTCCTCCACCTAAAACAATTGCTTCAGGGTCAAAAATTCCAATCATTACAGCTATTAATCTTGCAAATCTATCTTCATACAGTTCAAATTCTTTATTAGCTTTTGGATCTCCTTTTTTATCAAGAGCAACAATTTCAGGAGCTTTGTAATTAGTATTGTGTTTAAGATTGAAATTCTTTGCAAACCCAGGGCCAGAAATAAACTGTTCCGCACACAAAGGTCTTCCACAGGTTGGTAGTTTACATTCAATCTTTGTATTTATTTCTTCTTCAGTTGGATAGGGTAGAGGTTGGTGTCCCCAATCACCTGCTACCTGATTAGCTCCCTCAATAATATTTCTCTTAAAAGATAAACCACTCCCAAAGCCTGTTCCAATAATTATACCAAATACACTCTTATAATCTTTACCCGCACCATCTATAGCTTCTGAAAGCGTAAAACAATTAGCATCGTTCATAATTTTAACTTCACAATTTAAAGTTTTTTCTAAATCTTTTTTAAAAGGTTTGTTGTTTAACCAATTAGAGTTAGCATTTTGTACTAATCCCGTTTCATGAGATGAAAAGCCGGGTAGTGCAATCCCTACAGTTGCAATATTGTTGGAAACGTTTTTAAAAGCTTCTACGAATTTTTTTACTGTTGAAATTCCAGAGTCGTAATTTCTATCATACTCAGTTCTTTCTCTTTTAATTTCATCGCCTTTTTCATTGATTAATATAGCTTCAATTTTAGTGCCACCATAATCAATTCCAATTTTAAATTTATCTTTCATATTTAGGGAACCAACCAATTCTTTTTATTATTTTTTAAATCAAATAAAGCTCTTCTATGACCTTTAGCAGCTAGATAAAGCCACTCAATACTCTTTATATTGCATCTAATCACACAAAAATTTTTATAACCAGCTTCACTCTCTTCCTTAGTAAAATCAAAATTATCAAACTTATTATTTAAACCTGATGTTGGTTTATCTGACTCGGTTCCTGGTCCATTAGTGACTAGATAACATTTTCTACTAATATGCCCAGTTTTTTTCCAAGACTCTTTTGTAATTTCATTGCCATGATTAACAGTACATTCAGCTTTAATTCTAAGCTGAATTTTTTCTTCTTTGCCGTAAAATAAAATTGAGCAATTAGGATTTTTTTTTATCTTCTCTATCTTCGATGACCTGATATCACTATGGTATTGAATAAAATTATTTTGCTGATCAGCTTTCCTTAATACTACCACTCTTCCATCTAAATCTTTATCGTTACCGCAAATAAATACTGGTGTTCTAAATTCTGATGATCTATTTTTGACTGCATCTGTTAAAAGAGACCAAATTTTTTTTTCAATTTCTGAGAAATCTTCGTAGTAACTTACAGTTTCTTGCGACACAATTTATTTTCTAAACCTTTTGATCAAGCTAGAAGTATCCCATCTTTGACCACCCATCTTCTGAACCTCACCATAGTATTCGTCAATTATCTTTGTGATTGGAAGAGGAGAATTATTTTTCTTTGCTTCATCCATTGCAATTTTTAGATCTTTTCTCATCCAATCTACTGCAAAACCATAATCAAATTTGTCTTCGATCATTGTTTTATGTCTATTTTCCATTTGCCATGACTGAGCAGCTCCTTTTGAAATAACTTCAATAACATCGTGCATATTTAATCCTGCATTCATCCCAAAATTAATTGCTTCTGATAATCCTTGAACTAATCCTGCAATACAAATTTGATTAACCATCTTAGTTAGTTGACCACTGCCAGAAGGTCCAAGTAATTTTATTTTTTTACTATAACAATCAATTACTGGTTCTGCTTTTTTAAATGGGGCTTCATCACCACCAACCATAACTGTTAAAATTCCACCTTCAGCGCCAGCTTGTCTTCCTGATATAGGGGCATCTAAAAAATCAAATCCTTTTGCTTTAGCTTCTCTATAAAGTTCTCTTGCGATATTTGCAGATGCAGTTGTGTTATCAATATAGATCGAACCTTTTTTTGCAGTTTTAAATAAACCTTTATCTCCTAAAGTAACCTCTCTTAGATCATTGTCATTGCCAACACATGTAAAAATAAAATCACAATCTTTTGCTGCTTCCATTGGGGTGTCCGCTACTTTTCCTTTGTATTCTTTTGCCCACTTTTCAGCTTTAGTTTTTGTACGATTATAAACAGTTACATCATGACTTGCTTTTGATATATATCCTGCCATGGGATAACCCATAACACCTAAACCAATGAAAGAAACTTTACTCATATATGTTTAACCTTTCTATTAATACTAGAGTTATTAGTTTTGGATTTATATTTACATTTTTTTCTAGTGTTGGACAAAGCTTTTTTTTAGGACTTTTTAATGCCCCAATAAGAAATGAATTAAGTATTACACACGGTCAATTTGGAAATATCTATGCAGCAGCTACTATTGTTTCTAGTCTACTTTTAATTTGGGTTGGAAAAAAAATCGATGATTATAGAATTTTAAATTATTCTTTTTTTGTAATTATCTTACTTTTTTTATCAGCATTATTTTTTTCATTCATTAATAGTATTTATTTTTTAGCTTTAGGAATATTTTTAATGAGATTTTCAGGTCAAGGTTTGATGAGCCACACATCAACAACTACAATTTCAAGATTTTTTGAAAGGACGCGTGGAAAAGCATTAAGTACTGCTTGGTTTGGTTTATCTACAGCAGAATTTATTTTACCAGTATTTGTAACATACCTATTAGTTTTTCATTCATGGAGATCGGTTTGGCAAGGTATAGCAATATTAGTAATATTACTTTTACCTATTGTAATTTTAAATACTATTAAATCTATTCAACTAGACTCCAGAGAAGAAAATAAAAAAAAAGATAATGAAAAAATTGCAATTAAAAGTTGGAGAAGAAGAGATGTTATTAAAGATTACAAATTTTATATTGTTTCACTAAATATGTTAGCTATGCCTTGGATTGCTACAGGGGTTTTTGTTTATCAATCTTTTATTTCGGATTCTAAAATGTGGGCAACTTATACTATACCAAAAGCTTTCATGGTTTACTCCATAACATCTATGGTAACTCTTTTTATTTCAGGCTTTTTAGTAGATAAATTTACAGGTAGAAAATTAATCTTGTTTATGAACATCCCACTTTTGTTTGCAATGTTTACTTTATTTCAATTTAATCATGAAATATTTGCTTACGTTTTTTTAGGATTAATCGGTGTGTCCAATGGTTTAGCTAATATTTTGGGTTCTTCTACTTGGGCTGAAATTTACGGTGTAAAATATATCGGCAGTATAAAAGCTTTAACAACAGCCTTTATGGTTTTTTCTACGGCATTTGGTACGGCAGTTTTTGGTCTATTAATTGATAATGGTTTTACAATCGAGAATATAGCTTTCACTGGAGCAATTTATATTCTTGTATCGTTATTCTTATTGATATTTATTAGAAAAAAAGTAGAGCCTATCAGGCTTTAAAATAAACTTGATTTATTGAGTTTTATTGACTAAATAGCATTCATCATGGCTCGAATTACAGTAGAAGATTGCTTAGAAAAAGTTGATAATCAATACGATTTAGTTCTATTGGCAAAAGAAAGAACAGTTCAACTTAATGCTGGATCTCCAATGCTAGTTGAAGAAGACAACGACAAAAGAACAATTATTTCTTTAAGAGAAATTGGAGACGGAAAAATTGATATTAAAGAAATCGAAGCTAGTGCAATTAAAAGATTAAGAAAAGAGCCAGACGAGTTAGAAGAGCAAGAAGAAACAGAAGAAGAGACAAATGACGATTTTGAAAATCTTTACAAAGGTCAAGTTTCAAAAAGTGGTGTTGCAATCCTTCCTTCAAAAAGAACAAGAAGAATTCCAGAATTAAAAAAACCAAGTTTAGCAGATGAAGCTCTTTCAGAGCTAAAAGCAGAACAGCCTGAAATCAAAGAAGAAAATCTAGATACAGAAGAAGCTCCGCTTGAATTAAGTGAAGAAGCTCCAGCAGAAGAAAATAAATCAGAATAAATCATGAAAAAATCGGTTTCAGTTGCACCAATGATGGATTGCACTGATAAACATGAAATATATTTTTTAAGTCTCATAAGTAAGAATATCCATCTTTACTCAGAAATGATTGTAGCAAATGCAATCATTCGAGGTGATAGAGACAAATTATTATCATTCAAAAAAATTGCTAATTCAGTAACTTTACAAATTGGTGGTTCTAATCCAGAGGAACTGGCAGAGGCGTGTAAAATCTCAGAAGATTATGGATATAAAGAAATTAACTTAAACTTAGGTTGCCCAAGTAAAAAAGTACAAAAAAATAAATTTGGTGCTTGTTTAATGCAAGAACCGGATTTAGTTGCAAAATGTATTGAAGCTATGACTAAATCAACAAAGCTTCCAATAACAATTAAAACAAGAATTGGTTACAACGAAGTTGAAAACTTCGAATTTTTAAAATCATTTATTCAAACAACAAAAGATGCAGGTTCACAAAAATTTATTATTCATGCGAGGAAAGCTTTACTTAAAAAATTAAGTCCAAAAGAAAATTTAAATATACCGCCTTTGAAATATGAATTTGTTTATAAATTAAAAGAACATTTTAAAAATGATGAAATTGTAATTAATGGCGGTATAAAAACTACTGAAGAAATTAAAAATCATTTACTTAAAGTTGATGGTGCTATGATTGGAAGAGCAATTTATCATTCACCTTATTTCTTAGCGGAAATTGAAAGAGATATTTTTAATAATGATAATGTTCCAACAAGAAGTGAAGTAATGGAAAAGTTAATTCCATACATACAAGAAGAAACTTCTAAAGGAACACAACTTAATCACATAATGAGACATACAGTTGGACTATTCCACGGACAAAATGGTTCTAAAACTTGGAAACAATATCTTTCCAAAAACATGTGCATTAGGGATGCAGACTTGCAAAAAGTTAATCACATTATGGATCAGGTTAAGAAAACAAATCCTGTATCGTTAGAAAGATAATTTTGGATCTTCTCTCAAACTCAGATATTATTTATTTAATTTTCATTATGGTTGCAACAGCTATACCAGCAGGTTTTGCAGCTGGATTGTTTGGTATTGGAGGTGGTTTAATTACAGTACCAATTTTATTTTATATTTTTAGCACCTCTGGCATAGATCCAAATTACTTAATGCACTTAGCAGTGGGAACTTCATTTGGAATTATAATTCCAACTTCTATTGTATCTGTAATGACTCATCATCAACATAAAGCAGTAGATTTTAGTGTTGTTAAAGGTTACGGAATATTTGTAGCAATAGGAGTTATTTTTGGAACAATTTTAGCAGCAGGATTAAAAACAAAACCTTTAATATTATTTTTTACAATCGTTGTATACATACTAGCTTTTTATTTGCTCTTTCTTAAAGAAAAGGAAGAAAATTTAGATGTAAAAATGAGTTTACCAGCTAGAATTATAGCAGGTTTAGTTAGCGGCTTTATATCTGCACCAATGGGTATAGGAGGAGCAGTTATGAATGTACCAATATTAAAGTTTTTTGGTTACCAGATTAATAAAGCAATAGGAAGTGCAGCTGCTATAGGCTTTATTATTGCATCATTTGGGGCTGTAGGATTTTTAATATCAGGATCTTATCTTAATGCTCAACTACCTTTAAGCATTGGATTTTTAAACATTCCAGCTTTTCTTATATTTTTTCCAATAACAACTTTTATGGCTAGGTTAGGGGCTAAAGCTAGTCATCGTATTAATAAAAAGAAAATGACAAAGTACTTTGGTTTATTTTTAGTAGTTATAGGAACTAGATTTCTTTACGAATACTTCTCTCTTTAAATTTTTTGATCGTATTCACCGACTTTACCAGTCTTTTGTAATAAATTATCAATAAATTCAAAAATCTTCTTTTTACGGTCATCCGATGTTGGACTTTCTGTTACCACAACTAAAGAAGGTTTGTTTGAAGAAGCTCTGATTAAGCCCCAAGAACCATCTTCTAAAGAAAATCTTACACCATTAACGGTTAAAATTTCAGAAATTACTTGGCCATCTATTTTTGTGTTATCTTTTTTAAGTCTTTGAACTTCTTTAACCATTTCATTTACTACTTTATACTTTTCTTCATCTTTACAAAACGGAGCCATGGTAGGAGTTTGAAATGTATTAGGCAATTCTTTTATTAATTCACTCATTTTTTTATTTTGATCATTTAATAAGTGACAAACCTGTATTGCAGAATTAATACCATCGTCATAACCATACCCTAAAGGCTGATTAAAAAAGAAATGACCACTTTTTTCAAATCCAGCTAACGCTTTTTCATCATTAACTTTTCTTTTAATGTGTGAATGGCCTGTCTTCCAATAAATAGTTTTACATTGATTGTCATTAAGAACTTTATCTTTTGAATAAAGTCCAGTTGATTTTACATCTACAACAAATTTAGAATTTTTATGCTTAGGAGCTAAGTTCCTTGCTATCAGTAAACCTATCTTATCTGAGAAAATTTCATTTCCTTTTTCATCAATTACTCCACATCTGTCACCATCTCCATCAAAACCAAACCCAATATCAGCATTATTATTTTTCACAGCTTTTGCAATAGCATGAAGCATTTTTAAATCTTCAGGGTTTGGATTATATTTAGGAAATGACCAGTCAAGTTCACAATCTAGTTCAATTATTTCGCAACCAATACCTCTTAAAATCTCAGGAGCAAAAATCCCAGCTGTACCATTTCCACACGCAACAACTGCTTTAATTTTTTTTACTTTATTTTTACTAATTAAATCATCAATATATACTTTTTTAAAGTTATCTATATTTTTAAGATTTCCTTTACCTGTTGTGAATTTTTTATTTAATGTAATCTCTTTTAGTTCTGACATTTCTTCTGGAGCATGAGTTAATCCTTTTTTGATACCCATTTTTACTCCAGTCCATCCATTTTCATTATGACTAGCAGTAACCATTGCTATTGCATCAGAATTTAAATTAAATTGAGCAAAATAAACCATAGGAGATAATGCTAAACCAACATCTTCAACATCACATCCAGTTGAAACTAATCCTTCAGTTAAAGCTTTTTTAATTTTTTCGCTATAAGATCTGTAATCTTGACCAACAATTACTCTTGGATTTGTCTTTTTTGTATGATTAATAATTTGAGTTCCTAAACCTTTACCTAAATCAGTGATTCCCTCTAAATCGATATCTTTTTCAAACAACCATCTAGCATCATATTCTCTAAATCCGTTTTGATTGATTTTCATAACTCTAAATACTAAAGAATAAGGGAATTTGTTATTAAATGTTTATTAACAAAACTTTCCACTTGCAAAATTAATCAAATGTTCTTATAATGTTCTATTGATTTCGCTGGTATATGGTATATTAAAGTAAATGTAACACAACATATAGTTGTTTTGTTAATAAACCAAGTAAAATAGGCAAAATATGAATAAAAATGTATCATTGGCAATAGAGAAAGCTGTCGGCAGTATAGGCCAGAAGCACCAAAACGAACTAAAAAACAATGGTCCTAAAAAACCAGACTTATTCTCTTTATCAGGAGAAACAGAGCTATTTCAAAATGATAAAGGCATTACAATTAAAATTGATAGATCTAGAGATGCAAATTTAACTGATTTTGGTAAAGCAACATTAACTGACCGATATCTGGGTCAGAACGAAAGTTTTCAAGATTTATTTGCGAGAGTGGCAAGCACCTACGCAGATGATAATTTACACGCACAAAGAATTTATAACTATATAAGCAATTTATGGTTCATGCCAGCAACTCCAGTTTTATCTAATGGTGGAACTGAAAGAGGTTTACCGATTTCTTGTTTTTTAAATGAAGCAAATGATAGCTTAGAAGGCATCACAAATCTTTGGGAAGAAAATGTTTGGCTTGCTGCAAGAGGTGGAGGTATCGGAAGTTATTGGGGCAACCTTAGATCAATTGGTGAAAAAATTGGTAAGGTTGGAAAAACATCTGGGATAATTCCTTTTATTAAAGTTATGGACTCGTTAACTTTGGCCATCAGTCAAGGTTCCTTAAGAAGAGGTTCTGCAGCTTGTTATTTACAAATAGACCATCCTGAAATTGAAGAGTTTATTGAAATGAGAAGACCAACTGGTGGTGACGTTAACAGAAGATCGCTAAACTTGCACCACGGTGTATTAGTTACTGATGAATTTATGAGAGCGGTTGAAACTGGAGGCCAGTGGGCATTAAGAAGTCCATACGACGGTACAGTCCAATCAACTATTCCTGCAAGAAATTTATGGATCAGATTATTAACTGCTAGAATTGAAACTGGTGAACCTTACATTATATTTATCGATACAGTTAACAGACAAATACCTCAGCATCACAAGCTTGCTGGATTAAAAGTTAAAACTTCAAATCTATGTAGTGAAATTACATTACCTACAGGTCAAGATAATGAGGGAAACCAAAGAACTGCTGTTTGCTGTTTATCATCTTTAAATTTAGATACATACGATCAATGGAGCGAAGATCCTCAATTCGTGGAAGATGTAATGAGATTTTTAGATAACGTAATGACTGATTTTATTAATAGAGCACCAGATGAATTTGCTCATGCAAAATATTCTGCGATGAGAGAAAGAAGTGTTGGACTAGGAGTAATGGGATTACACTCATATTTCCAGCAAAAAAATATTCCTTTTGGTTCAGTGATGAGCAAAGTTTGGAATAAAAAAATATTTAAGAATATACAGGAAAAAGTTGATGCGGCTTCAGTAACGTTAGCAGAAGAAAGAGGAGCTTGCCCAGATGCAGCTGAGTATGGAATTAAAGAAAGATTTTCAAACAAAACAGCTATAGCACCTACAGCATCTATTTCAATAATTTGCGGTGGTTCTTCTCCAGGAATTGAACCTATTGCTGCAAATAGTTATACGCACAAAACATTATCTGGATCATTTAATGTTAGAAATAAATATCTTAAAAAACTTCTTCAAAAATATGAAAAAGATACTGACGAAGTTTGGTCTAGCATCACAACGAACCAAGGTTCAGTATCACACTTAGATTTTTTAACTGCTGAAGAAAAAGATACTTTTAAAACAGCATTCGAAATAGATCAAAGATGGGTAGTGGAATTAGGAGCAGATAGAACTCCTCACATTTCACAAGCTCAATCTGTGAATATATTTATACCTGCAGATATACATAAAAAAGACTTGCATGATCTTCATTTCCAAGCCTGGAAAAAAGGATTAAAAAGTCTTTATTACTGCAGATCTAAATCAATCCAAAGAGCCGAGAATGTAAACAACGCATCACAAACTGATGTAACTAAGAACGTTTACTCTAACGGACAAAAATCAAATAATGAGTCAAATAACTATGAGGAGTGTTTATCATGTCAGTAGCAGAAAAAATTAAGCCAGGAATAATCCAGCCAAAAAAAATGGGATTATTAGTAGAAAATCCAGTTTATAAACCATTTAGATACCCATGGTGTTATGACGCCTGGTTAACGCAACAAAGAATTCATTGGCTACCAGAGGAGGTGCCTTTAGGAGATGATGTTAGAGACTGGCAGAAAAATTTATCTGTAGAAGAAAAAAATCTATTAACTCACATTTTTAGATTTTTTACACAAGCAGATGTTGAAGTTAACAACTGTTATTTAAGACACTACACAACAGTGTTTAAACCTACTGAAGTTTTAATGATGATGACGGCATTTGCAGCTATGGAAACAGTTCATATCGCCGCTTACTCTCATTTATTAGATACAATTGGAATGCCAGAAACAGAATATTCTGCTTTCATGAAGTATAAAGAAATGAAAGATAAGTACGATTATATGCAAGGATTTGATGTTAAATCAAAACATAACATTGCAATGACAATGGCTGTATTCTCTGCATTTACAGAAGGACTTCAGTTATTTGCGAGTTTTGCAATACTTTTAAACTTCCCAAGATTTAACAAAATGAAAGGAATGGGACAAATCGTAACTTGGTCTGTAAGAGATGAAACTCTTCACTGTAATTCAATGATTAGATTATTTAAAGATTTTATCAAAGAAGAACCACAAATCTGGAATGATAAATTAAAAAATGAAATTTATGATGCTTGTAAAACAATAGTGCATCATGAAGATGCTTTTATTGATTTAGCTTTTCAAATGGGATCACTAGAAGGTTTAACAGCGGAAGAAGTTAAACAGTACATAAGATTTATTGGAAATAGAAGACTAGAACAGCTTGGTTTAAATCCAATATATGATGTTAAGAAAAACCCATTAACTTGGTTAGATACAATGTTAAATGGAGTTGAACATATGAACTTCTTTGAGGGTAGAGCTACTGAGTATTCTAAAGCTTCTACAAAAGGCAGTTGGGGCGAAGTTTTTGTTAATTAACAACCTTTAAAGGAACTATACATATTAGATAATAATTGAGTATACATTCCTTTACCTTTATCTATTTTTGCACCTAAAGGATCTAAAACTCCTGTTTTAACATTAGTATCCTTCGCTATTGATTTTATAATTGCAGGATTAAACTGAGGTTCTGAAAATAAACAATTTACTTTTTCGTGTTCGATAACTTCTCTTATTTCTGATAATTGTTCAGCTCCAGGTAAAATATCAGGGTTTACAGTTAAAGCTCCTAAAACTTTAATACCAAATCTATTTTCAAAATATTGGTATGCATCATGAAATACCACAAATCTCAAATCTTTTTTAAGATCTTTTTTTATATTTCTAGTTAAATTATCTAATTCAGACTGAGCTTTTTTAGAATTAGCTTTATATTTTGAAGTATTACCCGGATCTAACTTAATAAGCTGATTTTCAATTTCTTTAACAATTACTTTTGCATTCATTGGGTCTAACCAAACATGTGGATCATGTTCACCATGAGCATGTCCTTCATGACCATGATCATCGTGTTTTTTTTCTTTATGTCCGTGCTCTTTATGCTCATCGTGTCCGTGTTCTTTATGTTCATCATGCCCATGTTCTTTGTGTTCTTTGTTACCATGCCCATGATCATCATGACCTTCAAAGATATTTTTTTCTCTAAATTTTAGTTTTTTAATTCCTTTTAAATCCATAATTTCAACATTCACCGCTTCTTTACTTATACTTTTTAGAGGTTTTTCAAGAAACGTTTCCAAATCTTCTCCAACCCAAATAATGAGATTGGCCTTTTCAATCATTTTGGCGTGCGAAGGTTTCAAACTGAAATTATGCGGTGAGTTGTATCCATCAACTATAATATCTGGTTTTCCAACACCATCCATCACATAGCTCACTAGAGAATGTATTGGCTTAATTGATGCAACAACTTTAACTTCAGCTTTTGCTATGGAATTAAAGGCTAAAAGCGTAAAGATAATTGTTGAAATAGTAGTAAAAGTTTTTCTCATATAATGTTATAATATAACGTTTTGTTATAATATAACAAATGTAAATGCAAGAGATATTTAATATGAATAAAGAAACATTAATTAAAGTTCAAAACGTAGGGTTGTATAAAAATGATAAGTGGCTAGTTAAAGGCGTTTCTTTAGAAGTTAAACGTGGAGAAATAGTTACTTTAATTGGACCTAATGGATCAGGAAAAACAACAACTGCAAAAATTGCTCTAGGTATTTACAAGAATATCGAAGGAAAGGTTTCAAAATTTACTGAAAAAGTTGGCTATGTCCCTCAAAAAATTTCTATAGATTGGACGTTACCAATAAGAGTAATTGATTTTATGTTGCTTACACAAAATCTAAGTGATGAAGAAATAATAGATGCTTTAAAATTGACTGGAGTTGTACATTTAAAAAATAATAATTTAAGTAATTTATCTGGAGGCGAGTTTCAAAGAGTTTTAATCGCAAGAGCTATTGCAAAAAAACCTGATCTTTTAGTTTTAGATGAACCGGTTCAAGGAGTAGATTTTAAAGGTGAAATCTCTCTATACGAGTTAATAAAAGAAATCTCAGAAAAGGTTAACTGCGGAATTTTATTAATATCACATGATTTACATGTTGTAATGTCATCGACAGACTATGTGGTCTGCCTAAACGGCCACGTTTGTTGCTCTGGTACACCTCAATCTGTAGCTAATAACAATAAATATCAAGAGCTGTTTGGAGACCGAGCTTCAACAATTCTGTCAGTGTACGAACACAAACACGATCATACGCACTCGCCTGACGGAACAATAAAAAGAAAACAATAAATGTTTGATGATTTTTTTATAAGAGCTTTGATTGCTGGAATTGGAATTGCATTAGTCACTGGACCTCTAGGATGTTTCATAATTTGGAGAAGATTATCTTTTTTCGGTGATACATTATCTCACTCTGCACTTCTTGGTGTTACCATAGCTTTCTTTTTTGAATTAAATATAGCATTTTCAGTTTTTCTAATTTCATCAGCGATCGCATTAATACTTTTAAAACTTCAAAAAACTACAAAACTACCTGGAGACGCATTATTAGGTTTATTAGCTCATTCATCTCTTGCTGTTGGTTTAGTTGTAATTGGTTTTCTCACCTCAATCCGATTTGATATAATGGGATTATTATTCGGAGACATTTTGGCAGTAAACGAAATAGATTTACTGATTATTTGGTTTGGTGGAGCAATTATATTATTAATTCTTAAAATTATTTGGAAGCCATTATTTGCATCAACAGTTAATCATGAACTAGCAGAGGCTGAAGGCATGAACCCTGATAAAGTGAATGCAATCTTTACAGTTTTATTAGCAGCGATAATTGCAATATCAATTAAAATTGTAGGGCTTCTGCTGATAACAGGAATGTTAATTATGCCTGCTGCAATGGCGAGAAATGTTTCCAACAATCCAACACAGATGGTTAAGCTATCAATCATAGGGGGCTTGTTATCAGTAATAATTGGTTTGTTTTCATCTTTAGAAATTAATACCCCTTCAGGACCTTCGATAATTACTGCTGCATTAGTTTTATTTTGTCTTACACTTATTAAGATTAAAAATTATTCTGAATTGAAAAAATGATATCAAATTGATAATTTAAATTTATGGCACAAGCACAAATACTTTCTAGAAATCAGCAGATTGTTTTAGATATTATCGAAAAAGCAAAGGGTCCTTTAAAAGCTTATTCCATACTTTTTAATGTACAAAAAAAAGGAATTAATGCACCTCAACAAATTTATCGAGCTTTAGATAAATTGATTGAAATGGGTAAAATTCATAAAATAGAAAGCAAAAATGCTTTTGTTGCTTGTAGGAGTTCAAATTGTGAAATTTCAAAAGCAACTGCGTTTTCGATCTGTGAAAGTTGTGAAATGGTCGATGAAATCAGCGATACCAAACTTTCAAAATATTTATCAGGTTTTAATCATAAACAAGGAATGAAATTTAAAAGATTTAATTTAGAATTTTTTGGTATTTGCAAAAAGTGTAAAAAAGATTAGAGCACCTCAAAAATATTTCTGCGACAATACTCTCTTTTCATTAATTTTTTTATAAATTAATATAATTATAACAGAAGGATAATTATGAAATTATTAAAAACATTAATAACTATAGTTTTCGTTTCAATATTGAGCTTATCAATAAATGCGAAAGAAATAAAAATGGGTAAAGCTGATTGGGATACAGGTTATTTTCAAGCAGAGGTTTATAAAAAAGCACTAGAGAAAATGGGTTATAAAGTTACGGGCCCAACTGTTATGAAGCCCCAAGTGTTTTACGTTGCAGCTGCAGCGGGGGATATGGATCTTTGGGTAAATGGATGGTTTGGAAACCATGACTCATATGTCAAAGAAGCTATGGGGAAGGTAAAGCCTGTAGGCTATGTTGCAAAAAGTGGTGGTTTACAAGGTTACCTAATTGACAAAAAAACTGCTGACAAATTTAATATTAAATCTGTAATGGATATAAAAAATCACGCTAAGGAGTTTGACTCTAATGGCGATGGTAAAGCAGATATGGTTGCCTGCCATCCAGGATGGGGTTGTGAAAAAATTATATCAAGACATTTTGAGGAACTTGGTCTGGGTGAATTTATTAATCCAATAAAAGCAGATTACTCAGCTGCTATGGCAGATATAATTTCAAGATATAAAAACGGTAAATCTGTTTTATTTTATACTTGGACTCCGAACTGGACAGTCGGTACTTTAAAATTAGGTGAAGATGTAGTTTGGATTGAAGCACCCTTTAGCGAAACAAAAGTAGTAAATGTGCCTAATGCAACTAAATCAAAACTTAATATGGGATTTGGTGTAAACGACATTAGACCAGCTGCAAACGTTGATTTTTTAAAAGCTAATCCAAAAGTAGAAAAGTTTTTAAAAAAAGCATCTATACCTCTGGCAGATATTGCTGCTCAAAATTTAAAGATGAATAAGGGTGAAAAAAGTGAAAAAGCAATAAAGAAACATGCTGAGGAATGGATCAAATCAAATCAAAAAACTTTTAATAGTTGGATAAATTAAGAATAATTTAGCAAATAAGAAAATATGCGCACGAGAGTGCGCATATAAGACATATCTCACTTTTTAGTTGTATTACGGTTACATTAAAAATCTTATCATGTTAAAATTTTTAAAATTTAGGAGGGAATATGAGATATTTAAAACATTTAGTATCAATAATCGCAGCTATTACTATTAGTAGTGCTGTATTTGCCAATGAGATCAAGATGGGTAAAGCAGACTGGGATACAGGTTATTTTCAGGCTGAGATCTATAAAGCGGCTCTTGAGAAAATGGGTTACAAAGTTTCAGGCCCAACTGTAATGAAACCTCAAGTGTTTTATGTAGCGGCAACATCAGGCGATGTTGATTTATGGGTGAACGGCTGGTTCGGTACTCATGATGGTTACATTTCAGAATCAAAAGGAAAAGTTAAACCAGTTGGTTACGTAATGAAGGGTGGAGGAGCACAAGGTTACTTAATTGATAAAAAATCAGCAGATAAATTTGGTATTAAAAGCGTAATGGATATCAAAAAACATGCAAAAGAGTTTGATTCTAATGGTGATGGAAAAGCAGATATGGTTGCTTGCCCTCCAGGTTGGGGTTGTGAAAAACAAATCACAAAACATTTTGCAGAACTTGGTTTAGGAGATTTTATAAATCCAATTCAAGCAGACTACTCAGCTTCAATGGCAGATGCAGTGTCTAAGTACAAAAATGGAAAATCAATTTTATTTTATACATGGACACCAAACTGGACTGTTGGTGCTTTAAAACTTGGAAAAGATGTAGTTTGGATTGAAGTTCCATACAGTAAAACAAAACCAACTAAGATTGCTAACGCTACAAAGTCTAAAGTAAATTTAGGTTTTGGTGCAGATGATATCAGACCAGCAGCAAATGTAGATTTTCTTAAAGCAAATCCAAAAGTAGAGAAGATGCTCAAAAAAGCCTCTATACCTCTTGGAGATATTGCAGCTCAGAACTTGAAAATGAACAAGGGTGAGAAAAGTGAAAAAGCTATTAAGAAACATGCAGCTGAATGGATAAAAGCTAATCAAAGTACATTTGATAGTTGGATTAAGTAAAGGTTCAGGTTAATTTTAATGAGTTTAAAATTAGCCCCTTCAGATTATGAAATATACATTCCAATAGGTGAATGGATAGAAGGAAATATTAAAGAGTGGCTATTTGAACAAAGGCCACTCTTTAAAAAAATTTCAGCCCCAATAGACACTGTATTAAATAGTTTAGACTCTCTTTTTAACTTTATCCCATTTCCAATCATTCTATTAGTATTTGTTTTTTTTGCTTATAGAACTAACGGTCTAAAGTTTGCAATATTTTCTTTTGTAAGTTTAGTTTTTATAGATCTAGTTGATCTATGGTCTGAGAGTATGACCACCTTAGCTATGATTTTTACTGCAGTTATTTTTTGTATGTTAATCGGTATACCATTAGGTATACTTGCTTCTCGAAGTAATACTTTTGAAATAATTTTACGTCCTATACTTGATATCATGCAAACGATACCAAGTTTCGTTTATTTAATTCCTGTAGTAATGCTTTTTGGAGTTGGTTTAACTCCTGGTGTAGTTGCTACAATTATATTTGCTTTACCACCAATTATTCGATTAACAAATTTAGGTATTAGACAGGTTGGCAAAGGATTTAAAGAAGCAGGATCAAGCTTAGGACTTACAAAATTTTTAATACTAATTAAAATTGAAATTCCTTTATCTTTAAAAACTATAATGGCAGGAGTTAATCAAACATTGATGCTTGCATTGTCGATGGTGGTTATTGCAGCTCTTATAGGAGCTGGAGGGCTAGGCTTAACTGTATATATCGCACTAGGAAGACTCGACGTGGGCTCTGCAGTAATTGGAGGAACAGGAATTGTAATTCTAGCAATTATTTTAGATAGAATTACACAAAAAATAATTAAATCACACTAAAGATTTTAATTTTTCAATATGTTTTGGAGTAATTTCACAACATCCTCCAATAATATTAGCTCCCTTACCCTTTAATTTTTTACAAATTTCAAAGAACTTTTTGGGAGTGAGATCTTTTCTTTTTCCAAGTTGAACCTTGGGGTTATTTGAGTCAGGTTTCCAACCTGGTGGAATATGTTCAAAAGCATTAATTTTAAAACCAAATGGAACTTTAAGTTTTTTTGCGTCTTTCATCACTTCGTTTAAATCCTCAAATGAAACACAAGAGGCCATAATCCCAATAGGTTTATGTTTTTGGACTTTTTTTGCTACCGTTAAAAATTTTTCACCTGATGGCAGCAACCCTTTATTCCGAATATGTATACCAACTAAAAAATTTTTTTTGTATTTTTTAATAGCATTTAAACCTAATGAACACTCTTTCCAACTACTCATTACATCTAAATAAAAAAAATCTACGAAAGGATTAAGGTATTTAGCCTGAGAGCTAAAACTTTTCTTAATAAAGTTAAGATCTTTTCCGAGATCTGCAAAATAAGTAAAGTTTTGAGGGGGCAAACTTCCAGCGATTAAAACTTTTTTTTTAGATATAGCTACTGCTTTTTTTGCTAATTTACCTGCCAAAACGTTAAGATTTTTATATTCTTTTGCTAGTCCATTTTCGATCAACCTTCGTTTTCTGCTACCAAAACTATTCGTTACTATAATTTCTGCTCCGGCTTTTATAAAATCTAAATGAGTTTTGATAACTGTTTTATGGTATTTCCGAATATATAAAGCTGAGGCTCCCCACAAAGTTCCATAAGGTTTCACTCCTCGATTAAGAAGTTCTTGGCCCATGCCCCCGTCTAAAATTCTTGTTTTTTGAAAAAAATAATTATCCAGAAATTTCAATTCCAAAGAAAGAAGATAAAAAAACTATGATTGCAAATATTGCAAACCACATGAACCATTGAGATGCCACTTTGATTAAAGAACCTTTATCTATACCTTTCCAAGGCATAAACGTGTATGTGGCCAGAGTAACTAAAATTAAAAATAAAAGTAAATTTGTTAAAGTCATTTATCTTTGGTTCAACAGCATTACTTCTCTTACCTCAGCACCTCTATATTTAGATAACGGTCTAATTAATTTATTAGAAGCATGTTGTTCCATTATATGTGCTGACCAACCTGTTATTCGTGACATTACGAAAATAGGTGTATAAAAATCAATATCTATTCCCATCATGTAGTATGTTGGGCCACATGGAAAGTCTACATTAGGATGAATTTTTTTCTTATCTATCATTACCTTTTCTAAAATTTCATAAATACTAGTGTACTTTTCTTTTTTTAAAAGTTTAGCTACTTTGAACATATAATGTTTCATTGTTGGCACTCTAGAGTCCCCAGTTCTGTAAACTCTGTGACCAAATCCCATCACAACTTTTTTTTTATCTAATGCGTTTTCAATCCAGGCTTTCGCTTTTTCTGGTTTTCCTATTTCTTTCATCATATGCATTACAGCCTCGTTTGCCCCGCCATGTAACGGTCCTTTCAAAGAAGCTATGGCTCCAGTGATTGCTCCATGTAAATCTGATAAACTTGAGGTAATTGTTCTTGCGGTAAAAGTTGAAACATTAAAACTGTGTTCAGCGTATAAAATTAAAGAGATGTCAAATGCTCTAACTATTTCTTTATCTGGTACTTTATTGAACATCATTTTGAAAAAATTTTCTGAGAAAGATAAATTTTTACTAGGAGAAATTACGCTTTTACCTTTTCTGGCTCTAAAATAAGCGGCAACTGCAGTAGGAGTTTTCGCAAATATTCTCATTGCTTTTCTCATATTTGCTTTAGGAGAGTTATCTTTAGTATCCTTGTCCTCTAATGCCATTAAACTTACACAAGTTCTTATCACATCCATTGGATGAGCATTTTTTGGCATCTTTTTAATATCGTTTAGTATTTGTTTTGAGAGTTTTCTCTCAGATCTTTCCTGTTTGATAAATTTTTTGAGCTGATTTTTATTAGGAAGCTCACCATTAAGAACAAGATACGCAACTTCTTCAAAATCACACTTATCACATAGTTCTTGAACCGTGTAACCTCTATATGTTAGTGCGCTTAATTCTGGTACTACATGTGATATTGTTGTTTCATCAACAACTATACCAAGCAATCCTTTTTTAATTTCTTCACTCATTATTCATGCCCCTCTGTAGAAAAATCTGTAATTTTTTTATCAGGTGTATTGTATTTCTCATATTCTACTAACTCGTACAACCTTTTTCTAGTCTGCATTTTGTCAATAATATTGTTTTGATGACCATCGTTAAATATAGACTTTAAACCTATTTCCACATTTTGCATTGCTAGTCGTTGTGTACTTACAGGGTAAATAACAAGGTTATAACCTAAATTTTCTAATTGTTTTTTATCCAATAATTTTGATTTTCCAAATTCAGTCATATTAGCTAGCAAGTATCCCTTTGCTGTTTTTCTAACTTTTTCAAATTCACTTTCATCTTTCATAGCCTCTGGGAAAATCATATCAGCTCCAGCGTCCTCATAAGCTTTAATTCTCTCTAATGTTTTATCTAATCCTTCAACAGAATTTGCATCTGTTCTTGCAATAATAAGAAAATTTTTATCTTTTCTAGCTTTTACTGACTCTTTAATTTTTTTTACCATTTCTTCTTTTGAAACAAGCTCTTTATTATCTAAATGGCCACATCTTTTCTCGGCTATTTGATCTTCTAAATGACACCCAGCTAAACCTTTGCTTTCAAAAATCTCAATTGTTTTTTTACAATTTCCAAATCCTGTATCTATGTCAACTATTGTTGGAAGATCAGTAACTCTTGCTATTTGATTACTTCTATAACTTACTTGCTCTAAAGTTGTTAAACCAATATCAGGTAAACCTAGATCGTTTGACATAACTCCCCCCGAAACATAAACTCCGTCAAAACCTATCTCAGCTATTAGTTTAGCACATAATGGATTATATGCTCCGGGAAATCTCAATAATTTTTTTGATTTTAAATTTTCAATTAAATCTGAACGTTTTTCCGAAACTGTTTTTTTAGTAAAATGCATCCGAGAGGATTTATATTAGAGCGGGGTATAAAAATCAAAGATTATTTAAGTAGTATGAATAAACCAGTCAAAACTAATAAAACAGCTAACGAATATTCTATTATTTTTTTTATTTTAATATCAGTTACAAATCTTCTTAAACCACTCCCAAATAAGGCCCACAAACTAATCGTCGGGAAACATATTACTGCAGCTGTAATTGTCACAAATGCCACTCCAACAAAAATATTTTCCTCCGTAGGAAAAAAACCTGAAGCTACTGTTACCGCAATTGACCAAGCTTTAGGATTAATAAATTGAAACAAAGAAGCTTCATAAAATCTTAATGGTCTTCCTGTTTCTTTTTGAACCATGCTAAATGATCCAATCATTTTCCATCCTAAATAAACTAAATAAATGAAACATAATATTTTCATGTAAAATTGAATTTGTGGGTAGAGCAAAAAAAGATTAGCCAAACCAAAACAAGTAAGTCCAATTTGAAATATGTGACCTAGTGGTATTCCAATTAAATGAGGCAAAGTTCTTACAAAACCAAATTTCATACCTGATGCAGTCAGCATTGCATTATTAGGTCCTGGTGTAAAAAACATGGTAAAATAGAAAGCAGATAGGGCAGAAAAAAGAGCAAATGAAATCATAAATATTTTTCTATGATCTTTTCAAAACCAACAAAATCAGAAATTAATTCATCATGTTTTATTTCATTTTCATTTTTTTCTGTATAGCCATCTTTTACTAATACAAAAGGTAATTTAGCATTGTGAGCAGAATTTGCATCTACCTCGCTGTCCCCAATCATAATGGTTTTTTTTAAATCACCACCGATTATTTCTACAACATTCGTTAAGTGTCTTGGATCAGGTTTATTAAATTCAAATGTGTCAGCACCAGCAATACATTCAAAGTACTTGCTCATATCTAATTTTTTCAAAAGATCTACTGCTAACCTTTCTTGTTTATTTGTACATACAGCCATTGATATTTTTTTATTTTTTGCCCACTCTAAAAATTCTAAAACTCCATTTATTGGTTTACTATTTCGATCAATATTTTTTGCATAAAAATCAATAAATTCTTTTGTCATCTCTTTTTTTATTTTTTCATCTTTTATTTCTTCTTTAAAAGATCTTTGCATCATTACCCACGCTCCTCTTCCTGCTAAAGATTTAATCTCAGATAATTTTTTTTCTGCATGACCAAACTTTTTCATTACATGATTATGTGCTGCCATTAAGTCAGGGGCTGTGTTGACTATTGTTCCATCTAAATCGAAAAGTAATGTAAAATTTTGTTTCATAACTATTTTAACTCAAATACAATAATTTTATTCCCAAATTCTACCAATTCTGGGTACCCTTTTTTTAAGGAAAAACTACCAGTGGCATTTATTAGAATATATTGTTTTTCATCAACAGCATAAGTAATTGGTGGACTAGATCCTATATAGGGTAAAGTAAATGACCATAATTCTTTTCCATCTTCAGAATCTAAAATCCTAAATTTTTTATCTAAAGTGCCGGTTGCTAATAAAATACCAGATTCAGTTCCTGTAACACCGCTGTAATTTTCTGTTCCAGTTATAGGAACACCTTTTTTAGTGAGCTCTGTATATTCTCCAAAAGGTTTTTGCCATTTAATCTTTCCATTATTTAAATTAATAGCAGTAATTGTACCCCATGGTGGTTTAGAGCCAGGATAACCATACTGATCTAAAAGTCTTTTAAAGCTACTATTATATTTATAATAAGGTTCTGGAGAAAATTTATTTTTCTTACCGTTTAAAGTAACCTCTGCTTCCCAAGCAATATTTGATGATGTGATATATAACATTTCAGATCTTAGATCATATGATCCACCAGACCATTCAGCACCACCATGAAAATTAAATTGGATGTTTTTTCTACCAATTTGATAAGGTTCAAAAAATCCATAATTATAATCTTTAATTTTTTCTAAAACATATTT
>VMHT01191385.1_pt1 | contig 27512 bp, 27 predicted proteins | sample 4693611 | NCBI WGS metagenome assembly VMHT01 (sample SAMN12280063, study PRJNA550983) | marine metagenome | isolation source: seawater sampled from same location over 5 years 0.02-0.2 micron viral filtrate | place: USA: collected off the coast of southern California halfway between the port... ... | reverse complement strand
TAATAGAAGGAGTCCACCCTCCCTTGCTAAAAGCACACTTAGGTGGTAAAATTAGCATAGAGACTTTGGCAATCTTTAATAAGATCTTCCAGTATGTTGGAAACTTTGACAAAGATATCAAAGAGGATATAGTATGGAAACCACTCCGTAATAGGGTGTTGAAATACGAACCCTTTATTAGCATAGATAAAGGTAAATATAAGAATATCATCAAAACACAATTCGTATGAAATTTTTTCAATCAGAAGTAGTCCAAAAAGAATTAACACAAATGCAAGATCTCTATATGGAGATTAACAAGATGGGTCTGATGTTGACATCACCTCAGAAGCGAGAACAGTTAGACAAAATGCTTCGTTTAATTGAACTTCAACAGACCATGTTTATGCGTGTTACCTTATCTGATGATCCTGATGCAAAACAACTTGTAGATCAGGTAAAAAATGCAGCAAGTATGTTAGGTATGCCACCTGATGAGGTAGGTCCTCAGTTTTATGATAAACTAAAAGATAATGTAAGAAAAATGATGAAGGAGTTACCAGAATGACTTGGGTATTGATTGGAGTTGTTGTACTGATCTCAGTAACAGGAGCACTTATAAGATATTATGATCCGCATAACTGATATTCCCAATCTTGAGGGATATGGTATATTTGTTGATGGTATAGATTTCAAACATCTCACACGAAGTGAGTGGATAGATCTTGGCAAGTTGCATATGCAAAAACTTGTCATGATTATAAAGTCTACTGGATTGGACAGTAGATCTTTTCATCAAGTTATAAAAAAATGGGGTAAAGACAGACAGAACTATGCAGCAACTCTGTTTGCCAAATATCCATGGGCAAATGGACAAGTAGATCAAATTACAGCAAGTACAGAAGTATCAGACGAAGAGAAGAAAATTATACGAGAGTTTCAACGTGTCGGTGGTTGTAATCTAAAGACAGGTAATACATTAAGAGTCAGTGGTAAGAAAGTCAACGGACAACCCATAGGCATGTTTGCTGATGGTGAGTTGTTATGGCATAGTAATGAAAGTGGTGACATATCATTTACACCCGCAGTTGCATTATTGGGTGCAGAGAATATGACTAACAGTGCTACAGGTTTTATGGTAACTACACCATACTATTACAGTGTAAGTGATAGTTTTCGTAGTGAATTAGATGAGATGATTCTTATCCATAACTTTGTGCCTGGTAGGATAAATCCTGGTCTTAATGATCCACAGGATAACTTGATGTATAAGAATATGTGCCCTGATCCAGATACAGAAATACCTCTAGTCATACAGAGTCCTGCAGGGATCAAAGGACTGCATTATAGTTTTAATACTGTAACAGGTATCAAAGGGATGTCTAACTTAGAAGCAGGAAAAGTATTAGCAGAAATAAGAAAAGGATTAGAAAAATATACATACGATTACTGGTGGGAAAATGATGATGACTTATTAGTATTTGATAACAGTATAGTGCAACATAGAAGATTGGGTAATACTACAAATCGTTTATGTCATAGGTATCAGTTTGACTATACTTATTTACAATTTAAGGTGACAAAGAAATCATACATACCTTACACTCAAGAACCATATATTACAAGATATAATAATAAGATGAATAAAATTACTAAATTACTACAACACGAACACAGTTCTTGCACAAAATAATTTTTATGATATAATGGATAAAAAGATAAAAGATTTTATAGAGAGATGGAAAAAGCGATTGCGTTTTCCAAAACTTCCTCCTCCAACTTGCCCCGCATAACTTATGTTGTTTATTTCCTGTCCACCTGTCTATACTTTACCTGGCACATGGACAAAATGTAATGCTCTCATACCGCATTACAACGCTGACCCAAATCAAACTCTTGGTATTTCTATATTAGTAATATTAGTTCTACTAGCGGGTTTTGGAGTGTATAGAGCATTCTTTAACAACGAAGGTTTAACAGATCAATGGGATGACCATGAAGATTGATACTCAAGGAATGTCATTTGGGGATGGCAACACTGGCAAAACTCTTGAAGAGCAACGTGCTGCTATCCCGCCATTACAGGTCAGAGAAATGAATCTTATATCTGATGCACTCAAGGTAGAGTTAAAACAACTCATCAATGAAGTGTTAGATGAAAGAGAACATCTGAAGCAACTTGAAGGTCCTTATGACTTTCCAGAGGATGAATCAGATGAGTGGTTATACAGAGGTACTTATTAATGAACAACATAGGACTAGAAGTTATCTTTTGGACAGCACTAGCATTGTATTTGCTAACAAAATTAGGTGTATTTAAAAAATGAAACTAACACAAGAGATTATTGATCAGATACAAGAAGCAATGCTTCATACCAAGAAAAATGGTGATATCAACTGGAAAGACACTGATGACATCGAAGTGCAACTAGCAGGGACATTTGCTGCTGATAGATTTATTGTAATTAAGAATAGGACTAAAGACCCTGTTGTAAGTGCTGAACCACATCCTTACTTTGATTATGAGAAGAAAGTCTTTACTAAAGATGGTAGAGAAGAATATATGAAAGAACAAAAGAAATGAATCTTTGGCAAAATTATAAGAAAGTATTGTTTAATACTTTTGATTTACAACCCCCTGATACTGAATTGTATTGGGAAGGTAAACGTGATACAACTCTTGTAGCGAAAGAGTGGCAACATAAATATTTTTTGAAAGCACGTGAGGTAGAAATTTACAATGAAAAGTCTAGCATTTACAACAACATCCTCTATCCTAAAACTGGCAGTAATCTGCCCTGTTTTGGCATGGATCTTATGGGATTTGCTGAGTATAAGGTAATCATAGTATTTGATTTTCAGCATCCTACAGAGAACTATATGTTCTCACATCCAAACCTTCCAGTAGCAACAGAGGACTATAGATTCTTTGAGAAAGGTAATCACTTCTCAGAGAATATTTTTGTACGTAAGTGTAAGATGGATGAGGTAGATCAATACGTAGGAGAGTTTGCACAATATCTCGATGCATATAGAAGGATGGTAGAAGCAGTAGAACCAGATGGAGAAGATACGTCAGTATATGCTGATTTTGATACTTATATGACAAGATTAGATCCTGTCGGTGGATACCTTAAGGGTATCTTCGGAGAGGAGAAAGCAGAAGAGCTTGTCAAATCATTTTTATTCTGCTATAATAAATAGTAATGCTGCATTGCAGTAATATTCAAATACAAAAATACGGAGAATACACATGTCGTTTAGTGCATTGAAGAAGTCTAATTTTCAAGACTTACTTTCTAAAGCAGAAAATCTCAACAAGACTGAAACTAAGTCAGGTCCTGATGAGCGTCTCTGGAAACCAGAGGTGGACAAAGCAGGAAATGGTTACGCTGTAATCAGATTTCTCCCTGCACCCGATGGAGAAGACCTTCCATGGGCACAAGTTTGGAGTCATGCCTTCCAAGGACCTGGTGGTTGGTATATCGAAAACTCCTTAACAACTTTAGGTAAAAAAGATCCTGTTTCTGATCTCAACAGAGAACTATGGAACGCAGGAGCAGAGGGATCTCCACAAAGAGATCAAGCACGCAAACAGAAGCGTAAGTTAAACTATTACAGCAACATCTATGTTGTTAAAGATAGTGCAAATCCTTCTAATGAAGGCAGAGTATTCTTATACAGATATGGTAAGAAGATCTTTGATAAGGTTATGGAATCAATGCAACCCGCATTTGAAGATGAGACACCAGTAAATCCATTTGATTTCTGGAAAGGTGCTGACTTTAAGTTAAAGATTACTAGAGTCGCAGGATTCTGGAACTATGACAAGTCTGAGTTTGCAGAGACATCTACATTAGGTGGATTCAATGACAAAGAATTGGAAGCACTGTGGAAAGAAGAACATAGTCTAGCAGCATTCACTGCTGATGATCAGTTCAAGTCCTATGAAGATCTTAAGTTTAGACTTGAGAGTACTTTGAAGGGTAACTACTCGAAACCAGTCGATGCTGAAACAGCATACGAAGAGGTTGAGGCAGCACCAACACCTGTTGCTAGTGCTCCTGCATCAGTAAATGAAGAAACGGATACGTTATCATACTTTGCACAACTTGCAAAAGATGACTAAATAATGATGACATCTTTCGTGCGATGTCTACATTCGGAACTTACAGACCCCTTCGGGGGTCTTTTTTAATCCATTGTTATATCTGCTGCTGACGTTGCTGAAGGTTGATTCTTACCTTTATTTGCTATCTCATAATATACAGCAACAAAGTCTTCAATTAGTTCTGGTTTAACTACTTGTATATTTTGTTTCTTTGAATTTAACTCTGTTTCATATGTTGCATTAGTTACTGATGCTACAGGTGTTGCTGTAATGGTTGTAGATCCATTGTAATATGCAACTTGAAAATTAGATGGAACAACCTTTCCTGCAGGAACAATAATATTATCAGTAGCATCTTTAACCTCTGTGGTTACATGATGCTTTGTTGCCATAGGATTATCATACTTTTGATTTATAAACTCTTGTAGTTGGGTTACTGACCGTGGCCACTGAGCATATACATCTGTAATATCATTGATAACAAGTACAGTCCAATTATAAAAAGGATTTCGATATAATCTAGTAGCAACATCTTCTGGTCTCTCGCCATCTCTTACATTCTCTTCTGTAAACAGAGTAACTTGTGTTTTATATTCTACAAGAATTTGTGCACGTCTCCATATATTTTTGACAAGCAAATAATCTGAGTCAAGAGGTCTTGACGAAAAGTTATAGAATAAATCGGGAAGTCTTTTTAACATTAGTAAGTTACCACTCCTGTAAATTTATTATCTGGATTTGATTTGAAACCACCCTCTGATGTTCTGACACCAACAACTCTTGATGCTTTTTCGTCCGTATATGAAGCACCTTCCATATCCACACGTGTAAGTTTTGTTGTTTCCATAAACATTAACTCCATAGTTACTAGTGGAATAGATCCATCAAATATTGTTTGTAATTGACCAAATGGTGTAGTGTTTATTGTTAAGTTGGTCAATGCACATATTTTAGTCTTAGGCATCATAGGGTGTTGTATTGGATCTCCTACAGGGTTGCCTGATTCATCACACTGAACAAACTTTGGACATAATACAAACACATCTGGGAATGTAAGTAATACTGCACTACCTCTACCTTGTTTTGAGCCAGGATGCATACCACGTTTAAACCATTCAATTATTTCAATTATCGTTTTACTTTCTTTCTTACTTCTTGCTGCTAACTCAAATCTAAAACTAAATTGTCTACCCTGCATTCTTTGGAAAAACTGTATTGAGTTTTCATTAGGTGCTAGTCCTGCCAATCCTGCAAGGTTTGTAGGATTAAGTGGACTGTTGACACCATATAAATTGGCAGCTTTTGCTGCACCTCCTGCAGCACCTTGAACAACTTTTGTAGGATCAATTCCAAGTGATTTTAACACTTTACTTTGAGCACCACCTGTTACTGGATTGCTAAGATATTGTGCAAGTGCACTACTTCCTCCACCAATCGCAGCACCAGCTCCAGTTGTTGCAAGAAACCTTCCTGCATCGTCTGCTGCAAGTGCTAGTGTTCCTAACTTAAATTCATTATTCCAATCTGCACCATACTTATATTGAAATTCATTAGGTAAAGGTAACATACATTTCTTAGACATTAGACCTTTACTTTGTCTATCTTTCATCTCCTGCTTGTCCTTCAGCAATTGACCTATAGTTTTTTCCTCACCATTTACTATTACAATTAAACTTTTATCTACATTAGGATCGTATATATTTACTTGTCCACCAGAAAATAACTCAGTTTGTGATCTGTCTTTTGCTGTATATAACTCATTAAATCTTTCATTCTGTCCTTCAGAAAAATCTCCAGATGCATATGCACCTTCTTGTGCTTTACCTATAAGATCAATCGCATTACCTAACTGACTTCTTGATAATGAACCAAAAGCATCATTCTGTTCTTTTGCCACAGTTTTCTGTGCTTCATCATAACTATACTTCTCTATCTGTAAAAAAGAAGCAAAAGGTATTTCTGAAAGACCAACTGGATATTCAATAACTGTGTTTTGTGTTTCAGCCATTATCTGTTACGATGAAATTTTTCTATAGGTAGTGTACTTAATAATTGCACTTCATCCTCCTTTATCTCAAAAAAGATGCGATCTGCATTCTTCGGTATATATTGACGTAAAGTTCGTTTAGGAAACCTTTTATTATTTAGTGCCTTTAATCGGGAGTTTGTACCACGTATATAGTGTATATTTGCACCGATTAGATTATTCTTCTTATATTCCATGGCATATACAAGTGGATATTCATCCCATTCTTTCAATCTATCTGCAAATTTAGGATCATATTCAAATGTATAATACTTACCTGTGCTTGGTGTTTCCGTGGCATCATCTAGTAATATATTAAATACCTCTTCTCTAAGTTTAGATTGTGATATTTTATTTCCTTTTAGTTCTGTAATTAGCTGGTCGAATCTGCTCTTCGGTGAAGATTCTGAAGACGTATCCTCTGTTTTCGCAATAGTCATGTGCTGCTTCCCACTTTACTTGATTGATGATGTAGGTTTTTTGCTCTGTAAGAAGGGTTTTACCTTTAGATTTAGGTGGTAATGTTTGTCTTTTTGGTTTTACCTCGATAACCTCTTTAACTATCTTACCAGTTTTAGGATCTACTCTTTCACAATAAAAGTCAGGAAAGTATCTATGAACCTTACCGTCAAATGGGTTGCGATAAGGAATTACAATTTCTTCTGATGACCAACGCTTGACTTCTTTCCGCTTATCAAAGTAAATCATTACTTTTCTTTCCCACAAAGAACGGTATATTACACCCGTAGGATCACCAATATACTTCTTATAGTTGATTACCTTGTACTTTCCCTTGTAAGACTTCATAAATACATATATCAAACCATACGGTTATTTATGGCATCCGCAAGAGGAGTACAGAATTTCATGCAGGCTATTGGAAAGTCTGGTGGTATTTCTGCATCTAATTTATACCAATTCTCGTTTGCTAAGAAACCAAAGTTAGCAAAATTCTTTGAGGACAATCTTGGACAGGACTTCTTAAGGTTGACTGATAATGGTGATGAGTTGAATCTACAGTTGTTATGTAATGAGATACAGTTGCCAGGCGTAACTTATTCTGCATTTGATGTTAAGTCAGTTCATAAAGGTATTACACAAAAAATGGCAACTGCCAAAGTATACAACGAACTGGATTTAAGTTTCTTTATGGATGGAACATCACTACCATTAAAATTTTTTAGAGCATGGCAAGATTTTACACAAAATGGATCCGCTGCTAACCCTGAATTTTTCTATGACGATCAACCATATAAGAGAGCATTTGCATGTAACTACTATGAAGACTATGCATGTGACATGTTCATAAACAAGTTAGAGAAGTTTAAAGGATCATCACCTGAACAAAGAGATGAAACTGGAAATGTAAAGAAAGAAGATTACTTTAATCCATGGAATGCGAGACTCGTAAACGCATATCCATATACTGTAGCATCAATACCATACTCATCTGGAGCAGCTCAACTTGTTAAAGTGACAGTGGGGTTCTACTATGAGTATAGTCACTTAATGCATTCTATGTGACCTACTATATAATATACTGAAATTATAAATTATGGCATTACCTGAAATTGCAACGCCAACCTATACGTTGACAATTCCTTCTACAAAGAAGAGAGTAAAGTATAGACCATTTATTGTCAAAGAGCAGAAATTATTGATCTTGGCAATGGAAAACGAGGATCAAGAGCAAATATTAGACGCTATCACGAATACTATAAAGGCATGTCTTATTACAAAGATAGATATGACAACTCTTGCTTTGTTTGACATTGAGTATTTGTTTCTGCAGATACGTGCTAGATCAATTAGTGAAGAGATTGAGATGAGAGTCACATGTGCTGATGATAAAGAAACAACTGTAGATGTAAAATTTATGGTAGATGATGTCAAAGTCAATTTTCCAAAAGGTCACACTAATATTATAAAGTTAGATAATGATCTAACTATTGAAATGCAATACCCTGATTTAGATTATTTTGCTAAAATTAATTTTATGGATGAAAAGGTCGATGAATACGAACTTGTGGCTAAATGCATCAAAAGAGTTTATGTTGGTGAGGATGACTTTACTTCTGACTCTCTCGATGAGTCAAAGGCATGGGTTGAGGGACTAACTAACAATCAATTTGAAAAAATACAATCGTTTTTTGAGACAATGCCAACTCTTAGACATGTATTAAAGGTAAAAAATCCTAAAACTAAAGTTGTTAACGAGGTTGTATTAGAAGGATTATCTGATTTTTTCGTATAGCCCTCTTTCACGAGGGCATCATGACCTTCTATCAAACTAATTTTTCTCTGGTACAACACCATAAATATAGCTTGACAGATATTGAAAATATGATGCCTTGGGAACGTGAGGTATATGTAAATATGCTTGCACAACACCTACAAAAGGAACGAGACCGTATCGCTGAGGAAAACCGACGCTAATGAAAGAAGGAGCAATCGCTAATTTTTTAAAAAACTCTATGCAAGAATTGTTTGCAGGGGTTAGTGGTGCTGTTCGTCCACAAAGCAATTACGTACCTGCTATTGTACCAGTTCCCGTTAGTGATGCTAACAATCAGTTTGCGAGTGGCACAGAGACATATAAAGCAGCAGATGATATAAAGAAGAAAGAAACAAAAGAAACTATAGAAGTAGAAACTATAGAGAAGGTAATACCAAAAGTAGCACAGCAAAAGAATTTACCATATAAAGTAGAAGTAGAATTAGCAGAGGGTGGTCTCGTAAAACGCCCAACTATTGCAAAGGTTGGCGAAAAGGAACCTGAGATAGTAACTCCTGTCAAGAATTATGGAGAAGCAGTAAACGAAATTTATAAAGAAGGTGCAGCAGTTCTTATTAGTTCTTCTATAGGATTCTTAAAACAACTACCCGCATCTCCTGCCAGAGGTGGTGTCATGGCAGAGGCACAGAAGTTAAAAGCAATATTTGGTATATCGGATACAGCAAAACCCGCTAAGAAAATTGGATTGAAATCAACACTAAATTGGTGGGGTGGACAGAAAATGATAGGTGGCGGTGCAATGTCGCCAAAAGAAGAGAAAAAAGCACAACAAGATCCAACAAAAGGATCGGGTAATCCACTTAATTTTTTAAGTAAACTAAGCAAACTTAAAAATCTTAAACTAGGTAAGAGATTAAAATTCCTAAAGAAAACAAAAGTAGGAAAAAAAATTAGAAACGTTCTTGCTGTTGGTAAGAAAGGAATGAAGAGTGCCAGTAAGGTTGCTAAGTCTGGTACAAAACTAGTCAAGGGTGCAAGTAAAGCGGGAACAGCATTATTAAAGAAAGGTGCTAAGAAAGTTGCTGCAAAGGTAGGTGGTAAAGCAATAGCAAAGGTAGGTGCAAAGGCACTAGGTAAAGGACTGTTGAAGAAAATACCATTTGTAGGTCTAGGTGCAGGACTATTATTTGCAGGACAACGATTGATGTCAGGTGATCTTAAAGGTGCAATGCTAGAAGCAGCATCTGGTATTGCAGGTACAATACCTGGCGTTGGAACTGCTATATCTGTAGGTTTAGATGCCACACTTGCTGCTAAAGACATGGGCGTATTGCCAGGTCAAAAGGAAGCAGAACAGCAACAAAGTGGTGTAGAAGCACCTGATCCTACTAAAGACATGTATAGTAGACCAATTATATTGAACCCATCTACTCAAAAAGCGTGGGAAAAAGCAGTAAATGCTGCTGCTAAAGATGGTATCAACTTACCTATGAGTGTGACATCATCATATAGAAGTCCCGAACAACAACAAGCATTAATAGACGCAGCTGAAGCGGGCGATGAAAACGCCATAAATCCTGCACCTGTAGGACAGTCACCACATGGTCAAGGTTGGGCAATTGATATTGACTACTATTCAAAAGCAAACCAGTGGATGAGAGACAATGGTAAGAAGTATGGTTTCCAATGGCAGGGTGAAGGAGATCCAGTTCACTTTGATTACTATAACAACGAACCTAACGATAAATGGTTACAACCTGGCAAAAATAAGTGGATTCCTAATCTTGATGATCCAGTAGGATCACCCTCATCAGGTTCTACTTCTCCCGCACAAGGTGGTGGAGGTGGATCTTCTATTACAGCACCTGGCACAGGTGTCTCAAAACAAATGTTAAATAATGAACCAGTAACACAAGGAACAGGTGGAGGTGAAGGAACTCCTAACGTAATTCCTATACCTGGCAAACCTAAAATTGTATATGTACCATCACCGCAGAATCCTGCATTGATGGCAAAGGCAACTAAAAAGGTTGACTTAAAAACAGTTATTGATCCTATGGGCAAAGGAGTAGTAAGAACTTAAATGAAATTACCTGGCGATTCCGATAAACAAGATAAGGGCGTATCACATGAGATGATGCAGAGATCTCTGCAGTCACAACGTCGTGTGGTAAAACGTGTTGGATTGTTAGAAGATAAGGTTGAAGCACTAGAGTCAGCTGAGGTTCAACCTGGACTTCCACTAGGTGAGATAGCAGATGGTGCTAAGAAAATTGCTACAAAGGTAGGAGATAAAGCTAAGGATGTAGGCAGTTCTATAGGCAAGAACGCACAGTTATTGGGTGATAAAGCAGGTAAGGCTGCACAGTCAGCTGGAGAAAAACTTGGTCAGGCAAAGGATGCTGTAGGTGATAAGTTTGGAGAAGCAACTGATAAACTAACAGACGTAGGTAAAGGCATACGTAATTTCATAAAAGATAAAACAAAACTTGCTAAGTCTCTTGGAAAAGATAAACCCAAATCACCGATTGGTAATAAACCAGAAGGAGAAACAGTCAGTGGTACAAGCACAGTAAAACCTCCTACACCTACATCACAACCACTAGACCCACTAATTCCAGATCCAGTCGCAGCACAGGGTAAAGATAAAGATGGTAACACCATATATGATAAGAACGAGAGAGTAAGGAAGTTCTTTGAATCACAAGGTAAAGAAGTTCCTGCAAAATATGCTAAACCTAGCGACTCACCTAAAGTAGAATCATTAGAGAATGTAGGAGCAAGTGAGGATGATGCTACAGATAAGGTAAAGAAAGATCTTAGTGATGAATTTGAAGTAGATGAGAAGATGAAGAAAGCATTTAGCGATGCATTGGCACTGCCCGCTAAATCTGCTGCTGTTGCAATGACAGATTTATTAGAGAAGATTCCTGCACCAAGTAAGGAATCATCTAAGATATTGAATAGAAATATTAGTAAGTTAGCAGCTGCATTTAATTTAGGTGCTGCTAGTTCTGAAGTTGCGAATGATGAAGAAGATAATGATAGCGAGGAAAGTGGAGAAAAGAAACCAAGATGGCAAGTAATGCTAGGTAATTTGATAGGAAAGGCATTTAAGAGTAATAATACAGAAGCTGAAGGTGGTGGCGGTGGTCAACTTGCACTACCAGCTGGTCAAGCAGGAGATCCTTCATATGGAAGACGTGCACCATTCACAGGAACTGCTGATGGTATAGGACTTGGTGATCCTAAAACAGGTGAGAGATCAATGCAACCTATTAAGAAACGTAAATCTCTTGCTAGGAAACTATTTAATTTGACACCTATGGGTATGGCATTTAATGCAGGTACCAAAATATTCCAAGGTGCAAAGGGATTAGCTGGTAAAGCATCTGGTATGAAATCTGGTTTGAAAGGTATAGCTGGCAAAGCATTTAGTATGACACCTATGGGTATGGGTTTAAAACTTGGTATGAAAGCATTTGGTGGCATCAAAAATATATTCGCACCAAATAGTGAACAGACAGTCAATTTAACAGAACTGACTGATAAAACTATACAAGAAAACAGAGAATCTGCAGATTCTAAGACAGAAAAACAAGTTGCACTTGCAGCAGGAGTAACAGTTGGAGAGGATACTCCTCCTCCCTCCCCTTCTCCACAAGAAGGTAGTGAACTTGCACAACCTGAGATTTTTGATTCTCCCTACCTTGACGTATACAATACAACATCACAATTCTAATGTCAGTAAATCAGAAATCAAATTTTAATATAGTTGGATTCTTCATTGCTGACTACCCTCCTGTAAGCACCAATCAGGTGTTATATGTCAATTATATTGAGGATATAAGATCTGCTACCATGCTTATGGACGTACAGATAACAGATACTGAAAGTGGTTTCTTATCACAACTAACAGGTATGGAGAACGTATTCTTAGTAGTTGATGATAGTGAAGGAAAAACACAATTAGGTGGAGATTTTGTTATTTACGATATACAAGATAGGAAAAATATAGGTGGAAAGTCATCAGCAGTGTTGAGATTATGTAAAACAGATTTTTTAAATAACGCTGCTAATAAAATATCACGTAGATTTGGTAAAGGTGGTGGTAATAAAATAGATAGGATCGTTAAGAAAGAGATCTTGCAAGATCTCATGGGTATTGATCCAAATAGACTTGTAGATTTTGAACCAACTTTAAATAAGTATTCCTTTATATCTCCATATTGGAATCCATTTACAGCAATAAGGTGGTTAGCTGCAAAAGCAATACCCGCAAGGGGTAGTGGATTTTCTGCAACTGCAGGATACTGTTTCTACGAAACAAGGTCTGGATATCATTTTGTTTCATATGATTCTTTCGCCAAAAAAGAACCTGTTACTAGAATTGTTGCAGGACATGAGGGAGCAGAGTTAGAAGAGGAAGATGATAAAGGTATTATATCAGTATCAAAAGTAACTGTAGAATCGTCATGTGATTTATTAGCGGGTATGAATATGGGTTCTTATCTAAGTAACACTATGACATTAGATTTAAGAGACATGAAATATCAAGAATATCCTTTCAACATCAATAAATATTATAGGAGTGTTCCATTGATGAACTCTCGTAGAACACCAGAATTCTATAAAGGATTTGATAAGAGTACCACATATACAAGGATTATGTCTAAAATATCTGACTCTGCATTATTTACTAGAGGAATATACACAAGAGATTTTACAAAACAACTCTCACAATCCTCATTAAGGGAAAAATTATTTTACAATAAAAAATGCACTATAGAATTAGTATCAGATTATTCATTAGAAATTGGTGAGGTTGTACAATTAGACATATACAAAGGGGGTAGAGATAGAGAACAGGACTATGCTAACTCTGGTAAATGGGTTATAGGCAAAGTCGAAAGAACATATAAAAACAGTGAAGATAAGATGACTACCAAACTCACATTATTTACTGACTCGGACGGTGAAGAAGCATGATGAACGAAAATATTGCTAATTTTATAGGTAGAGAAGGGTTCAACTGGTGGATTGGACAAGTAGAAAATGATGGTAGAAGATTTTGGAACGCATCATCACGACTTGGACTAGGTGGTTGGGATTATAGTGACTGGGATTGGACTAATAAAGTAAAGGTTAGAATTGTAGGATATCACAATCCAAATAGAAAAGAACTGCCTACAACAGATTTGCCATGGGCACAGGTATTGATGCCACCAATATATTCCATGAGATCAGGTATGGGATCTATACATCAATTGCAGATCAACAGTTGGGTTATTGGGTTCTTTATGGATGGCACATCTGCACAAATCCCTGTTGTTATGGGAACTCTTGCTGATGAAAATCCTGGCGGAGGTTATGGTGTAGAAGGTGGTAAAGAAGAAGGATTCGCACAATTAGTATCACCTGACTATGAGTATCCAGATCATAGTGACGATGGTAGTATATCGCCAAATACAGGCAGTACAATCGAGACTAATGAAGAAACTGGTGTAGATGAAGCACCAAAAAATAATGATGGACATACGCATAATTCTACTGATGATAAGAATGAACGTGGTCCTGCAAAATTGGAGAGTGAGAAACAGGCATTAGCAACTGAAAAACAAAAGGTCACAGTTCAAGTTGGTAATGGTAAGTGTGGATCAGAGACTGCTACAAAATTAGAAGGTCCTCTTGCTGAGTTTATGAAGTTTGCTCGTGGCGTAGAAAAGAATGATATAGATCAATTTATTAATAAGTTAGATGGTTCTGTTGTTGACATGGACTATGAGATAAACATCATGTCACAACGCATACAAAAGAAACTTACAGGACTGACTGCAAATATCAAGGGCGTGGTCATGGAAGAGACTAATAAACTTGTGCAAGATGGTCTAGATCAACTTAGTATTCCAAATCCAGAGTTAGATACTGCAGTCAGAACGCAACTTAAGGATGTTGGCGATCTTGTATCATGTCTATTCAAACAATTATTAGGGGAACTTGGTGATTTTATCAAAGGTATGTTAAAAGACTTGGTAGAGAATGTATTAGACACTGCACTATGCTTGGTTCAAAATTTACTTGGTGAGATTATGAAGAAGTTGATGGATAGTATACAAGGTGCATTGGGTATATTGAAAGGTGTCACTGGTGCTATCAAAGGTGCAGCACAAAAAATACAGAATCTACTTAATAAGGTAGGAGATTTTATAGATTTATTCTGTGATGGTGCTTTGTCATGTGCTATTGGTGCTTCTGTGTTTGAGACTGGTATCGGTGCAAAGGCAAAAGGAAATGATGCAACACAGAAACAAATAGATCAATATAAAGTCAAACCTCCTAATTCAGTATCAGTTGTTGGTAATGGTAAACCCAAGAATGGATTTGTACCAGTGGTTGATCGCAATGGAATTAAGAAAGTATTTAACACTAAGAATGGTTCATTATCAGATCTTAGCAGTTCAATTGGAGTATCATCTGGATTATCAGAAAATTCATTTGATACACGAGGACCTCTTGAGAAATTTGAGGGGATTAACTTCTATGACTCAAGTGGTAATATAGCAAGTTCAGCAGTTAACTGTTCTAGTGCTAACCTTAACAAGAAACCATGCTTCCCAGAAATGGTATGGGATAACTTGAAGTCAACAAGTCCAGTTAAAGCATTACCTATTATAGATGACATAGGACAAATACTTGGCGTATTCATGCAAAAGAAAGGATCTGGTGTTGGATTAGAAGCACAGATCAAAGCACAGTTTACATGCAATGAACCAGAAGGCGGTGGTGCTAAATTTAAACCAAATATCGTAAATGGTAAGGTTGAGTCTGTTGATGTTATCAATCCTGGCATAGGATATGGATTTGACCCTGCTGATACTTTCTGCCCTAAAGAACAGTATGCAGTCACAGTGCCAAAGGTAGGATTGCAGCAGTTTGTTAATGATGGAGAGTATCTAGAACAAGTTACCGAAGGAAACCCTGATGTGTTACAAGTAGTGGATACAGACTATTCTGAAGATGATATGTTGATAGCAACTATAGACCCATCATTCAATTCAAATTTCGTTGCAGGACTGCAGTTAAAAACTAAATCAGGGCATGAGTTTACATTGAATTTCAATAGCAAGTTCCCAACTTTAGTGATACCTCAAGATGCAAAAGCATTGTATTCAAGGTGCGGTGATATCATACCCAAGTTAGATAATGTAAATATTACAAACGTGGGAACTAATTATAAAGATCCAATCATTACTATTGGTGTTGGTGATAAACAGCAACAGATTGGAACAGCAACCACAGATAAAGATGGAAGATTGATTAATATAACTATAGATACGCCAGTATTAGGTTTTGTAAAACCAGTTGTAGAGGATAGAGGCACATCAACAACTGGGGGAACTGGAACTGGTGCGAGATTAAGCACATCTTACATTTACACAAGTCCTAGAGAAATCAAAGAGACTAACGTGTTACCATTAACACAATATATTGACTGTGTGGGTCATCCTATGATAAAATCTACGAAAGAGGATGAAGATACATCATTGCAAGATACTGGATTTAATTTAGTAGACGGTCAAGATACCTCTACAACAACTGATAGCACAACAACTAACACTGTGTCTACACCAACTGTTACTGATCCTGTGTCAACTCCAGTAAATCAGGACAATACACAACAGACTACACAACAGACTACACAGCAAACCACACAACAAACTCAGCAGACTGATAACAATCAGCAGCAGAATCAACAGCAAGGTGGTTACGGAGGTTACTAATGTCTATTAATCCATTTTTAGGCGGGACTATTGTTAATAATCTCCTACCTAAGTTAAGAATAAGATATCCAAAGAACTGGGTACAGTCTACATCTATAGGTCATATGTTCGAGATGAACAGCACCAGAGATGGAGAATATATACGTTTGCTAAATGCAAATGGCAATTTCCTGAACCTAGATCAGGATCAAAACAATAATCTAGTATCGTATAATGATACATATATTCTATCAGACCATAATCTTGTTATAAAAGTTGGTAAGGATGTAAATTCTGACCGAATGGCACTACATGTTATTGGAGACGTAAACATATATGTTGAGGGTAATATGCATAGTGAGGTCGAAGGTGACCGTTTTGATAGAGTGAATGGTAACTACCAGATGCAAGTCGGTGGTGTATGCACTATTCAGTCAGATGAAAACTTAGCAATACAAGCTAAGAATGAAATGAAGTTAGAATCCAATGCCTACACAAACAAGACAACGTTCTTGGAAAATGATTTGAGTGAAGGCGGTTCTGTTAAAGAGAACGTAAAGGGTAATTATGAAGTCAAAATACTAAAAGAGTCATCTACATTTTCTATCAATAGTGATGGAGATGTTCGTACTAGAGCAGCAGGATGCAGGTACGAAAAAGTAGACGGAAACTTACTAACACAAGTTGGTGGTAAAGTCTTTACTAAGGTAGATGGTGGATCTAAATCATGTATAAACGGAGGTGCATTCGATGGAATGATCTCCTCACCTGATAGTAATGCATATAAATTAGATGTCACAGGAACAATCAAAGGCGATGCCACAGGCAACATTGATGTTGACGCGGGTGGAAACATTGATCTTGATGCTTCTGCAATATACTTGAATTGATAGTAGAGTTCACAGAGTAAAATGACACAACATCACATGTCAGTAAGTAAGCAGGAAGCAGAATTTTTAAAGTGTATTCTTGCAAAACATTTAGACGATTTCGTCGAAGAAATGGTGCGGGAAGATACAACAGGTAAAGCAATGGATAATATGAAGGCAAACAGAGAAGCAGGACTTGAGTTAATGAGTAAGGTCGAAGAGACTATCAGACGTGCTGCTAGGGCGGGTAACACTACCTACTTTACAAAGTCCTAACCACGTGCTATACTAGTTTTATCATCGCATCCTATTAATGCATAACGAAGAACTAGAAACCCTCGAACAAGTGGTAGTTGATATCACATCAAGAAAATTTGTGCTAATAAGTAATACAGGTGACCGCAAAGAGGTTGACTGCGACATGGATCAATTCATGAGAGTCCTTGACCTTGTGCGTGAACTAGTCCCATCTGATGAGGTAATTTACGTCTAATGTCTTATAATCACACATACGCACAAATCAAAGACATTCTAAAAAAGTCTAAAAAGATTACTAAACCAATGATGCTAGAGATAGCACGTCTTGCTATTAAGGAAACTCTAGGTGATAGAGTTGAATTTGATTCTATTGAATGGGATAGTAGATTTATCGACCTAGATGCTGACAGTCTGGACATGGTAGAACTTGTCATGTTTTTAGAGGAATGTTTTGGTATAGAGATTCCTGATGAAGAAGCAGGAAATATTGTCACTGTTGGTGACGCTATTGAAACAATCAAAAAATGCAAAGCGAATAAAGGAAAAGTCAAGAAAATTTCAGCAGAAGCACTAAAAAATAGACAGACTGTTGTACCTCATGCAGATAGTCCAATGATGTCTAAAAAACCTCTAGATACTCTTAACAAAACTATGCCTAGCGATGCAGACTTATCAGAACTTGAGTGATACCTTTTGTGAATGGTTTGAGGGTGAGTTTGATAATTGGACACAAGCAGCATCAAATCCTACAAAATGGGCACATATAATAGTAAAACACGAGAAGATTGATGAATACAAATATCATACATCGTCTCGTTATAGTTACATGGACAAACCATACAGAGAACAGACTGTAGAGATAGAATATGTGTCACCTGACTTAATAATAGTTCATAACCCTGCATGTGATATGTGTTTCAGATGGAGGGAAAAATATTTTGAGGGAGAATCTGAACCAGAGTGTCAATGGAAAGGTGATCCACTAGAGAGTAAAGCACGATTATATGAAAAAGAATACCATACTTGGGACAAAGGATACTGGCAAGGTAGTGAAGGATTTTTTACCTTCAAAAAAACTGTATAAATATACTTGATAGTATTATTGTGGGTATGTAGTGGCAACTCGTAAGATCTCCGATTTGACATTATTAGGTGCAGACCAAGTATCATCATCTGATACTCTTCTATTACTTGATAATTCAGATCCAACCGACCAAAATAAAAGATCCGCAGTAGGAAGTATTTTTACTGCAGTTCCTTCTGGAACATATTCATCACCTGGTGTTCGTTTTGAAAGCAAAACTAAAACAGGTGTATTTTCTGAGACCCAAGGACAGGTTGGTCTTGCGATGGGTGATGCAAGATTAAATTTACAGAAAGTTGGAACCACTCTTAATATAGAAGCACGAGATGACGCTGACCAAAATTTAGACTTTAAACTATCTGCACAGGGAACTGGTAAGATACGTTTGGGGTCTGTTTTAGCAATTAATGATCTCAATTTCATCGTACCTAACTCAGTAGATGAGACAAAGGTAGCAAAGTTTAGTTCAACAAACCTGACATCGGGTTTGACAAATACATATTCTTTCCCTTCATTAGAAGGACAAACTAATACAACTGATGAGTTAGTTACATTAAAAACTACTCAAACACTAGAGAACAAAACTATTGTATCTCCTACATTTACAGGATCATTATCAATAGAAAGTTTTGTAACTTCTGGTAATGCAACTATTGGTGACGCTAGTAATGATAGTTTGACTGTTAATGCTGCTGCTACATTTGCTGCATCAACAACATTTTCTAACACACTGATTATTAGTCAGGGTGCAACTGTTACTGGTGATCTCATTTTGAACGACCATATAGACCTGGTTGATGATAAAGAGATTAGACTGGGAGATGATGATGATTTTGTAATTAAACATTTTGCTAGTGGTGTAGCTTGGATAAAGCACACAGGTCCTGCACTGGGACTTTATTGCAATTATATTGAAATTAATAGCGTATCAGGAACTGATTTTGCAGTATTTTCTCCTGCATACTCTAAGATACTACATAACGGTGCTGACCGTATTACAACAACTGCAACAGGAATTACAATTGGAGGTGCTATAGATGCTGTCACATCTATCACAGGCAGTGGCGACATCACTATTGCTACTGATAAGTTTACTTTGGATAGTGCTAATGGCAATGCAGTATTCGGGGGGAACATTACAGGTGGTGGCAACATCACCGCATCAAGTGGAACTACGTTCCAACTTGGTTCATCCGCATCTGCCAAACTCGGTATTGGTAGAGCAGCATCCACGTATAATCTAGAAGTTGAAGGGTCTATATATTCTACAGGCTCAACAATCATTGCAGGAAATGGATCTGCGGGTAAGTTTATCCTTCAAAAGGGTGCTGCTGCCATAGGAACACATTTTACTAACAGCGTTGGAACTGATGAAATGATACTAGATGCTAATGCCAATCTTGGTGTTGGCAAATCACCTGGTCAAAGACTGGATGTATCTGGTAATGCTAATATTGATGGAGATTTGGTAATAGTAACCACTGATGCATCAAACAACACTGGTGGTAAAATCAGTGCTAGAGAAGTGGTTCTTACGGATCCTATAACTAACAGTACAACTACCTTAAACTATGCTACTTCTGGAGGAGTTTCCAGAGCAAGAGTGTTCTTTACTAACTAATTTAAAACAATGGCGACCAAACAAAATGGAGTCTTAGCAACATTTACTCCTACAGTCTCAAAATATACTAACCAAACGCTTGCTGCAGGAAGTAATACCGTTGCACCTAATGGGTACAACATTTACACGTGTCCTGGTGCCACATTAATGAGTGGTAAATTGTTTATTTCAAACAATACAGGTGGTTCACTCAACGTAAAAGTCGCTATAGTAGAGCAATCAGACGTTATACAATTAGATGCTCCCTCAGCACAACCTGGTGCTCCTTCAAACTATACTGGTTTTGTTCTTGGCAATGGTCAGCAAACTGGTTATACATCCTCAATCGTTATAGACTATAGTTCTTTAAGTGGAACTTTTGTGGTAGGAGAAGTAATATCTTGGACAAACAGTAATAGAAGTCCTTCAGCACAAACCGCTATATTGCAATATCATGATACATCTAATGGAAGACTATGGTTAAGAAATATGTCTCATCCATTAGGATTGGATGTGCCAGGTGATACAACCTTTACTGGTGCGGGTGGTGCATCATGTGCTGTAGGTCCTTCACATGCAGGAACTGGTGGAACTTTAGGATGGTCTGGTTTGGTAAGATATTTTGATCCTTTAAGTGGAACGATATACTTTTTGAATCGTGAATTTAGAAATAATTTAGATTATGCAAACATATATGATACTGCTACTGAAAATCGTGAACTAGGTAATAACAATGTTGAAAGATCCTTAAGTAAATTTTGGAGACCTGTTACAACAACACAAACTAGATATGCTGCAGCGGGAAATACAACACCAGCTACAGAATTTATTGATAATAATGGTGTTGAACTGTTGGTATCTAGTGTAGCAACGACAACCACTGAGCAAATAATCGCCAATGATTTAGCAGTTGCTGACAATGATATCAAAGAGATAAGTGGAATTCTCCTTGGTACTTATCAATCGTTATATGTAGAATCAACTGGAGCAGTTACCTTCACCTTAGTCGGATTAGAAGAACAGGCTGAAATTCCTTCATAACAGAGCATTAAAAGATGGCACTTACTAGACTAAAAAACGTCTTTACATCAAAAACTGGACGTTGCTTATACGTCAACTCTGATGATTTCGATGCATCAGATAGTTTTGACAATAGAGGTAACTCTCCAAACCGTCCTTTCAAGAGTATACAAAGGGCGTTAATTGAGGCAGCAAGATTTTCATATAAAAGTGGACAGTTTAACGATACATTTGAGTCTTTTAGTATAGTATTATATCCTGGCGATTATGTTATTGATAACAGACCAGGCACAAATACATCTGGACAGGCATTTATTCCTGCTGATATCGCTGAATTGAGTGGATCTAGCGATGTTAGTTTAGTAGACGACAGTGGTAATGTCAATCCTGATAACATATTATATAAATTTAACTCAACAGAAGGTGGTGTAATAGTTCCTAGAGGTACATCTATCGTAGGTATGGACTTACGTAAGACTAAATTACGTCCTCTATATGTTCCTGATCCTGCATCTGGATCTATTGCTAATTCTGCAGTATTCAGAGTTACTGGTGGATGTTATTTCTGGCAGTTTAGTTTCTTCGATGGTATATCACAGGGTGTATATAAAGACCCTGCACAACCAAGTGCAGCGTCACCCCCAACATTTTCTCACCATAAACTAACATGTTTTGAGTATGCTGATGGTAAGAATACATTAAGCAGCACAAATGGCACAGATGGTAATGCATTATCTGTTACTGACCTTCAGTTATACTATCAGAAGGTAGCAAAAGCATGGCAGGACATACCTGACAGTACAAGTGTTATATCTGCTGACGAATTACAGGCAAGAGTAGAAGAGAATAGAATCGTAGGTCCTAATACAGCAGGTCCTAAAACAATTGGTAGTGTTGTTACTGACTTTGTTAGCACAAACGTGTTCACAACAACTGCAGAAGTCACTACGACTGATGCTCACGGGTTCTCTGTTGGAACTCCCGTTTTAGTTGAGGGCGTGACAGGAACTGACGCATCAAGGTTTAATGGATCTTTCTTTATCAGTGCGATACCAACACCTACAACCTTTAGATATATTATTAAGAACCCTAATACAGGTGCACCATCTGGTAACCCAACTGCGGGTGGATCAACGGTAAAAGTAGAAGTTGACAACGTTGATAGTTCATCACCATACATCTTTAATATATCTCTACGTTCTACATGGGGCATGCAAGGTATGCATGCTGATGGTAGTAAAGCAACTGGATTTAAATCTATGGTTGTTGCTCAGTTTACTGGTGTATCACTACAGAAAGATGATAATGCATTCATCAAATGGGATGGATCAGCATACATTGCAGGATCACACACTGATGGGGATAGTATATACAAAGCATCATATAGAAACTTCCACGTCAAAGCATCAAATGACTCAGTTATACAGGCGGTGTCAGTGTTTGCTGTTGGATTTGCTGATCACTTTGTTGCTGAGTCTGGTGGTGACCAATCAATTACTAACTCTAACAGTAACTTTGGTTCATGTGCATTAAGAGCAAAAGGATTTAAAGGTGCACCATTTACACAGGATAAAGCTGGAACGATCACTCACGTTATTCCTCCACAAAAATTATCAAGAACTTATGCACTCATAAGTGGAACTACATTTACTACTACCTTCGATAATGTTAGTGTAACTGCTACTAATAATACTCATGGCATTGTAGCTGGTGATTATGTAAGATTTGAAACCTCAGATAACATAGAATCCTACCTTGTTACTGCAGTCAACGGTACAAGTGGAGAGTTAACACTAAACAGAGGATATAGAAACTTAAATGGTGCAACATCTGGTTCTGGTAAAGCAGCATACAAAGGAACTGTCAGTGAAATACCTGTTGGTTATGTTGCACTTGACGTACAGAAAATACAAGACAATGCATCACAAGGTAATAGTAACTGGGCTATCAACCAATCAGGTATATCAGTTGGCGACTCAGTAGTTAATGGTGGTAATGCATACTTAGCAACAGCAGTTGCAGGATCTGGATCTACAGCAGGAGCAGGAGGAGGTCCTGTTCATACATCTGGGGTTGTCGTAGATAATGAGATTACATGGGCATATATTGGTGCAGTTAACACGAGACTATATCTCTATGGATATACATCTGTTGCAACTAAACCCCCATATAAACTACAGGGTTTCAGTATTGGTGCTAGAAAACAAGATAAGTTATACGTATCATTGATAGATGGATCAACTCAGTCAACATTTGCAGCACTGGTAACTCCAGATGGTAGTGCATCACCCACAGATGCAACATACACTAATGTAACAGAGCAACAGTTTACACCTGGTGACACTAATCATCCACTACAATATGACACATATCATCAAAACTGGTATGTCAGGGTAACTGCTGCTACATCTGGTGACAGCACTGTAAATGGTACAACAAACTATAGAGGTATACACTACCATTTGGGTAATGAATCATTCTATGCCAACTCATTATTTACTGGATCTTCATACACTCAACGTATTGCTGACAACAGATCATCTAGAGATAGAACATATAGAATGCGTTATACTGTAGATAATTCTTCAGCATTGTCAAGAGAACCGATTAATGGTTATGTAATTCAAGTTAGGAATAGTGTTACAAACTACGCAAACGTTTACTACATCTATGATATAGAAGTAGCACAAGAACTTAAGCAGTCAGTTCAAGATGGTATTTACTACGTCACTGTATTGAAAGGTAGTATATCACCTACAAATGGTAACCTATCAGACTTCTCATTTGCACAGAATATCAACAACTTATATCCTACCTTAGATAAGGATAATCCAATTGAAGATCCAGGTGCAGCGACATCTGTTGCAAGTAATATTACTGTTGGTTTAGTTGAGACTACTAATGGATCTGGAATAGAGGATCTATCTCTATCAATTACAAAAGAAGCAGTAAACACATATGTTGAGGAAGGTAATAACTCATATGCAAACTCTGGTGGATCTGGAAACCCTGCACAAACAAACTATATTAGTCTTGAAGCAAGAGATGGAGATGCATCTGAAGTTGACAAAACCTTACGTATGGTACAGGTTAATGCTACAGGTGGAACAGCAACTGAACTTAGACGACCTAGTATTCTAAGATCGGGTAACCACACATTTGAATACGTTGGTTTCGGACCAGGTAACTATTCAACTGGTTTACCCTCAGTTCAGAATAGAGTTCTTACTGATGCTGAGACACTACTGGCACAGTCACAGAAGGAAAACGGTGGTATCGCATTCTACTCTGGTCTTAACAGTAATGGTGACTTGTTTATTGGTAACACTAGAATCTCTGCTGTTACTGGTGAAGAAGCATCACTTGATACACCATCACTATCAATTGTTGGTGAGACTGCAAACTTACGTCCTGTATTTGATGAAATCATTGTTAGGGATAAGATTACAGTTGAGAATACACAGTTAACCAGTGTATTCAAAGGTAGTATTGAAGTCAATGAAGATGTAATCATTAGCAAGAACTTAGAAGCTGGTGATATTACAATCAAAGGTGAAGCATCAAACAACGAAGCAACTAAGAAAATTAACGTTGTAACAGGAACACCAAGCACTTCTAATGCTGCCAACACAGGTGACTTTGGATTCTTAGGTAACATTTCAGCGGGTAATCAATTAGGTTATTACTGGACTGGTGCTGCATGGGCAAAGTTTGGTTTATCTGATACTGGTAACTTACAAATTACAGGTGGTAGTGCGTCTGGATCAACATGGATTGATGGTGCAGGAGACTTACAACTTAAGAACGGACTAGGACTAGACATACAGTCAACTGGTACACTAAGAGTAACAGGAACAGGTGCTACTGAACTTGGTGGCAATCTAACAGTCACAGGCACATCTGAGTTTAATGACACAGTGGATGTTGATGCAAACTTTGCAGTTAGAAATGGAACTACTGACAAGTTTACAGTCGCATCATCTACAGGTAACGTTGTAACTGATGGTAGTTTAACAGTCAATGGTGACACCGATATTGGTAGTGATACAAATGACACTGTAACTATCAGTGCATTAATTGACTCTGATATTGTACCATCTGGAACAACTAGAGATATTGGTAGTGCAGCAAACGACTGGAGAAATGGATATTTCTCAGGCACAGTCACTGCAACTACATTCACTGGTGCACTGACTGGTAACGTAACTGCAAGCACTGGATCCAGTTCATTTAATGATCTTTCAGTCAATGGAACACTAACTGCTACTAACTTGACAGGTAACGCAGACACCGCAACAACACTAGCAACTCCTAGAAATATTGGTGGTGTATCGTTTAATGGTAGTGCTAACATAGATCTACCTGGCGTTAATATTGGTGGTAACCAGAATACATCTGGAACTGCAACTAACGCAGACAACATAAATATTGATGAAGTAAATGGTAACACTGATTATCAGGTAACGTTCTCAGCACAGAATGATGGAGGATATAATAGACAGTATATTGATACTGATAATGCTCACTTGTTGTATAATCCTAGCACCAACTTACTTAATGGGTTAAATATTGGTGTTGGCACTATTACCGCAACAACATTCGGAACTGATGCTCAAAACGCATATGGTGCAAGAACAATATCTACTTCAGGTCCTAGTGGTGGAAACAATGGAGACATCCATTATAAAATATAATCTCTAAATTATGGCAATACCTTACGATACAACAAACACAGGAACTAATGTTAGGGACGCACTTGACAAACACCTTCGTATCAAACATAATGGTTCGTGGCAATATATTGAAGACGTTAACATAAAAGATGGTGGGTCATGGTATGATGTCAAGGAAGTCCATGTTAAGTCAGGTGGTTCGTGGAATCTTGTTCATGAAGGTGAGCATTTCTTATTCAAACATGATCTAAACACTAATAGTTCTGGTAATTTTGATTTAGCATCGTGGATATCTAATTTTTACAGTGGTAATAAAATTAAGGGTTTACTTACTGTTACTTCTAATAAAAGTCGTCAACAAGTAAATCTTGGTAGTTTTAGTAGTGATTCTAAAGTCTATCTTAGATTAGAGAGTGGTGCTAGAATATCTGCTAGAGGTGGTAGTGGTGGTAATGCAGGACAAAACTCAGCATCTAACGGTCAAAACGGACAAAGAGCACTATATACTAGAACACCATTCATCATAGACAATGGTGGCATCATCGCAGGAGGCGGTGGTGGTGGAGCTGGAGGTCGAAATGGCACGGTTACTCAAACTATTACAGAAACAAATAACTGTATGAAAGGCAACCAGTGTACCAATCAATATGATGTCACTAACAACACCTCTGGTGGTGGCGGTGGCGGTGGTGCAGGATATCCTGGCGGTTCTAGCGGTGGTAATGGAGCACAATCTGGTCAAGCAAATGGTGGTGGACAAGGTGGAACTGGTGGAGCAGGATCCGCTAGATCTGGTGGTAATGGTGGTGGTCTTGGTCTTGATGGCAACAATCCACAAAATAACCAAGGTGGAACAAAAGGATCTGCAGGAAATGCTGTTGATGGATGGAATTATAAAGATTCCGCAGAGGGTGATGGTAATGGCGACATCCGTGGCAACAAAGTAAATTAACTTAGGAGAATTATTATGTCACTAGAAGACATAGACCCACAATTTAGATTAGATGCAGAGGTAGCACCAACCTTTGTCGTGAAAAATTACGACATTGACACTGGGGAGTTCCAAGTATTCTATAATGATGGTACACTTAATAACGATGAGTGGTACGGTCCTCTGTTCATGGATTTAGATTCTATGAGACCAGACCATGAGGAACCTATAAGATTCCAAATTGCACAATACGTATACAGTGCTGTCGAAAACTCAAGACTAGCAGAATGCAACATGGATGATAGTAAACAAGTTTTAGCACAAATGATGGGTGTAGAGCAATCAGTAGATATGGTTGAATTGATGAAACATAGGCAGAATCAATCAATAATGGAAGAGACTCATGTAGATCCTACATTGTCTGCAGCACAAATTGTTAATATATTCAGTGAAGATGACTTTGACGACCAGTTTGAAGCACTTAGTGCTGAACTAGCAGAGGATTGAAATGCAAGAACTCGCTACTACACCTGATGCGAGAATATCTCAATATTCATTCGGACAAAGTATATCACAGTTCGGTGTAACAGTATATTCATGCAAATCAGCAAGAGAAGGTAAAAAAATATTTGGCAATGATCCTGATCCTACCACTGAAATCATGGTAGAGACACAGGATGATATTATATCTGCACATATCAAAGACAATCCCAACGGGAAAGTAGCAGGATATGAAGATATTATACGGGAGTGTGGTCACACATATCAAGTTCATTATAGAACAGTATCATTTGGTAGCACATGGAAGAGTTGTTCACTCAAACCCGCAGGATATTCCATTGTATATCACAATGGTGCACACACAAACTTTAGATTTCCTGGCATCAATAGACTGACATCACTAGAATCTGGTGGGTTAGCAGCATGCTCTGGATTTGATAGTAAGGTTGCTACAGGCAGAAAGA
>VMHT01111743.1_pt1 | contig 27517 bp, 19 predicted proteins | sample 4693611 | NCBI WGS metagenome assembly VMHT01 (sample SAMN12280063, study PRJNA550983) | marine metagenome | isolation source: seawater sampled from same location over 5 years 0.02-0.2 micron viral filtrate | place: USA: collected off the coast of southern California halfway between the port... ... | reverse complement strand
CGCTCGCGTAGAGGGTGCACCAGCACCGCCAATGGGAACGGTCCATTCGTGGTTGATGGAGGATAAACATCTGAACGTCAAGGCCGTGAACAAAAAACACCCGAAAGGAAAGGAGGCCATTTCTCACTATTCCACAACCACGTCGAACGATGAAACGGCTTTGGTGGAAGTCATGATTGAGACCGGCCGTCGACACCAAATTCGCATGGCGATGCAACACATCGGTACACCAGTGGTTGGTGATGAGCGGCATGGTGCCCTGACGAATCCGTACAAGCGAGTGATGCTTCATGCCTCAGCGTTGGAATTTCTTCATCCTGATACTGATGATCCGGTGCGTTTTGAAGCCCCCTTTCCTCAAGGTTTCTGAAGCGAATTAACCATTCTAAAACGCCTTGAATGAAAAGTGAAAACATGACGACGGTCATGTTCACGGTTATTTCTTTGTTTAAAATTGAGTGATGTATGGGTTCAATCAATGTTGAATCCCATGGCTTCGCAATCTTCGCATTGGTCAACGTGTTCGGCACCAATGTTGTCGGCGCGGCCGCATCGGAGACAACACCGCTGGGCAACGAAAACAGGGTTCAACTTTGGAGGTTCCATGGGTGGCGAAATCAAGTACAGGCTAAGAAGGCTTGTTCTTGAGTACAGCCGCGCAGCACGACGATTTTGATACATTACCTACACCATTCGTTTCATCCAAAACCTCAATTGCACATCGCACAAAGAAAAGCACGACTTGAAGAACTGTTGACCATTCGTTGCTTACGGAGCGTTTGCCATGTCTGTAGGCCAAGACGGATGGATTGAGGTCAAAGGGGCGCGTACCCACAACCTCAAAGACATCTCAGTCAACCTCCCGAAAGGCAAATTCGTGGTCATTTCCGGCGTATCTGGTTCTGGAAAATCAAGCCTTGCGTTTGACACGCTGTACGCCGAAGGACAGCGCCGCTATGTCGAGAGCCTCTCTTCCTATGCCCGACAATTTATTGGACAGATGAAAAAGGCAGATTGCGATTCCATCGAAGGCCTCTCTCCCGCCATCTCCATCGACCAAAAACAAGGGAGTCATAACCCCCGTTCAACAGTGGCAACGGTCACGGAGATCCAAGATTACCTCCGCCTGCTCTGGGCGCGAATTGGAAAACCACACTGTCCGACCTGCGGTAAAGAAGTCGCACGTCGCACGGTACAGGAAATCGTCGACGATATCTTCTGGAAAATGGAAGCGCACGGAATCGCCGTGTGGAGCCCTGTCGTTCGGGCGAGGAAAGGCACTCATGTCGAACTTTTTCGTCAGTTGGTTGAGCAAGGCTATCTGAACGGGCGAGTAAACGGTCACGAAACATCGTTTGAGTCTCCCCCCACCCTCGACAAAAATTTCCGCCATGACATCGATGTTCGTATTGACCGCATGCGCTGCAATCGTGACCGGAGGCAACGCCTCACCGAAGCCGTTGAGTCGGGGCTCCGCCTTGGCGGTGGAACGCTGGCGGTCGAAAGCCTTGAAGCGCCGAGCCCAGATGTTCGACTCAGTAAGAATTCCAACGCACATGCAACCGAACAAGGCCAAACCATCGCATGGTCCGAAGACTTTGCATGCCCAGAACACGGAGCATTCATGCCCGAACTGTCCCCTCGCGTCTTTTCATTCAACTCACCTCTTGGCGCCTGCAGTTCGTGCCAGGGTCTTGGAGTTCAACGCCAATTCAACATAGAACTCATTGTTGACGGTAACATGAGTGTATCCAACGGTTGCGTAATCCCATGGCGCCAATCCATGTCCCCTTCGTGGTATCGCAAGCTGCTGGAATGCACGTGCGAACACTACAACATCTCAACGACTCTGCCTTTCGAGATGCTTGACGAAGATGAGAAGGACATTCTGCTGTATGGCTCGGGTTCGACCATTATTCATTACGAATTCACATCTGAAAACGGTTCGCAATACAAGTACAGCAAACCATGGGAAGGAATTGTCCCGCGGCTCGAAAAAACCTATGCTGAAACAACCTCGGAACGAACCCGCAATCGCCTCATTTCATGCATGACCGATCTTGACTGCCCGGCTTGCGGCGGCGAGAAATTGAACAATGCGGCAAGGTATGTCACCGTAGGTGGAATCCGCCTCCCTGACGTGAGCAAATGTTCGGTTCACGACGCTCTCGGATTGGTCCAGGCTTGGAATCCGGAAGGCGCCGGTCCCCCAGCAGAATTCCAAGATATTCTCGAACCTTTGGATGAACGTAGCATGTTCATTGGTACAGAGATTATCAAGGAGATTGAGAATCGTTTGAGCTTCCTCGACAGTGTTGGCTTGGACTATCTGACGTTGGACCGAAAAGCCACGACTCTTTCAGGTGGCGAAAGTCAGCGTATTCGCCTCGCAACGCAGATAGGTAGCCGATTGACCGGCGTCATGTACGTTCTCGACGAACCGTCGATTGGGCTTCATCAACGGGACAATGACCGGTTGTTGAAAACCCTCCGTGAATTGAGCGACCTAGGCAACACCTTGTTGGTCGTAGAACACGATGAGGACACGCTTCGTCAAGCGGATTGGTTGTGTGATTTGGGTCCAGGAGCAGGCATAGAAGGAGGCGTAGTGGTGGCCAACGGTCCCCCAGAAGACGTGATGGCCTCAGAAGATTCCATCACTGGTGCTTACCTCAGTGGCCGAAAATCCATCCCTTGGCCTGAACACCGCACATCTCCATCAAAGCACCACCTCAAAATCAAAGGCGCCCAACACAACAACCTGCAAAACATCAACGTGTCTTTCCCAATTGGTTGCATGACGGCGGTCTCCGGTGTGTCTGGTTCCGGTAAGTCTTCTTTGGTTTCAGGAATTCTCGCCCCAGCACTGCAACGGGAAGTACACCGCGCTGAAACCCTTCCAGGCAAACACCGCTCCATTGAAGGGATGGAACACGTCGACAAAGTCATCATTATCGATCAATCCCCCATCGGCCGAACCCCTCGTTCCAACCCGGCGACGTACACCAAAGTGTTTGACGAAATCCGGAGCCTTTTTTCCAATACAAAGCTCGCCAAAGAGCGTGGCTACAAGCCCGGACATTTCAGTTTCAACGTCAAAGGCGGCCGCTGCGAAGCGTGCCGTGGAGGAGGTTCTATCAAATTGGAAATGAATTTCCTTCCCGATGTTTGGATCACGTGCGATATTTGCCACGGCAAGCGGTACACGCGAGAATGTTTGGAGGTGGAGTGGCGAGGTCGTACCATTCACGATGTTCTCGAAATGCCAGTGGCTGAAGCGGTTGAATTCTTCAAAAACCATCGAAAAATTCACCGTACCTTGGAGACGCTCAACGCCGTTGGTCTCGGTTATATTCGCCTTGGCCAACCAGCGACTACCCTCTCTGGAGGCGAAGCACAACGAGTGAAATTGGCCAGTGAACTGCGACGCATGCCCAACAAACACACGGTTTACATTCTCGATGAACCAACGACTGGTCTCTCGTTTAGCGATGTCGCCAAACTCATCAATGTCTTGCACCAACTTCGAGACAAAGGCCACACCATGATCGTCATTGAACATCACCTCGATGTCGTGAAGTCCTGTGATTGGGTCATTGACCTTGGGCCGGATGGCGGTGAACGTGGTGGGCAAGTAATTGCGACGGGAACGCCGGAAAAAATCGCCCAAGTCACTGATAGCCCAACAGGCCAATTCTTGGCTAAGATGCTGAACCGATGAAGGCGCAGACTACAAAGAGCGCATTGAACAACCTCTGTTTGCCCTACGGGCACGGTGCAGAACATGCCAGTCACTCGGGTTGAAGTCACGCCTCGCCAAGGGGAAGGAATGCGGGATGTCCGGGGCGATGTCGTACGTCGTCAACTCAACGCAGATCATGCCGTCTCCATTGGGCGCGTGCGCTCAATATGCGGCTACCTCATCAATGCAGAAACACCTTCAGAAACCATCGCCGACCGGGTGGACGACCTCTTTGCAGACCCCATCATTGAACACGGCGCTACCAACACGATTCTACTGGGGACGGAAACATTCTCAGAGACCCCTGACGCCGTCATCACGGTCGGTTTCAAACCAGGGGTCACCGATAACCCCGGCAAGGCTGCAACCGATGGATACCTCACCCTCTTTCCTACGGACAGCGGTGCGAAAATCGCCACCTACCTCACCTATGTTTTCTACGGCCTACCCACTGGTTGCGACGTGGAATGGTTGGCTGGAACCCTTCACAACACGTTGATCGAACGAGCGTTGGTGGCCGACCAAGACCAATGCCAGGCGCATTCGTGGCCTGAAATCACCTTCCCAACCCCTCCCGAACAAGTATTCATCGAACCGCAACCTGTCAACTTGGAATGCGATGACGCTTCGTTGGAAGCCATTTCAAACGATGGCCTCTTGGCTTTGAACCTCAATGAAATGCATGCCATTCAAGCTCACTACAGAGACGATTCCATTCGGGCCCAACGTGAGGCCATGAACATCTCGCCCGATGCGCCGACGGACGTGGAATTGGAATGCCTTGCTCAGACTTGGAGCGAACATTGCAAACACAAAATCTTCGCTTCCAAAATCCATCACATTGACCACGAAACGGGTGAAGACACCATCGTTGATTCGTTGTTCAAAACATACATCATGAAGCCAACCCATGACATGCAACAAGAAGTGGATTGGCTGCTCTCCGTGTTCCATGATAATTCGGGCGTCATCGCATGGGACGATACATGGAGCGTTTGCATGAAGGCCGAGACCCACAATTCACCTTCTGCACTGGACCCTTATGGCGGAGCAATGACCGGGATCGTTGGTGTGAACCGGGACATTTTGGGAACGGGACTAGGGGCTCGACCCATCGCCAACACCGATGTGTTCTGCTTTGGACCGCCCAATTGGGAAGGGCAACTGCCAGAGAACCTCTTCCATCCTTCTCGGGTCCTTCGCGGCGTTCACGCAGGCGTTCGAGTTGGTGGAAATGAATCCGGCATCCCGACTGTGAACGGCGCCATCGTGTTTGATGACCGCTACATCGGAAAACCACTGGTGTACTGCGGCACGGTTGGCATCATGCCCCGCCATCTTCCCGACGGCCGTCCTTCACACATCAAAACACCCGTCGCTGGCGACATTGTCTACATGGTGGGCGGGCGCGTCGGGTACGACGGCATCCACGGAGCGACCTTTTCATCACTTGAGTTGACCGAGGAATCTCCTTCAAGCGCCGTTCAAATTGGTGACCCCATTACGCAGAAGAAAATGATTGACATGGTTCTCGAGGCACGGGACGCTAATCTGATTACGTGCATTACCGACAACGGAGCCGGAGGCCTTTCCTCGTCCATTGGAGAAATGGCCGAATACACCAACGGCTGCGAGATTGATTTAGCAAAGGTCCCCCTCAAGCAAGCAGGCCTTTCTCCTTGGGAGATTTTGGTTTCGGAGAGCCAAGAGCGCATGACCATCGCCGTACGCCCCGAAGACCAAGAGGCCTTTGAAGCCCTAGCGACCCTTCATGAGGTCGAAGCGACAGCGGTGGCTACGTTCACATCAACAGGCATGTTTCATGTCAGGTACAACGAATCGACGGTCGCCTACCTTCCGATTGAATTCCTTCACGAAGGCGTTCCTCAACTTGAACTGGAATCCGAATGGAACCCTCCCGTTCAGGAACCCTTCGTTCCATCGATGGACGAAGATCACACCGACCTTTTGGAACGCATGCTTCAACGCCCTAACATTGCGAGTAAAGAGACATGGGTTCGCCAATATGACCACGAAGTCATCGCGCAGACCGCCATCAAACCCTTCGTTGGTGTTGAGCGGGATGGCCCTGGTGATGCGGGCGTCATTGCTCCTATTCATGGCGATCCACATGGATTGGTTATCTCATGCGGTATTGCTCCCCGCTACTCTGACATTGACGCTGGTGCTATGGCGGCAGCCTCCATTGATGAAGCCGTTCGAAATGCGGTTTGCGTTGGCCTGGACGTGGATAAAATGGCTGGCTTGGACAATTTCTGCTGGCCCGACCCTATTGAATCCGTGAAAACACCCGATGGGCGATTCAAGTTGGCTCAACTGGTCCGAGCGAATCGAGAACTGGAACGTGTTTGCAGAGCCTACCGCCTTCCGTGTGTAAGTGGAAAGGATTCAATGAAGAACGACTATGGGACAGGGGAACACAAAATCTCCATTCCACCTACCCTTCTCTTCTCGCTCTTTGGCGATCATCCGGACGTTCGCAAGAGCGCTACCAGCGATTTCAAGTTCGCCGGTGATAAAATCTACCTCGTAGGTACGTCTAAGCAAGAGCTCGGGGCTTCTGAACTCGCTTACATGCTGGTGGAAAATGGCCGTGCAGCGGGCATTGGAGGGCAGGTTCCACAACTTCCTCATCCGGAACAAAACCTTGCTACCTACCGCGCTTTGTCAAACAGCATCCGTGAAGGCTGGGTTCGAACCGCACACGACTGCAGCGAAGGAGGATTGGCCATTGCCTTGGCCGAGATGTGCATTGGTGGCCGTATAGGCGCCACCGTAGACATCGACGGTTCTGGTGAGGGTGATGTTTGGGGCCGCCTTTGGGGCGAATCCCTTGGCCGATTCGTTGTAGCGGTATCTCCTCAGCACGAAGCAGCATTTTTGGCGGCGATGAAAGGACACACAACAACCGTTCTCGGCGAGGTCGTAAATGACAATGTGCTTACCATAACCGACGGTGATGACGCCTTGGTTTCAATGGACGTTGACAACATGGCAACGGTTTGGAAAGGGACGCTTGATTTGACAGGAGGGGTAGCCTGATGCAACCAAAGGTAGCCGTTCTCTTTGGGTTCGGTATCAACTGTGATCATGAGACGAAAGCCGTCTTTGAGTTGGTTGGGGCTTATGCTGAACGCATTCACGTGAATCGATTTGTATCGGGTGATGCTTCGCTGGAAGCCTACGATATACTTGCGGTTCCGGGGGGATTTTCGTTCGGCGACCACCTCGGAAGCGGCCGTCTTCTCGGCAACCGTATGCGGTTCGCCATGCGCGAAGCACTCATGGCGTTCGTGAACGCTGGAAAACCCATCATTGGCATTTGCAATGGATTCCAAGTATTGGTAAAAACGGGCCTTTTGCCAGGACCAGAACAGGGGACTCCACCCGACTTCATTCAACGCGGTAGCCTCACACTCAACGACAGTGGCCGATACGAAGACCGCTGGGTCACCCTCGAGTTTGACCCCGAGAGCCCGTGCATATGGACCAAAGGGATGTCTCGAATAGAATGCCCTGTCCGTCATGGTGAAGGCAAGTACGTGATGCCCACAGCAGCAGACCTTGACCGTTTGAGTTCCAATCATCAATTGACGGTCCGCTACGTTGACCCAACAACGGCCGTGGGAAGTGGACTTAGCGACGAACCTCTTCCGTATCCTCTAAGCCCCAACGGGAGCATGCGGAACATTGCAGGGATATGTGATTCAACAGGATTGGTGTTTGGCCTCATGCCTCATCCTGAAGCCATCTACGCACGATGGCTTCATCCAACCCATACCCGACATGAGGACGATGCGCACGGGGCGTCTTTGGATGGGTGGGAAGGTGCGGGCCTTCAGTTGTTCAGAAATGCAGTTGAATACGTCCAACAACGCTCATGAGTGAAGGGGCATGGATTCGAAGCCCCGATTCATCCACATCGATGCTCTGCGGGGCTTGGCAGTTTTTCTCATGGTCCTCGTTCATGCTGCTGCAACGTGGGAACCGTCCCTTTCAGGAGCCACACTTCTGTTGGCCGTGTTTGTTTCTGCGGGGGGCGGCCTAGCTGCACCTTTGTTTGTAGGATTACTCGGTTGGGGGTTGTTCCAAAGGAGGTTGACTGGAAAACAGCGCATTTGGCGGGCAGGGTGGCTTTTCATTTGTCAGATCGCGGTGAACCTTAGTGCACCGCACTTGTTCGAACCATGGACGCCAGGAATCCTCTCCTTGATGGGGCTCCTTGTTCTCTCAGAAGCGTGGTGGGGAAGGTGGTGGCATGGCCCTTCGCCGCCCCTCCGCGCGTTCAGTGGCGTGGCTGCCTTGGTGCTGTTGTTCACCATTTTTTTCGAACCATGGCAGGGGCCATCAAATTGGGAAGCACGGATTTCATCAACGAGCACGGTTGGGTGGTTCAGTCACCTTCTCATGACCGGGCTTTATCCATTCATTCCCTGGGCTGTTTTTGCAGTGTTGGGGATGACCGTCGGTACGCTTCGAGATGAACATGCCCGAATCGCTCTGTTCAAGCGAGTTTCATGCATTGGACTCATCGTCTCTTTGGTTGTACTTATCGATACTTGGCTGAACCAACGTGTGTGGGCCTTACCGGTTGGAGAGGCCTCGTTGACATTCTTTCCGGCCAACCCAGCTTTCATCGTCGCAGCACTTACCGGTACTGCCTTGCTTTGGTGGACAGCGGAAAGAACGGGAGTATTTACGCTCCTGTCCGATCTAGGTCGAGTTTCCTTGACGGTGTACGTGTTTCATTTCTTACCCATGACCTTCTTCCAATCAGTGGATGAGGTCAACAACTGGCCTTCTACATTGACGGCCCTGTTGGTCATTGGGTACACGCTGGGTTGGATGGTGCTTGGAACATGGTGGCACCGTCGTCTGCCTCACTACACGCTTGAAGCGTTGATGAAACATTGGGAACCTATCTGACATCGTACATCGTTGTAGCGTACGAAGCGAGGGTTGCCGTAGCAGATTGTATCCAACCAAGAGAAGCGGAGCGGCCTGGGCCACCCCGCTTCATTTTGGGGGTTGGAGAACCGTTTGGTTTCACTCGGCAGCTGCCAAGGCTTCGGTAGCCTTCTTAGCACCCATCCAAGCAACAACACCGAATCCGATCTTGTTGATGATGTCTGCAATGTTGTAGAGGACAGCCATGACTTCAGCCGAAACAGCGTCAGAGACGCCTGCAGTTGGGTTGAACAAGTAGCCGATGGGGTAGATGACCCAGCCGACGCAAATGAACCAGCGCAGAGCGTTGGTGCTCCACATGAGTTCAGGGGCGATCTTGCTGTTGTCAACACCTTTACCGGAGCTCCATGGTGTACCGGTGGCCACGATGATCATGGCCCAGCCGACACCGCCGAGGATGAGGCCGAGGAGCCCGTCGATAGCACCGGACTCACCGAGGTAGCCGAATCCAATCATGATGAGAGCACCGGAGAAGCAAATGCCAGTGAAGCCGAGACCGAGGAACTTCTCGTCGGTGATGGCTTCCTTGCCCACAAGGGAAGGGAATTTGAGGGCCATCAACGGAACGGTGATGATCCAGTCCATGTAGCGGTACTCGATGGAGACTTCGCCGTAATCGGCATAGACGCCTCGCATGTAGTAGTAGTGGAAGGCGGCAATACCGACGATGAGCGCAGAAATGGTCATCGTTGTTCGGTATTGTGGAGCCACGGAGTTGCGCTCTGCCATGAAGAAGACAAAGGCAGCACCCATGGCGATGTAGCCGACGAAGAACAGGAAGAAGGTAACCAGTTCCAAGGTGGCGCCATCAGCGGTAACGAATTCTGGCAATCCGTCTGAACCAATGGGTTTTGTGTCCACTGCGGTGACCGTACCGGCCATTGCAAGGGCAAATGTGGCAATCAAAAGCAGGCTCGTTGTTTTTGAGAAATTCTCTTTTTTCATGGTTCTCAGGGCGATGACCTTGGGATTTAGTATATAAAAAGGTGTATAATTGCTATGTTTCCAATAGGGTTTCTAACGGTTATCGAGTGTCTCCGGTTTGAACTGACCATAATCGGGAATATACACCGTTTTCTCCCACAAGTCTGTCATGAGTTCCGTCTTCTACGACCCTACCTTCTTCGAACACGAGAATTCGGTCGGCATGCCGTACCGTGGAGAGCCGATGGGCGATGACGATGGTCGTCCGGTCCCGAGAAATACGTTCAATGGAACGCTGGAGGGCCGCCTCCGTTTCGTTATCCACCGCCGATGTTGCTTCATCAAGCACCAATAAAGGAGCGTCTTTCAACACGGCTCGGGCGATGGCGACCCGCTGTCTTTGCCCTCCTGAAAGCCGATGTCCACCTTCTCCCACCAGTGTGGCCCAACCTTTTGGAAGCAGTTCCACAAATGAGGCGGCCTCGGCAACAGCGGCCGCTTCAACGACCTCTTCATCCGTTGCAGATGGTCGCCCGTACCGAATGTTCTCCAGGATGGTGGTTGGAAATAGCGTGATGTGTTGGTCAACCAAAGCAATGGACCGGCGTAACGACTGAAGTTTCCACGCATCAAGCGGTTGCCCGCACCAAACGATCTCCCCTTCTTGTGCCTCAGCAAACCTCAGGAGAAGTCGAATCAGGGATGTTTTTCCAGCCCCGGTTGAACCAACGACACCCGTCGTCTTTCCAGCCTCAAACGAGAGTGAAAGCTTGTTGAACAGCATAGCCCGGTCTGGGTAGCCAAACGACACATCAGACAGCGTAATTGCTGAGGTTTTCTCATTCCCATCCTCGGGTTCGAAGGTACCTTGTTTCAGTTCAATTGGTGAACTCAGTACGTCAAGCACGCGCGTTGAGGAAGCCATGGCTCGTTGATAGAGGTCAAACGTCTCTCCAAGTCTTGTCAGTGGCCAAAGGAGTCGCTGCGTCATGAACACCAACACAGAGTACGCTCCGACCGCCATCGTTCCTTCGAGTGTGAACCAACCGCCCAAGAGAAGTGTGGCGGTGAAGCCCACCAGGATGGCCATGCGGATCAGCGGCGTAAATGCGGCTGAAAGGCGAATCGCTTCTCGATTGGCTTCCCTGTAAGCCTCGCTTAGCACCTCCACCCGCCGCAATTCATTGGCCTCAGCCGTGAATGATTGAACCGTGGCCATTCCAGAAAGGTCGTTTTCCAACAGCGCATTCATCTGTCCAGCGGCCGCCCGAACGGTGGCATAACGGGGCTCCAGGCTTCGTTGGTAGCGAAACGAACCCCACACGATTAACGGAATAGGCAACACGGCAAAGAGCGCCACCTGCCACGATATGAGGAGAAAAACGGCTCCGACAACGATGACGGTGGTGCTGACTTGAAGCAAGTCATTGGCTCCCTTGTCGAGAAACCGCTCAAGTTGGTTGATGTCGTCGTTAAGAATGGCAAGAATGTCACCTTTTTGTCGCTCATCAAACCACGTCATCCCTTGTTTTTGCACATGGTCAAACGTGTCCAATCTGAGCTCGTGTTGAACGGTTTGGGCGAGGTTTCTCCACAAGACTCCGTAAAAGTACTCGAACAGCGACTCAAGGCCCCAAATGAGAAACGTGAGCACGGAGAGCAACACCAGTTGGTGCCACGGGTCAACCAGGCCCAGCGAAGCGAGGGTTGAGTCCTCTCGTAGCACCACGACATCCACGGCAAGCCCGATGAGTAACGGTGGAGCCAAGTCCCAAAATTTGTTGAAGACCGAACAAAACGCAGCCAAGCGAACCGTTCCTCGGTGCGGACGCATGTAGTTGAGCAGGCGACGAAACGGTCCTCCTTCGCCCATGCACCTCCCACAGGGCGGGCCTTTGAGAAGGCTCCCATTCGCTTGATTGGGGCGCAAGTCCTATGCCCTTTCCTCGCTGACCGTGCACTGGGCCCTATGAACGTTGGAGAACTCACTGTGTTGGAAAAGGTCTGCCGACCCACTGAGAGGGCGCGACACATCACACTCATCGATCCCGCCAAGCAAACGCCTGAAGTGGCAGCACAGCGGGCCATGCTAGCGGTGGAGTGTGGCTCTGCCATGATTTTTGTTGGGGGTTCAACCGATACGCCAGACAAAGAGGTCCACGCCACATGCTTAGCCATCCAAGAGGCGCTGGAATTGCGAATGTTTGCAGCAAGTCAGAACCCAACCAGCGAGGAAACGGAATGGGACATTCCAGTGGTTCTTTTCCCAGGTGGTGCCCATGCCCTTTCACCAGCCGCCGATGCCATCACGTTCATGATGCTCATGAATTCAACCAAGCGGGCGTTTTTGGTTGGTGAACAAGTACGCGGGGCCCCTTACTTGGAACAATTTGGAGTTGAGACTTTGCCGACAGGTTACGTCGTTTGTGCACCAGGTGGACGCGTTGGAGAAGTCGGTGCAGCAGAGTTGATTCAATCCACCGATGTAGACGCCGTCCATGCATATGCGTTGTGTGCGAGGATGTTTGGATTCTCTCTCCTTTACCTCGAGGCGGGAAGCGGGGCTGATACACCTGTCCACCCTGATTTGATTGCAAAAGCAGCGACGGTGGACGGACTCACGCTTCTTGTGGGTGGCGGTTTGCGGACGGCAGCCGATGTCCGCCAAGCGGTGAGCGCGGGAGCGAAGTGGATTGTCACGGGGACCGTAACGGAAGACGCATCGTCAATGGACGAACTTCGCGAGCGCTTGCTTAGTTTGGTGAACGCTTGTTCGAACTGAAATCAAACCTCATCCTCATCCTCGAAAACAACCGGGTCTCCAGTGCCTCCAGGGGATGGCGGTCGAACACCTTCAACCTCCATTCCGGGACTCAGCTCTGTTTCGATGGTTTCCAAATCCATCTCTTCGCCGTCCGCTAATTTGGCCATATCATCAGGCGTCGGGGTTTTGATCGTTCGCTCAACATCGGGGGCGTTGGCGTAAAGTTCTCGCTTGAGCTCTCGACTTTCATGGCTGCGGACCAACGACAGGGAATCAGCGAAGACGCGCCCTACCACTTCACGGGTCCGTTCGCTACGTCGTGCCGAATTGAGTTCGTGCTCCATTGAACTTCGCTGACCCTCCAATTCCCGGAGCTCGGCCGTTCTGTCCTGAAGGGCGGCTTCCAGATCGGTCATGGTCAACGTCATCTGTTGGATGCGCTCATCTCGCTCAAACACATCGTTGTGGAGTCGTCGTTCACGGCGTCGCAGCGATTCATATTCTCGATTTCGCTCCAACAGGCGGCGCTTGAGTTCTTCGATTTGTTCCACGAGGTAGTCGTGTTCCGCTGAAACAGAACGTGGGCCCTGCATCACACGTTCCAACTGCTCTTCCAGTTCGCCGAGACGGCGGTCTCGTGCATCGAGCAAGCCACGCAAGCGGTCTGCAATGTCGCGAAGACGTTGCCGTTCTTCTTCCAATGCTTCTGCGGCCGCCTTCTCTACGTCCAGTTGCCGTTGCCGTTCATCGACTTGCTGCTTGAGGAGCCGGACTTCTTCAGCGGTGACAGAGGTGAGTCCAGCATCTGCAGCTTTTTCAAGCGCCTCAACCATTTGGCCAATGCGCCCCTCCATTTCACCAATGACCTCATCCTGTTCAGTCGTCAAGGTCCGGAGTTGTGCCAATTCACTTTCCATGGAGGAACGTTCCTGCTGAGATAGAGAGGATTGCTGAGCTCCCAATTCTTCTCTTGTATCGCCGAGCAAACGTTCGAGATGGATGATTTGGGCCTCGTTTTCCTTCAAGGTTTGCTCAGCTTCTGCGAGACGTGCGACTTCCGGCGCAATGTTGTCTTGCCGTTCGGCAAGGTCAAGTTCTACAACGCGTAGACGTTGCTTCACCGCAACCAATTCGTCGTTGCGTTTCCCCAACTCGTCCCAGGCGATCAACACCTCTTCGACAAGTTGTTCAACGGGGTAGCCTTTGAGCATCCCCTCAAGTGCGGCTCGCTCATCGTTGGATGAGGAACCAACCCTTCGGATTCCACCGGGTGACGAACTCTCTACGGCCATACGGCAACGCATCGCAGATTTACCACACTTGAACCTTCCCAAGGTCAAGACGTTGGAAAGGGGGTATTTGCTACCCCCCGACATTGGCCGTCTCAATTGATGGAGGTGTACATGTCGTCAGGCATCTCACTGGCGAGTTTGAGGGCACCAGCAGCAACTGAGTTAATGGGGTCTTCAACGCACCAAACACGAACGTCTCCGATGTCGGAGATTTCGCTGGCAATTCGCTCAGCCACGCCGTCGATGAGTGAGCCTCCACCGGACAGAATGATGTTGTTGCGGAGAATTTGTTGGTACTCTGGGTCAGCGCCTGCAACATTTCGCTTGATGGCGTTTCCGATCTTTGGAATGATGAGGTCGCAAGCTTCTAGGATGAGGTCGCCGATGTCAACGACTTGGCGCTTTCCATCAACGGACAGCTCAACGGTCACTTCGCGTGCTTCGCCGCCCACATAGGAGGAGGCTTCCTTCCACTTACGGACCATGTCCTTGGTGACTTGAGCACCGGTGTACTTCTTCTTGATGAGTTCCATCAGTTGAAGGTCAAGCCAGTCGCCAGCTTCCGTGATGGTGACTTGGTCTTCGTCGGTGGGGAACGTACCGTAAACACGGGCGATGTCGGTGGTACCTGCGCCGATGTCAACAACGATGGATCCAGCGATTTCGTCGATTCCGTAAGCCGTTGCAAAGGGTTCAGTGACGACCATGATGGCGTTCACTTGACCACGGAGCGTGGCCACGAGGTTTGACTTGTCAGTGAAGGAGACGTGGCTGGGTGAGCAGATCACGCCCAACACTTCGTCGAATTCTTCTGGGTCAACGGTTTCAAGAAGATGGGACACGAAGGCTTTGGCAGCAGCCAAGTTCGCCTCGTCATCTTGGGTGACACCAGCGGCCATGGGTCGGTAGAGGTTGCATGCGAGTTTGTTCTTGAGCGCATCTTCACCAAAGAGGACGTCTCGTCCGAGGAAGTTTCGTGCCACGGGGTCTTTTGGGCGTCCAACAACGGTCTCAATGGTCTGCAATTTTCCAGCGCTTGAGGCAATGGTCGATTGGTAGGTTCCTAGGTCAATTCCAACATATAGGCGGTCGCTCATTTTTGTTCACCTTCCCTCTTGGGATGGTCAACCGAGTATGGCACTGGACTTCAAGGTTCACCTTCGATTTTTGGTTCTTTTTGACGAGCAAGTGCTTCAAAAAGGCTCAACCTCACTCGTTTTCTTCCACCAATACTCGAGAATGATGTGCGGTTTCTTTTTGCAAGGCAAATGGCGGCGGTGGCTCCCGCTCTTCCCGCTCTTCATCCCGGGGGGCGCTGAGCCATTTTGTCACCAGCATCCCAGCCAGTAAACCCAAGCCGATGAACACGAAGATCCCAGGGCCGTCATCATCTTGGTCTGTTGATGGCGCAATTGTACCCGTTTTATTTTCCAAAGGAATCAACAAATCATGGGATGCGTTCAATCTGAAAATGGAACCTTCAGCGGCTGGTGAACGGTTGGTTGTTTGCATGGTGATTTCCAGTGCATATCGTGCGCCTGCCTTGTAAAATGGAGGAAATTCATCAGGTAATGTCCACTGGCACTGCCCACTTCCAGCCTCCTGTCCAACATACACGCACGACAAGAGTGTGATTGAGGGTTCTTGTTGTGAGATGAACTCCACTGCGACCTCGTACCCGTCGCCATCACCATCGTCAACGGCCCAAGCCACGATGATTTCTCCATCCAAGATTGAGTCTGGTTCTGGAGCAAGCAGAACGGTTAGCATTGGAACTTCATCGAGAGGATAACATCCCGTGCCGTTGACCGGCCAAGCGAGATCCGGTGTTTCACAAGCATCGATGTTGTCCGAGACTGTATCGCCGTCGCTATCGTCAAGACAACCGTCTCCATTTTGATCAAAACCCTCAGCATCTTCAGTAGGGCAATCATCGAAGATATTGGGGATCGCATCCTGGTCATCATCGTCCAGACATCCGTCGTCATCATCGTCATCGAGCCTCGCATCCTCTGTTGGGCACTTATCTTCGATGTTAACCACGCCATCTTGGTCATCATCAAGGTAATCGGCGGAATCTCGGTCAACGCCTTTGACAACCAGGGCGAAGCCAACAGCATCGCCATCCAAACCAACGGCCCCTTGGTTTCCACCAGGCTGAACGAAACGGGCGACAACCTCTACGTCAATGTAGGATGATCCGTTCAACTCATCCCACGGAATGTTCAGCCCCACCGTTGTTTCATTGTTGGAGGGAAAGGCAGTGGTGTTGTTGGTGTCCACGATGTTTGCGAAGTAGGCGGTCGGCCGACCATCGTTTTGAATTTGGTCGGGGAGAAAGACGGTGCCATCTTCGAGTTCGACACGCAATTGGATATCGTCAATCATGGCGGGCTCCGGTTGAGCGGGGAAAGCCATCCGAATCTTCACACCCTGCCCTTCGAGGGGCGTAAAGCGTTGGCTGAACACATCACCGGTCTGAAGGAATGGGCCAGCAGCCCCCTCTCCGTTCCATTGGTGGTCCAACATTCCCGAGAGGTTACCTTCCATGCCTCCGTTTGAAGCAAACCAGTCCTCCACTGAACTGGTGGTGAGTCGGTAACTGTCGTGGACCCAAACCTCTGGGGCAGGTGACGAGTCGGTTGCGATGGTTGTCGGGTCAAAGAATTGGCTGAGATTGAACAACCCCCATCCGTCATATGGGTTGTGAAGATCATGGCCTCCGTCCCCGCCGTTGCGTTGGTCTTGCTCAAGCGGTGATGCGGCCATGGCCAAAGAAGCCCGAATCAACGAGCCGGAGGGTGTGAAACCATCTCCTAGCAGGACCCGTTCTACGTCGCTTTCCTCAGCCCATCCCGGTTGCAGGGCCGTTATGTTTTGAGAGGTCATTGGCGCATAGGCAGGCACCAACCATCCTTGTTCGTAGAGCTGTTGAACGATGGCAGCTCCTCCAGCTGCGTGCGGCGTTGACATGCTTGTTCCAGAAGACGAGCGGAGGTTGGCGTTATTGGTGTCCCAAAACCCATCGGCGCTTGCCGATTGTATGCTCGCTCCTGGAGCCAGAAGGAAAATACCATCCGTATTGATTTCCGTCGGGCCGTAAGCGGTGGAGCCCCAACGAATTGTGTCAAGGGACTTTGTGGACGCACTCACCGCCACGACGTTTCTTCCGTTCGCCGGTTCTAGAACACCGTTTCCACCGTTACCGGGAGCGATGAAGGCCACCGACCAAGGCATGGCTTTGGCGTAAGCGTCGAAACGCCCCGTGCGTTCGGTGTAAGCCGTCGTATCGTCGCCCCAAGAGTTTGAATGAATCACGCCACCAAAGGAAGAGGACTCCCACAACAACTGGTCGACGGGCGGGGGTGCCCAACCCTCACTTGAGACGATGTCTTGAATCACCAAGGTTGAGCCATGAGCCAGTGTAGACCCGTTGCTTGGTGCTTGACCTTGACGGACGTTGTCGATGTGGTGGCAGGCCAAAGAACCGATCACGTGCGTTCCATGGCGGTAATCGCTGTGCCCAGGCGTATCGTTTCCATCAACACTCGTGTTCAGATGGAGGATTTTACGATGGTTCGCACCAAACACGCCTACGGCAGGATAGGCAGCAGTACTTTCAGCATGTGGGCTTGTTTGAGTGGTGGCGTTTCGGAAACAAGCATGGTCAGCATCGATTCCGCTGTCCGCCACACCCAAAACGATTCCCGAACCATTCAACCCTAACGACCAGAAGGGGTGATGGGCAAGTGTCCCTCCTTCTATCAAAGCCGAGGCCTGAGCGTTTCTTGCCTTGGTGGAGAGCACAGGTTCAATCCAGAGGACGCCGTCTGTCTGAAGTACCGACTGAAGGACCCTAGCGTCCGGTGCATGAACGGTCAACGATGCCGGGAGGTTCCCTCCAACATCAAGCGAAGCCGAATGAATGGCAAAGCCAAGGGTAGCCAGTGAAGATTGAACAGCATCTATGCCGCTTTGTGGAAGCCGAGGCTCCAGTAAAACTCGGTAGTGTTGGGACGTTGAATCGGTGGTGAGGGGTGCGCGAAACTGGGCCATCTCAGCCGCCTCAACCGTCACCCATGATGGCCACGTGACTCGGCTTTCATCGGCCCAAACCAGCAGAGCGTTTGAGCGGATGTTTCGTAGGGGAAACACTCCTTCTTGCTCCAAAAACTCCCAGTGGCTGGAGGTCCAAACTCCATCATTCAGTATGAGAAGATGCTCTCCCGGCGCTGTGGGAGAAACATCGTCTTCCGGAACGACGTTCCAGCCCGATGCCAACGGCACGAGCAAGAACATAACCATCGCCAAGGCGCCTCGCACATGCACACTAAGCGGTTGTTTTTCCTCAATCTATCGGTTCAAACCCCTCCACCGGCGCGCCAGCGCGTTTAAGGATGGATGGCAGGTCGCAAGGCCCGATGAAGGCCTATCGAGTCTCAGGAACCGCTCCATTTGGTAGCCAGCGCCAGCAATTTTCCTACGACCTCCCAGCAGAGGATGCCGATGCGGCGACCCACAAGGTCTACTCTCTGCTTGGCTCTCGCCACCGAGTCACTCGTCGCAGCATCAACATCGAAAGCATCGGTGAAATTGACCCCCGCACATCCAGGGAACCCACTGTCCTTCATCACTTCCGCGACGAGATCGCCGCCAAAGGCGGAGTAATCGCTCAAGCCGCTGCTGAAGAAGAATGAAACTGGCCGGAATGGCCACTCGTTTCCTGCGCCTGTTGGTGTCTATTCCTTCCAATCCGTAGCCCAATTGAAAAATTGCTGCATAATTGGACTGAGGTTAGAACCGTCTTCTGATAGAGAGTAGACTTTGTTTTTTGGCGATTCAGGGTTGACGCTGCTGACGATCAGGCGTGTGTCTTCCAGCTCTTTGATACGCCTGGATACGGTGGTTGAAGAGGCGTTCACCATCGATTTTATTTCTGTGAAACGGAGAGGCGAGTCGGTTCTGTCGAGGACCATCAAAATATGAAGCGATTTTGATTTTGTCAACAAGTCGAGAATCCGGTCAACTTTCCCGTAAACGGGGTCACAATCTTCAGTCAACGTTTACCACCCAAGCGGAACCATTCTGTTTTTGCAAATAAAGAGGGAGTTTCATTTCTGTTACTCCCCCCCGATTCTTCAACGCTCCCCGGCGCGGGATTCTTCAACCCCAACCAACTCCGAGGGTTGAACGACATGGTGGACCGCGCCCAACTCCAGCGCTTGGCTCAAGAGGTGGAAACCCTCCGCAAGCGCCTTGAAGAAATCAATCAGCGAATTGACCAAGTTGATGTTGTTCTGGCTGAACATAGCATCACTGATGCCGTTTTGGAAACGCTTCTTGCACACGATGCGGGCGCCAGCATTTCGACCCACCTTCCCATTGGCTCTGGAGTAAGCCTCCCTTATCGCCATCAAGATTCGGAAGAGGGCACGGCCCTTGTCGATTTGGGCGCAGGCGTGTTTGGCGAACGCTCCTGGAACGATGTTCGAGCATTAACCCAACAACGGCAAGCCGACATCCAACACCTTCGCGATGAACTCAAGCAACAATCGGAGCAGACGGAAGCCTCGCTCGGCCAAGCCGCCCAGTCGTTCAACCACCTTGCAGAACAGCTCAAGCAGACCCCTTCAGCCGCCCCCACAATTGCACCCTCCGTCGCAGCACCGGCATCGGTGGACGAGGACATCGAAGAACCAACATCGGAACCCCAAAACCGCCGAGCTCGTCGTCGCGGAATGTTCGGCGGGGATTTGACGTTGGATGATTGAGGGATGAAGATGGGTCTGTTTGATCGATTTCGTAAGCGTGTGCACGAAGTCGCTGAAGAAACCGATGATGCCGCTCTGTCGGTTGAGGAAACCTCAGACGAAGCACAGGCTTTGTTGGGTCAACCTTCGCCCCCCGAAGAGGAAGAATGGGACGATGTTGACGAAGAACCAGTGACGCCAGTGGTCCAAGAGGCCGCTGCAGATGACGACTGGGACACATGGGACGACGACGAACCCATGGCTCCAGTCGTGCTTTCAAAGAAGGAACGAAAATTCCTTGAACGCCAACAGAAAGAACGCAAAAAGCGAGAACAAAAGGCCAAGAAAGCCATGAAGAAACGAGGCGCCGTTGACGTGGCTCGACCCCAAGGGTCCAAGGTGGATTTGTCCATGATGCGCACCACTACGGGCCGACAACTCGTGCAGGTGAAGCAGGCTCCAAAAGGCTCGAGTCAGAAAGCAGCAATTCAGATGCAGGGCGGTCAGACCATCGCCGTTGATCTTGGTGGGGGTGTAGTTTCTGAAGGAGGGCGAATCATCAAACCTGGAGAAGCCTTGGACAATTTACTTGAAGAACTGGAATGGGTTCTTCTCGAATCCGATATTTCTCAACGGGCCACAGCTGCCATCATCGACAGCTTACGCCATGCCTTGATCGGTGCTCGCCTTCGTCGGGGTGCGGATTTGTCCAAGGTATTGGAGGCTGCCTTAAAACGAGCATTGCATGCCCTTCTTCAAGCCGGCTACTGGGATTTCGATGCTACGGTTGATGGCTTTGTAGAGGCCGGCGACCTTCCCGTAGTGATCATGCTGGTTGGTGTCAACGGCACCGGAAAAACCACCACGGCCGCTAAAATTGCCCAACGCCTTCTGAACAACGGTCGGACGGTCATTGCGGCTGCTGGTGACACGTTTCGTGCAGGGGCGATTCAACAACTTGAATCACATTGTGAACGGTTGGGCATTCGTTGCATCTCGAGTCAACGAGGCGGTGATTCAGCGGCCATTGCTCGCGACGCCATCGATTCAGCGAAGGCCAAAGGCATTGACGTGGTGCTGGTTGATACCGCTGGCCGCATGCAGAACAAAACCAACCTGATGAACGAACTCAATAAGGTCCGAAAGGTCACGAATCCCCATTTGACGCTGTTTGTTGGCGACTCACTGGCTGGAAACGACGCCGTGGAACAAGCACAGATGTTCCAAGAAATCATGCGTTTTGACGGAGCGGTATTGACCAAGATGGACACCGATGCGAAGGGTGGCGCAGGACTATCCATTGCTTTTGCAACCGGACGACCAATCGTCTTTGCTGGTGTTGGCCAAGGCTACGACGACCTGATGCAATTCGACCCAGATTGGCTGCTCGACCAATTGTTCGAGTAGGGCGCAGGGAACAAAAACCCCCTCCCTTTGTCGTGTTTCATGGCCGATATGTTTGCTGACGAGGATTCTGCTCGCTTCTTCCAAATGATGCAAATGCTTCAACGCTCCACATTGCTTCAAATGGGTTATTTGCCGGACCAATCCGGCACCTTTCATTACAACATGGGAGAGGCAAAAGAAGGCATTGAGGTGCTTCGTATGTTTCAACGAAAGACCGACGGCAACTTGAGCGATAAAGAAACCCAGATGCTGCGGGCTGTCATCAGCGAACTGCAAATGCAATTCACCCAAGCTCCGCAACGCCGCCGTCAACGCGAGGAGGAGCAGGCCCAGAGCGAAGTGATTCGCGAAACCTTCTCACAACCTCAAGACGCTCCAATCGAAGACTTGTCAACTGCGGTCGAAAGCGAGGAAGAGTAGCGGTTGTTTGATGAGTCACCGCTCGTTGCGTTGAGTTGATTGGCATGGGTTTGGTCACCGAAATTGACGACGATGCAGCACCAACGGTGCTGATTGTTGACAACAACCCAATGTCCTCACTACGGCTTTCCAATTTATTCAAAACTCGCAATTTCATCGTTGAGGTTTGCGAAGACGGCGACCAAGCCGTCGATGAATACATTCGACTTGACCCTGAACTCGTCGTACTCTCCCTGGACATCCCTTCCCTTGACGGCCACCTTGCAGCGCTAGAGATGCGGGAGCATGGTGGTGAGAGCCGCCTTGTGTTCGTGGCTCCAACACGGATGGCCGACCTCGCCCGAAACGCAACGTTCTCCGCAGGAGCAGTGGCATGGTTGCAGAAACCCATTTCCGGAGAGACCCTTGAATCGGCTTGGTCAACCATCCTTGGACCTATTCCCGAAGCACCCGGTTTGGAGGACCTCGATGAGTTGTATCCTGACCGGATTCAAATCGAAGAAGACGCCGGCCCGCTGGCCTTGCCCCTCCCTCTTCCGGCCTTGGGAGGGCTACCCCCTCTTGGTGAACTACCGGACCTCCCCGTCGTCGTTCCGGTCGAATCGGAGACGGCCAAGCCAAAGAAAGGTAAGAAGCGCCTCCTTTTCCTGATCATCATTGGTGCGATAGTTGGAGCGGCTGGTTATGCTTACCAACAGGGCATGTTGCCCGTTTGAGTGTAAAATCAATTTACCAATCGGTTAATACCAATCTGAGGGCGACGGTTGCCCATGGAACGAAAACCCATCGTTGCGCTCGGCTTGTGCTTGACCATGTTAATGGCAGGCTGCTTGAACGTCACAGAAAACGTTGAGGTGCCCGATGTGGTGCTGCCTGAAGACTGGTCGGCTATCACGGCACGAACGGTGGCGAGCCCCCAACTTTTTTCCTACGATGATTGCGAAGAACTGGAACAAAGCCTCAAGCAATCCATCGAAGAAGAATACAGAATTCAACTTCTTCAGGCAGTTTCCGACCCGTATTTTTACGGCTTTGGTTGGGCCGAGGATGCTGATATGATGTCAGCGGATGGGGTCGTTGCTGAAGGAGGCAACAGTGCGCAAACCCGGACCACAGCCCCGGCACGCGTTGAGGGCGAGGACTTCTCGGGCACCAACAATCAAGAAGCAGGAGTCGATGAAGCCGACTTCCTCAAAACCGATGGCTACCACATTTACTACCTCCAAGAAAACCTCCTCCATATTTTTGGTGTCCCCGAATTTGGTGAGATTGAGTCTGTGTCCAATGTATCGTTGTCCGGGACGCCAATGGCCATGATGCTTGATGGCGATCAACTCGTTGTGATTTCCCGAATGAGCCCCTGGGGCATCCAACCCAATCATCCGGTTGTCGAAGCCATGGGCTGGAATGGAGATTACAACACCTGGCGCACAGGCAGCCTCACCAAATTCACCGTGTTTGATATTACCAACCGAAGCCAACCCGACATCCAACGTGAATTGTTTATCGAAGGCAGTTACATCTCTGCTCGGGAAGTCAACGCTACGGTGCGGACCGTTACCCACGCTTCAATGGACCTCCGGGGCCTTCAATCATGGCTTGAATTCCCCACGGGGTATTGGAACCTTGAGCAAGACGATCCTCTCCAACTCGAAATCCGAGAAAAGCTCGCTTACGAAACCATGGTTCGCAACAGCCAGGTTTTGGACGACCTTACCCTTGCTGACCTGATCCCTCAGGTGTACGAATACAGTGAGGGAGAAGTCAATGTTCACCTGATGAGCGATAACGCTTGCAAGGAATTCGTCGCCCCAGAAGACGGCATGAGCCGGGGCATATCGAGCATCTTTACCCTCGACCTTTCATCGGATAATTTTGATTATGAAGTGGACCACATCGTTGGCCCCTACCCCCAAGTCTACGCTTCTGCGGATGTGCTGGTGTTGGCCGAATCCGCCTTCAATTCCTGGTGGTTCTGGGGCAACGATGCAGTTGATGAGATGACCAACCTTCACACCTTTGACATCAGCGCACCCGATGCCACCCTCTACACCGGTTCAGGGCGTGTCGATGGCACGGTTGTCAATCAATTTGCCCTTTCTGAACACGAAGGCGTCCTTAGGGTCGCTACTACCACAGGACAGTGGGGTCGCTGGTGGATGGAAGACCCAGAACCCATGTCCTCCCAACTTGTGACCTTAGTTCGTTCCATGGACGCTGATTCTGAAGAACAGCGTCTGGTGGAAGCAGGCAAGGTGGACGGCATCGCGCCGGGTGAGCGAATTTGGAGTGCTCGATTCGATGGTGATAGGGCGTACATCGTGACGTTTGAACAGATTGACCCGCTTTGGGTCATCGATGTTTCCGATGAGACCAACCCGACCATTCTTGGTGAACTCAAAGTGCCTGGCGTTTCCACCTACATCCACCCTCTTTCCCGAGACCACTTGCTCACCATTGGGCTTGCGCCGGCCAATGAGGATGGAACGGGCTTGGACTGGTCAGGAACTCAGATTTCACTGTTTGACATTGTTGATCCCGCCACTCCTCTGCAGGCTGCAGCGCTTCGGTTGTCCCCGGTTCCAAACGAGGAGGTTAATTCCTGGTCGTGGTCGTGGTCCGAGGCAAGTTATGAGTCAAAAGCATTCCAATATTGGGCGCCAAAATCAATGCTAGCCGTTCCGCTTTCGACCTATCGGTACGTTGAACCCACTCCATACAGTTGGGATTATCAGTACATCTCAAAACTCATGCTGGTCGAGGTAAATGAATCGGCTGGTACGCTTTCAGTCTATGGAGAGGTGAATCATTCATCGCTCTTTGAAGGCGAAGCCGAGCGTTCGTGGTGGGACGACCGGGACATACGCCGATCTATTTTCATGGGTGATTTTGTCTATGCCATTTCCTCGGCTGGAATCACGGTTACCAATCTGACCACGCTTGAGGAATCAGACCGAGAAATCATCCCACACAGCACGGTGTACGACCGGTATGCCTCCGATGACATCGCTGTATCGGATTCCGAAGGCGAGGACCGGGATGAAGAGCGTAGCGAAGAGCAAGACGGTGAAGGGTCGCGTCCGACAGAGGACGATTCCGAGGACACCTCGTCGCCCGAACGCTCCCGAGATTGAGGAATCCGTACTCGTCTGTCCCATCTCAACCCTCTTGAGCAACGGCGTTTTGAGCCATTCCATGCGAACAGCAATTCCTTCGTTTGGTTCTGCTCAAACGAACGATTTCAACTGCACGGCTCGTTCATTTCGAAACCGCCTAGAAGGGGCCATTTGTCCTTCAAATTGCAGAGCTTCGGTCTCTATTACCGGTGAGTGAGGGCCATGGTCACTACGATTGGTTTGGTCGGGTGTGGACGTTGGGGGATGAACCACTACAGAACCCTCGCCTCGTTGCGAACGCGAGGTTTTGTAGATCGCGTGGTGGTTTGTGACACCAACCCGTTGACCTTGATAGGGCTTGACGCTGATGAAACATACACGACGTTGCAAGCCATGATGGAGGCAGAAACTCTCGACGGCGTCGCCATCGTGACGCCCCCGGAAACTCACCTTGAATTGGCTCAAAATCTACTCGCCAAGAACATACCGCTGTTCATCGAAAAGCCGTTGACAGACGAACATGAGAAAGCCGTGGATTTCCTCAGTGCGCTGCCGAGTTCAACGATTTTGGTGTCTGGATACTTGTTACGGCATCACCCAGGGCTCCAACGAATGAAGGCCGCCATCGAAGACCGTGAATTGCAAGTGGAGGTTCTCAGCTATCAACGGAGGACAACACGACCAAAACCCCCCGAACTCGATGTTGTTTCCACGCTCGCCGTGCACGGTCTTGACGCGACAACTTTCTTGCTTGATGCACCACTGATGTCCATGGACATCACACGCTTCCATCGTTCACATAATTCGGCTCAAATTTGGCTCCGCCATGGGGGCCAAGTGGTGCTCATCGATGTCGCATGGGAGGCGGAAAAGGAACAACGACTCATCGGTGTGCAAGGAACATTGCGAGGGGCCGTGCTTGACTTTGGAACCGGCGAATTCTCGTGGCATGTCGGGGATGGGTTTGATGAGAAACCTCTTGTGGAGCAATTCGCAAGTGAGCCGCTTGAACAAGAATGGCTTTATTTCCTCGAGAAGATTTCAATTCAATCCCCTTGCGTTTTTCCCCCTGCATCGACCCTCTTAGACATCAGTTCATGGCTGAATGAACATGGTGGACAGGAACCCATCTAACGCAAACACTCCTTTGCGAGAATTGAAGAATGCCATGCGCTTGGATGGAATCATGGGCCTCTCAATGACCACCGTTCAGCGCATGCTTGGCGCAAGTGCTGTCGCAGCGTTAGGTGTGTGGTACTTGCAAGGAGCCGTTATGGACGGCGTGTTGACCCTTGTTGCACTTTGCACACTCACCGGTCTAATTTGGGGCTTCTCGGAAAGGGAATCGACGTTTTCTTACCTGAAATTAACCGGAAGTGGCCCTTGGAACATGTTGGCCATGGTGGCAAGCATCGTCATATTCGCCCAACTCTCGATTTCAATTTGGGCTTTCCCCGCTGTGGGTGCTTACCTCCTTTCACTGTCGTTCATCGGTTCGTTTTGGTTGACGGGCTACATGATCCAGCCGAACGGCGTTTGAATCGCATATCGATGCTCCCTTCGGGGCGAAGTGTCAAAGGCCCCGCCCTCCGACCTGCATTTTAATGGCGACCCACGGTGACCACCCTGCGCTTCCGGACCACCTCGAGTCTCTGCTCATGGACGATGTGCATACCGTTTTCCTGAAAGCGGATTGTCCTCCCCGCGTCAAACGCGGCGCTATCGGTTCATTGAGGCTCGTTGAAGTTGAGGAATCAACCACGGCGTGGGATACCTTGCTGTTGGAGCAGGCCGAGGAAGACCTCATGACCATCGTGGAAGAAAATCGCCATCGCAGCGATTGCTTTCTTGAAATTGACCGCAAAGGATGCCGAGTCCTCCAGCTCGGAGACCTGCGCATCACTTCGGCTTGGCCTCCTTTCTCCGATGCTCGTGAAATTACGATTGTACGTCCCGTTGCAAAACTGAGTCTTGGTGATTATGATTTAGACGAGCGGTTAATTGAACGCCTTAGAAACCACCATCGTGGCGTCTTCATCTGTGGCCGCCCTGGTTCGGGTAAGACCACCTTGGCTCAAGCCATTGCCGAGTACCTCGACACCGATGTTGGAGCCGTGGTCAAGACCATGGAGGCTCCACGAGACCTCCAACTCGCCGACCGAATTACCCAGTATGCTCCGTTGGAGGGAGACCTTGAGAAAACAGCCGAGATCATCTTTCTGGTCCGCCCTGACTTCGTCATCTTTGATGAGGTGCGGCGGGCTCGTGATTTCGAAATTTTTGCCGATGTTCGCCTTGCAGGTGTTGGTTTGTTGGGCGTGACCCACGCCAATTCTGCTTTGGAAGCCATTCAACGATTGATTGGTAAGGTCGAATTGGGTTTGGTCAGCCAAGTTCTTGACACCATTCTTCACGTTGAGTCTGGAAGAATCCAACAAGTTCTCGAGCTGCGCATGACGGTCAAGCCTCCAACGGGAATGCAGGAAGAACTGGCTCGGCCGGTTATTGAAGTTGTAGAATTCCCAAGCGGAAAACTCACCCATGAAATGTTTGCCTTCGGCTCGGAAATCGCCGTTGTCCCCCTCGAGGGCCGAACCTCAACTGATTTGTCACCGATCAAGGCAATGGCCAAGGAACGCATTGTTGAGACGGTTCGCCAATGGGTGGGCGTTGACTGCCAGGTTCGTTTTTCAAGCGACTCATCGGCCGTCATCTATGCTCCATCAAACATGATTGCCACCCTTGTTGGGCGAGGTGGAGAAAACGTCAAACAATTGCAAAACGAACTCGGAGGCATGCGCCTTTCCATTGAGTCGTTCGAAGACATGCCTGAGGGCATGGAGCAGCCAAATGGATTCTGGCAGGATAAGCGGAGAAAAGGAAACGGCTGGGAAAACCCGCGACGAAAAGGGAAATCAGCACGACGGCAACAACGCAAAAAATGAGCATTTTTTGTTGCGCTATTGTGGTTTCTAAGCGATGATAATGGCGCATCCTTTAAATGTCAACCTTCAAAGGTCGGACCAGTGAGGTCTCACTATGTCCGATGAAGCAACTTCCCCAGCGCCCGCCTCCAATGGTTTAGCCGGCTTCGTGCTTGAAAACCGCTCATG
>VMHT01020971.1_pt1 | contig 27526 bp, 30 predicted proteins | sample 4693611 | NCBI WGS metagenome assembly VMHT01 (sample SAMN12280063, study PRJNA550983) | marine metagenome | isolation source: seawater sampled from same location over 5 years 0.02-0.2 micron viral filtrate | place: USA: collected off the coast of southern California halfway between the port... ... | reverse complement strand
TAATCATTAATATTAATGTAGGCAATAGTGTCAAAACTGAAATCATAGCCAATAACATTGCAAGACCTGTAAACATACCAAAATAAATTGTAGGTATAAATTTTGATAAAATCAAAATTGAAAAACCAAAAACAATTGTGATAGATGTGTTTAAAATTGCTCTACCAACAGAAGAATGACATGCCTCTAAAGTTTGATGATAGTCATTTAAATTTTTAAACTCTTCTTTAAACCTGTAGATATAATGAATACTATTGTCCACAGCAATACCAATCGTGATTGCTGCAATCGTAATAGTCATCATATCCAAGGGAATTCCAAGTAGACCAATAATTCCTAATATAAAAAAGGCTGCAATAAAGTTTGGGACTACACCAATTAATGATAATTTAACGTTCTTAAATAAAATTAAAAACATTGTAAAAATACCCACCATAACAAGTCCCAAGGTAAGAATTTGTGATTTAAATAAACTTTGTAATAGATTGTTAAATAAAATTAAAACACCTGCAAGTTTAAATTCATTTTCTTTTAAACCAATCTTATTTTTAAGATCATAATTTATCTTTTTAATTAAGTCATTTCTTCTTAAATTTTCTTGAGAGTCTATTATTCTTAAATTAATACGTGCCTCATTATCTTTTATTGAAATATAGGGATCAATAATTTCAGTCTTTATGTTTTTAGGAATTTTGGAGTACAGAACTCCCATTTCTAAAGTTCCTAAGGGTTTATTATTATTTAGTAATGTGGCCACATCAATTATTGAAGAAAATGATATTACTTTTCCAACTTGTGGCAAGCTATCAAGATAATTATGAACATTGGCAATTTTATTAATTTTATCTTTTGTAAACCAATATTTCTCATCATTTTTACCATCGTCATCCCCCCAATCCTCAAAGTCATCGTCTTTTTCTTCTTCACTATTTCCTTTTTCTTTGTCAGGAAATTTTAGAATAACCTCAAGAGGAGTAGTTCCTCCTAATTTTTCATCTATAAGTTTCATTCCTTTATAGATTTCAGTTTTTTTGCTAAAGTAATTTATAAAACTATTCTCAACTTCAAGTCGGCTTATTCCTATTAAACTTAAAATAATTATTAACCCTGTTATAAAATAAATTGTTTTTTGATAATTTTGAGAAATTTTGGCAAAAAAATAAGTTATCTTAGACTCTCCATATTTATTCAAAGAAATATTTTCTTTTGGAACAAAGTTTATGAGAGTAGGTAGTAAAGTAAAAGTAATGATAAATGAAGTTATTAAACCTAAAGTCATCATCCAACCAAAATCAATAATTGGTTTAATTTCACTAAATATTAATGATAAGAAAGCTATTATCGTAGTTAACACCGTATACAAAATTGGCCAAAACATTTTGCTTGTAGTCATGTTGATTAATTCATAAATATTTTTATCAAGGTATTTTTCTTTAAGTTGTAAAAAACGGGTACTCATATGAATGTTCATTGCCATTGTTAAAATTAACATCAACGCTATAAAGTTTGATGAAATTACAGTCACTTTCCAATTTAACAATCCAAGGATCCCAGTCATTATAATTACTGAAAAAAAACAGCTACTTATTGGTACAATTATCCAAATCAATTTTCTAAAAACAAACCACAAAGTAGCGATTATGAATAAAAGAACACCTAAACCAAAAACAATAATATCACTTCTAATAAATGTCATCATATCGTCTGCAATCATGGGTATACCTCCAAGATGTATCTTTCCAACATCCTCATAGCTTTTAATCACATCTCTGATTTCTAAAATATTATTATGATTTTGTTTTTTAATCTGGTCTTTAAGTGTTTCAATTTCTTTAATTGATTTTTTTTCTAAGTCTTCAAGCAAGTCATTTTTTTTTATATTGACTATTATACCACTTGTATTTCCATCCTCACTTATTACAAAATTCCTAAAAACTGGACTACTTAAGATCTCTTTGAAACCTCTGTCTCTATCCACATTTTCATCTTTTAAAGTTTTGAAACTTTCTAGTCTCTCTTGTAATGGAGCATCTGAGTTATTTAGTAAGGGTATATCAAGGAGTGTAATTACACTATGAACCCAATCAAGACTTTGAATCTTATATTTTAGACTTAAAAGATTATTTATTGAAACATCAGAGACCATGCTCTCAACTGGAGTATAGGTTAAAATTAGAAAATCTTTAGAACCATATCTATCTGTTATTTCTTTTAAATATTTTAGATCAGGATCACCCTCAATTAATAAAGTTTCAGAGGAGGCATCTAATCTAAAATTCTTTGAATTGTATCCAAAGCTTATAAGAACAATTAAAAGAATTATAAAAACAGATTTTGGGTTTTTGAGGATTATATTTTGATACAATTGAGATATCATTAATCCATTTATATTGGAATTTAGCTGATTTGAGTATCTTTAAATTTAGTAAACATTGCCTCAAATTCCAACATTACATTTCCTGTTGGTCCGTGTCTTTGTTTACCAATAATAATCTCAGCCAAATTAGAAACCTCATTCATTTTTGCCTGCCATTCTGCATGTTCAACTGTTGCTGGCCTAGGTTCTTTTCTCTCTAAATAATAAGCTTCTCTATAAACAAACATAACTACATCTGCATCTTGTTCTATTGATCCAGATTCTCTCAAATCAGATAATTGAGGTTTTTTATCATCTCTTTGTTCCACAGCTCTTGATAATTGAGAAAGAGCAACAACAGGCACAGATAATTCTTTGGCAACTGCTTTAAGACCTTGTGTTATTTCTGAAATTTCCTGTACTCTACCGTCTTTAATATTAAATGTTCCTCTCATTAATTGTATGTAATCAACAACAATCATATCAAGTCCAAACAATCTTTTAATACGTCTCGCTCTGTTACTCATAGCAGCAATACTAATCGCAGGAGTTTCATCTATATACAGAGGTAATTCAGAAATATTTTTTGATGTTTCGATAAATTTGTCAAATTGTTCATCAGATATTTTTCCCCTCCTAATATCATTCGATTTTATCCTTGATTGTTCAGCTAATATTCTAGTTGATAATTGCTCAGAGGACATTTCTAGAGAAAAAAAAGCTATAGATGATTTTTTTCCTCTTTCTTGGAGTTTTTGAGCAGCATTGAAAGCAATATTCGTTGCTAAAGCAGTTTTACCCATAGAAGGTCGACCAGCAATGATAATTAAATCAGATTGGTGTAGACCTCCAAGCCTATCATCTAAATCTCTTAGCCCTGTAGGCACACCAACTATTCCTTCTTCGTTTTTGTAAGCCGCTGAAGCCATTTCAATAGTTTGTTGCATGGCATCATCAAATTTAATTAAGGATGAATTAAAAGATCCTTTTTCAGCAAGATCAAATAATAGTCTTTCAGAATTTTCTATAATATTTTGACCATTAACATCTAAATCGTTTAATTTAGCAGTATCAATTGTCTGTTCAGAAATTTTTATAAGCTCTCTTCTTACAAACATGTCATATATGATTTTAGAATATTCTTTTGCTTGTCTTATTGAAGTAGAAAATTTAGTTATTTTAACCAAATATTCAGGCACATCTAAATCATCTTTTTCTGTTTCAAAATAGTTTTTTAAGGTAATAGGATTAGCAAGCATTCCTTTGTAAATCAGATTTTCGATTGCGGCAAAAATTTTTTGATGCATAGGATCGTAAAAATTTGAGCTAGTAATAATTATACTTATTTCATCAAAAATTTCATTAGTCACTAATATTGAACCAATAACAGATTGTTCGGCCTCGACATTATTTGGTAATTCTTTAAATTTATCTTTTACTAAAGAAAGGGTGTTTTCCATAATTATAGCTTATACAAAATTTAAAATTTAATAAATTTAAAAAAATCTTTGGGGAAAAAATTGTATAATTATTGGATAGTTTCTGATGATTCTACATTGATTGTAATAATAGCGTCAACTTCAGAGTGTAGTGAGATTTTAACTTTAAATTTACCAATAGTTTTAATATCTTGAACAGGTTGTATCATTGAGGGTTTAATTTCAATTTTATCAGCTTCTAGAATAAGTTTTGATATTTCAGTCGGTTTAACTGACCCATATAATTCATTATTTTCAGTACTCAACTTTTTCACATTAAATTCTTTTTTATTAATTTTTTCTGCAATTTGTTTTGCGTCTTGTTTCTTTTCGTTATCTTTTTTTGCTAACTCACTTTTTATTTTTTCAACTTGAAGTACATTTTCTTTTGAGGCATATAGTGCTTTTTTATTAGCTATTAAATAGTTTCTAGCATAACCTCTTTTAACATCAATTATTTCACCAATTGAACCAATTCTATTAAGGTTTTCTAATAATATAACTTTCATTTTATATCAAAGCTAAGTTTCTAGCTCTTTTAATTGATAAAGATAATTCTCTTTGTTTTTTTTGGCTAACATTTGTGATTCTTGATGGCAAAATCTTTCCATTCTCGGATATATATTTTTTTAGAAGTTTTATATCTTTGTAATCTACTTTTGGTGCTCCCTTTATTGATAAAGGGCAATTTTTCTTAAATTTGTACTTATTGGGTTGAAAAATACTCAATTTAGCAAAATTACTTTGCTTATTTCTTTTATTTCCACTTTGTCTTTTGGGCATAATTAATTTTTAGAACTTTCTTTTTTTTCTGTTGACTCTTTTTTAGAAAAATAATTTGCATCTAAATCAAAATCTTTAACTTTTACAGTTAAATATCTAAGAAGTTTTTTATCAATGGACTCGTTTTTTTCCAATTCATTTATAATATTTCCACTTCCTTTAATCTTAAAGTGTATATAGCTACCTTTTCTATTTTTTTTTATAAGATAGGTAAGATTCATTAGTCCCCAATTTTCTGTTTTAATTATTTCACCATCATTTTTTTCAATTATTTTAGTATATTTTTCAACTAACTGTTTAATCTCACTTGGTGAAGCATCTTGTCTAGCTATGATAGTATGTTCGTATAAATTCATTTAAGTTCTTTAATAAAATGTGAGGATATACTATTATAAATCTTCAATTACAATAGCAAAAAGGACAAAAAAATAGGTTTTTTAGATGTTTTCAGTAATTTTTCCAGGTCAAGGTTCTCAAATGATTGGTATGGGAAAAGAGTTTTTTGAGAAATTTGATTTAGTTAAAAAGCTTTTTAAAGATGCTGATGAAGTTTTAGAATACTCTTTGTCAAAAACGATTTTAGAGGGACCAAAAGAGAAATTAGATTTAACATTTAATACTCAACCTGCGATATTTTTGGTTAGCTATTCTATTTACAAGGTAGTTACTGAAGAATTTAGTATTGATTTAAAGAAAGCAAAATATTTTGCAGGACATTCATTAGGAGAATATTCTGCTCTTTCAACAGCAGGATATTTGAATTTTTCAGACACAATAAAACTTTTAAGACTTAGAGGGGATGCTATGCAAAACTCGGTACCAAAAGGAGAGGGTGGAATGGTAGCAGTGCTAGGCTCAACTATAGAAACCATAGAGGAAATTTTAAAGACAAATGAAAGTAATTTTTTTGCTCAAATTGCTAATGATAATTCAGATGGACAGATCGTAATTAGTGGAAAAAATGATGATTTAAATAAGTGTATTGAAATTTTAAAATCAAAAAAAATTAAGAATATTAAACTCCCAGTTAGTGCACCGTTTCATTGTAGCTTGATGAAAAAAGCTACTGAAATTATGAAAAAGGAATTAGATAATGTTAAATTTATTGATGCTAACAAAACATTAATTTCGAACGTAACGGCAGATGAAATTTCAAATAAAGATATTCTAAAAAAATTATTAATTGATCAAATTGAAAATAGGGTAAGATGGAGAGAAAGTGTCATAAATATGATTAATAAGGGAGTTAATCATTTTGTAGAAATAGGACCAGGAAAAGTATTGTCTGGGTTAGTAAAAAGAATTAACAAAAATGTAAACATTGATACAATTAATACTGAAAGTGATATAAAAGAATTAAAAATATGAGTGATTTAGAGGGTAAAAAAATTATTGTAACAGGTGCCTCAGGTGGAATAGGAAATTCTATAGTAAATAAACTTAGTGAAAATGGTGCCGATATATTAGCAACAGGAACTAAAATTGAAAAATTAGAGGAATTAAAATCAAAATTTAAAAATATTAAAATTTTAAAATTTGATATCTCACAAATTGAAAAAATTGATGATTTTATAGAAACTGCCACGGCTGAACTAGGTGGTAGTTTAGATTGTTTAATTAATAATGCAGGAATCACCCAAGATAACTTAGCGATAAGAATGAGCTTAGAAGAATGGAAAAAAGTAATTGATATAAATTTGACATCAACATTTTTATTAAGCAAAAGTTCAATTAAAAAAATGTTAAAAAATAAATCAGGTAAAATTATCAATATTACTTCAGTAGTAGGTCATACAGGTAATTTAGGACAAGCCAACTATACAGCTTCTAAAGCTGGGACAATCGCAATGTCAAAGAGTTTAGCAATTGAATATGCAAAAAAAAATATTAATATAAATTGTATTTCACCTGGTTTTATAAAAACAGCAATGACTGAAAAAATAGATGAAAAGTTTAAAGAAATAATTATTTCAAAAATTCCTTCAGCTAAATTAGGAGAACCAGAAGATATAGCAAATGCTGTTCTTTTTTTGGCTTCAAATCAATCTAATTATATTAATGGAGAAACATTGCATGTTAATGGGGGCATGTATATGGCTTGACAAAACAAGTAATTAAACTATTAAGAATTTAAACTAATAAAATAAGGATTTATATGTCAGAAGATATTTCAAGCAAAGTTAAGAAAATTGTTGCTGATCATCTTGGAATAGATGAAGCAAAAGTTACAGAGGAGTCTAGCTTTATTGATGACTTAGGCGCAGATAGTTTAGACACAGTTGAATTAGTTATGGCTTTCGAAGAAGAGTTTGGTTCTGAGATCTCAGATACCGAAGCAGAAAAAATTTTAACCGTTGGTGACGCTGTTAAATTTATAGAGAGTAAAAGTAATTAATAAAATTAATGCTTCACAAAAAAGGTGGGATAATGGTAGTCTTATCATCCCCATCCGGAGCTGGGAAAACAACTCTTGTAAATTTACTTTCTAAAAAAAATAATTATTTCGTTTCAATATCCCATACCACAAGAAAACCTAGATCAAATGAAACAAATGGCAAAGATTATTTTTTTGTAAAAGATGATGAGTTCAAAAGATTAATCAATAATGATGAGTTTCTAGAATTTGCTAAAGTTTTCAATAACTTCTATGGAACAACAAGAACCCCAGTAATTCAAGGATTGGAAAAAAATCAAAATATAATTTTTGATATTGACTGGCAAGGAGCAGATCAAATAAAGAATAAAAAATTAAATTATAAACTGATAACTTTTTTTATTCTACCTCCAAGTAAAAAGATATTATTTGAAAGACTTTCTAATAGAGACATGAAGGATAAATTAATTGCAGATGAGAGAATGAAACAATTTGATAGAGACGTATTGCATTGGATTAATTATGACTATGTGGTTATAAATGACAATTTAGAAAACTGTTTTCATAAAATAGAAAATCTGATTGAAGCTGAGATTAATAATGGATCAAAAGACTATGATAAAAATTTTATTAAAAGTCATATTGATAAAATTTTATTATAGATTTTCTAATTCTTTAGTTAATAGATAATATGTATCAAAGGACAAATTCTGAGGCCTTAAATCCAAATTTAAATTAAGTTTTTTTGCAATTTTATCGTAATTCTTAAACAGTTGACTTAAAGGTTTTTTTATTTTTTTTCTTCTTTGATTAAAAAAAACCCTTGTTACTTTTTCTAAGTTTTTGGGATTATCTAATTTTATAAAGTTTTCTTTAGGAGTAAAAATTAATAAAGAGCTATCAACTTTAGGTTTAGGTTTGAATGAGTTTGGTTCAATATCAATTATTTTTTCAATTTTAAGTTTCCAGTTTGAAATTATCGATAATCTTCCATAATTTGATCCATCATTTTCACTGATAATTCTATCAGCAACCTCTTTCTGAAACATTAAAATAAGTTTATCAAACCAAAATTCTGTATTTATATTTATTATCCATTTAGTAAGAATTTCAGTTGAAATATTATAAGGAAGATTTCCAAAAACTGTAATTTTGTTTTTAGATAATTTTTCCTCAGAAAAATTAAGTATATCCTGATTATAATAAATTGCTTTATCTTTGAATTTATCTTTTAATAAATTTAAAAGATTAGTATCTTTTTCTATCAAAAAAATTTCTTTTGGATTTTTTTTTATTATTTCTTGAGTAAGATTTCCTGTTCCAGGACCAACTTCAAGAATAGACTTGTTTTTTATTTCTGTACAATTTGTTATTAATTCTAAAATATTTCTATCAATTAAAAAATTTTGACCAAGACTTTTTTTAGCTTTTAGTGTCACTTAATTTTATCTAAAAATTTAATAGCATCAATTAAACTTTGAGGATCTGATTTGTTTTTTCCAATCATATTATAGTTTGGTCCATGGTCTGGTGATACTCTCAAAAAGGGTAAACCTAAAGTTATATTTATTGCATTGAAGTTATACAAAGCTTTAATTGGTGCTAAAACTTGATCGTGATACATTCCAACTATTACATCAAATTTTTTTGTGTTTTGTTTTAAGAAAATAGTATCAGCAGGAAAAGGTCCTTTAATATCAATTTTTTTATTCTTTAAAACTTTTATAGCTGGTTTGATTATTTTGGTCTCTTCACTTAATTTAAAGAAGTTTTCACAATGAGGATTTAGACCAGTAATAGCAATTTTAGGCTTCTTTAAAATATATTTTCTATAAAAATCAGAAATTAATAAAATTTTTGAAACAATTATCTTTTTTTCTATCTTTTTTGATACTCTACTAATGGGTAGATGAGTAGTAACTGGGGAAACAGACAAGTCTCTATTATATATCAACATAGAAAAATTTTTTATTCTAAATTTTTCAGATATATATTCTGTTACACCTTGATACTTATTTTTTAAAAAATATTTTTTTGAAATAGGTCCATTGATCAAACCCTTTGTTTTAGTATTATTCAAAATAAAGAAAGCTTTTTCAAAACATTTTGTTAAGTATTTATTTGACTTAGAAGAAATTTTCTCAAAGGGTTTTGAAAACTTATAATCTACATTAAAAATATTAAGTAAATTTCTATTTAAATTAACAATCTTTTTATTAGTAAAGTTAACCAAATTAAGATCTAATTTTAATCCAATTTTCTTGAATTGAGCTGAAAGCAATTTTTGTGAACCTATAAGTATAATAGGTCTTTTTTTATTAAATTTCCTAAAAGATTTATAAATAATTTCTGAAAAGACACTGTTTGGTTCTCCACAAATTATTATTATGGGATTATTTGACATCTATCTTAGAATTAATTTTAATTTTGTTAAAATATATTTGTGAAAATTGTTCAAATTGTTTTCTTTGTTCAAACTCAATTAAATTTTTTAATACTAATTCCTCATCCTGCTCTTGTTTAATTAAATTTTTATTATTGATTAATAATATCATAAAACTACCTCTAATTTTTTGAGGTAGAGAAACTTCTCCGATTTCCATATTTTTTAATATCTCTCTAATTTCATTAGATAACTGACTTTCTTTTACTTTTCCAATTGAACCTCCAAATTTAGCACTTTCAGAAATACTAAATTTTGTAGCAGTAGATTTAAAACCGATTGTATCTATATTCAAGTTTATTTCGTTTACTTTTTGCTTAAATTCTTCAGAGCTATTCGCCTGGAAAATAATCTCTGACAAATCATATTCTATTATGTTTTTAATATTCAATTTATTATCATTTATTTTTTTTTTGAGTTTATTTTTATCAATATTAATTTGATTACTGAATTTTTTATTTATGAGACTATTCCATAAAATTTCTAATTTTATCTTTTCTTTTACTTGACTTAACTTGACATTATAAGATTTAAGATATTCTATTAATTCTTTTTCATTACTTATATTTAGTCTTAGGTAAAAATTTTTGAGAATATTTTCTAGTAACTCCTGTTGATTAAATTTTTTTAAATCATAATATTTTTCAAGTTCATTAATTTTTATTTTTTCTCTTATTAAGGAGTCATTGGCAATTTTTAATCCTTCAGACTTTTGCAATTTCTTTAATTCATTATTTAGTGCTAATAGATATTTATATTCAATCTCTACATCGGCGTTTGTTATTATTTCATCGTTTACTTTATTGATAATCTTTATTTCTGATGCAATTAAAGGTGAAGAATTAATCAAATTTAACAAAATCAAAAAAAATGAAAAAGAAATTTTTAGAATTAGAATACGCATCAATCTACCCCTGGTAAATCAATGGATGTTCCAAAAGGCATTAGTGTGATTGAGAAAAATATACTTTCTTTAGGTTTTAAATCACCATCATTATAATAATCTTTTTTGTATTCTATTCCAGCTGTTAGGCAATCCATTTTGTATTGATAAATAAGATTATAATATTCTGTAAGATCTGTTTTTTTGTTCTTTCTTGTTTTGAATTTTAGATTTTTATTTGCATCAATTTTAAGTGAAGTTTCATTAGCTATAAAACTTTCATTACCAATATCATTATTTTCTTCAATAAATTCAAACGATGTCACAAAATTATTAACTTTAAAAGTAGAGTCAATTTTATGGTAATTTATTTGGTCCATATTATTATCGGTTAAAAAATCGTAACTCAAATCAATAAATTTTTGAGGTTTAAAATTGAATTGACCAGTGATATTTGACATTTTTTTACTTAGAGAACTTTTAATTGGCAAATCATTGTTTTCTGAACTTCTAAATGATGATGCTAAATTGAAAGAAAATATCTCATTTACCTGATCACTATTATTAAAAATTTTAAATTCATTACCAATAGTTATTGAGCTATCGCCCTCGAGAGTTTCATTAGTACCTATTCTGTTAATTGAGTAAATATTATTATAATCAATCATTCGATCAAATCCGCTTATATTTTTATTTTTGAATGGATTAAATTTTCCAACAAATATTGGGGTCAAAGAACTTGAATATTTGTAACCTTCTTTTTTCAAAGGAATTTTGGAATTGAATTGAATAATACCTTGTAAGTCATTTTCTGTTTTATTTTTTAAATAACTTGAATTCTCAGAGTCGGCATTAAAATTTTTCATCAAAATTTCAAAGTTACTAATAAATCCTAAATTATTAATAGTATCTAAAGACTTGTATGAAAGGTCATTTATTAATACTTTTTCATTAACGTTTGTATTAAATAACTTGTTATAACCTGTGTTGGTTAAAGTTAAAAACCCATCTAGTCCAGTGTCAATATTCTTAGTTATATTAAAGTTAGGTAAAATAAACTCATATTTATCGCTATCTTTTTCTTTACTTAAACTCTCATATATCTCTGTTGAAATTGAAAAGTCCAAATCATCATTAGAGCCTTGAAAATTAATTTTCGAATTTAAAGTTGTATTAGAACTAACTATTGGTGAAGTAATGTCATAGGATTTTAGATATTTATTTCCAGATGTTGATTGGAGTTGAATATTCATTTCTGAAGTATCAAAATACTCTAAGTCAGTGTTAATTTTAGAATTTGAAAAAAAGTGAGTTCTAGAATCACTATCATCCAAAAGATTAATGCTGTCGTTTTTAATACTTGCATCAAAAGTGTGTTCTGTTTTTTTTGTCATTAATCTATATTCACCTTGCAAAATAGTCTCTGAATTATCATAAAATCTTGGAGATAAAGTAAAATCTGAATTATCTGCAATCTCAAAAAAATAAGGTATCTTAAAATAACTATTTGAATTGTTAGCTGAAAATGTTGGTGTTAAAAAACCTGATCTTCTATCTACAGAGGGATCAGGATGAAAAAATTTAGGAAAATATAAAACTGGGATATCAAAAAACTTAAGTAAAGCATTTGTATAATTAACAGTGTTTTCTTTTTGATCGTGAACAATTTTTTCAGCTTGAATTGACCATGGAGGACATCCATCTCTTTTCTTACAATTAGTATAAACTGATTTTTCCATTGTTAATTTTTTATCTTTAAAATTAAATGATCTGCTTTTTACTCTTGGTAGATAGTTGTTGATAGAAATTGTATTATCTTTATTAATAACTAAATCTTTTCCAGCAATCTTTTTTTCTTTAAGATGATAGTATAACTTTTCGATATCATATATATTAAGCTCTGAGTCTGTTAATTGGGCATTTTGGGCCACAAGCAAATCTTCTCTAAGTGAAATGTCAAGTTCCTTTATAACTAATTTATTACCTCTTAAATCTTTAATTAGAGTCTTGTCATTTGAGAATATTTTTTGATCTAATCTATTATATGTAATATTTGAGGTTTCAATATTATATTGATCATTTTTATCAATATTTGTTGAACCATAAGATTTGACTATATTTTTATCTAAGTCATATACAATTTTTTGTGTTTCGATTTTTAATAAGTTCTTTTTATCTTCAAAAACAACATCTTCAGTAATAGTGTAAATTTGTTTTTTTTTATCTAAAATAAGTTTTTCGCCATAAATAGTTATTCCTAAATTATTTTTTACAATTATCTTGTTGGAAGCTTTTATAAAATCATTATTTATTGTTTCAATATTTTCTGCTTCAAATTCAAATGTTTCAGTATAACTATTAGAAATAAGTAAAAAAAAGATAGTAGTTATGTTTATAAAAAAAAATTGAAATTTATTTTTCATTTATCCTTACCAAGTTCATTGTTATTATCAATAACAAGATCATTTGCGGGCCCCATATTGAGAAAATGTAGGGAACATCTTGAGTCTCAATAATCACACTAAAGAAATGATTGATATAATAGATTATAACAGACACCAATATTCCAAATGTTATGTGAAAAATTTTTGATTTATTGTACTTTATTTTAAGCATTATAATTGAGGCAATACACACCATTAAAGTGAGATAAATAGGATAGGAGTACAACTTATGACTATAAGCATTGAGTGTTTCAGTGTTGTATCCAAGAAGTTCATAATCTTTTTTTAATTCATTTAATTTGAATATATTTAAAGAGGAAAAATTTTCAAAAATTGTCAATATTTTCTCGATATCAAAATTGGATTCCAACAACAATTGATTAATTCTTTTTGAATTATTATTTTCACTTATCGTGACGTCCTCTAAAACCCAGTTTTTACTTTGAATATTTGCTTTTTTTGCGATGATAATTTTTTCTAGATAAAAGTTGTCATCGAATTGTGATATTGAAATATTTAACAAATTTGTATCTTGAAGCTTCTCAGCATTAATATAATTTGTACTATTATTTATTTCATCTCTAATCCAAAGACCATTTCCAGTGACTACAGCAAGATACTTATCATCTTTGGTGTATTGATTTTTGATTTCAAGATAAAAAAATTTTAAATTAGAAGATATATTATAAAATATTATAATCATAAAAATTCCAATTACAAAAGCTACTGTGCTAATAATTTCAATTATTTTTATATTTGTAATTCCATAGGTTTTGTAAACAATAATTTCATTTGTTTCTATAATTTCAATAAAAAAAGCAATAGTACTAATTAAAAAGATAAACGGAGCGATTTCAAAAAAAAGTGAAGGGGCGTTTAGTAAAGTTAAAAAAAGAGGTAAAAAAACATCACTACTTGTATCATTCAAAAATTTTATTTCTTCAAATAAATTCATAATAACAATCATTACAAAAAAAATTAAGCTTACTTTAAGAATATTAAAGATATAGTTTAGATAGATATATTTTTTATAAGTGGAAATCATAGATTATTGATAGTGATAAATTTTTTTGTGAAGATAAATATATTGTATAGCAATTAATAAAAATGGCAAAATAACTGCCAACTGAAAATATAATATACTTTTTGATGCAAGTGAAATACTTAACTCAGACATAACAAGTATAACTGTTCCAATTATAAAAATTATCGATCTAAAATATTTTTGATTAAAATTTTCTTTTGAGAATAAAAATAAAAAACATGCACTTAAAACTAATGAAATATAATAAAATGGTTTAATCAATCTTTTAAGTAATTCTTGTTGAAGAATATTTAAAGATTCTTTATTGCAATCAAGAATGTGGTAGTAAGAACTTTTATCAAGTATATGAAAGTTGATAAAACAGTTAATTAATTTAAATGAGTCTTTTTCTTGTATCTTAAAATCTGTTATAGATTTTGTTAAATAGCTACTTAAATCAAACATTGTAGTCTTAAAATCAAATGCATTAATATTTTTCTTATTAATATTTATTATTTTGCCGTTAAACAATTTTAATGACCGTTCGTCATCATTATTTATAAGCAATCCTTTTTCTGCTTGAATAATCTTAATACTATCTTTATTTTTTGAATCTTTTAGAAATATATTTTTATAATCATTATTCGATCCCTTTTCTTCAACATAAATAGTAAGTTTATCAACTGTATCTATGAATTTTCTTTCATTTATTAATGATGGAAAAAAATCAATACTTGATAATTGAATATAAGTTCTCGCTTTATTTTGAGATAAAGGAACTATAAGTGAATTTAAGACAATTTGGATAACCAGATAAATAATTGAATATTTTAAAAAGGCATTAGCAAACTCCTTTTTATCTATTCCATTGATCCAAAATATTTTAAGTTCATTGTTATCCTCTGATTTATTAATCGTATGAAACACTGCTACAAAAAAAATAAATGGCATTAATCTAGAAACAATTTTAGGTAAATTAAGCAATGTATATTTAAAATAAATTCCTAAACCATGACCGTCTTCGGTCACAAAATCTAAAAAATTTACTGCTTGAATAACCCAAACAATTATGCTCAAACTAGCGATACAAACTAAAAAAAAATAAGTGTTATTTAAAAAAAATTTTTTAAAAATCAATTTTTTATTGTAATTAATCATTTATTATCTATAAATTTACAGTTTAAAATACAACCTAAAGTACATATATATAAAAAATGTCAATAAAAATACTATAAAAAGGATTTTACCAAATAATTCATGAAAAAATATGTCTATTAAAATTAATTATAAAAATAGTGACCTTAAAAAACCATCAAATAACCTGGTTTTATTCTCAGATGATAAATTTAGTTTAAAGCCATTAAAAAAATATATAACTGATCAAGAATTTTCCTACATAAGTGATCTATTGAAAACTAGTGATTTGAGTAAGAATTTATTTGTTTTTGAACTTAGTTCAAAAAAAAAAATAGTTTTAGTTTCAATAAAAAAAAATTCTAGAAATTCAGACATAGAAAATTTAGGAGCTGAATTTTTTGGTCGTATTAACTACGGAAAAAATTGTGAATATTTTATAAATTCTGACAGCATAATTACTAATCAAGATAATTTTATAGGATACTTTCTTCATGGATTAAAATTAAAATCATATAGTTTTAATAAATATAAATCTAAAAATGAGTCAAGATTAATTTCTATTAATATAATTGGAAATAAAAATAAACTTTCATCTCAAAATCAATTAAAGTTTAAAGCATTAGAAGAGGGAACTTTTTATGCAAGAGATTTAGTTTCAGAACCAGGAAATATTTTACACCCTGACGAATATGCAAAAAGAATAAATACACTTAAAAAATTTGGTTTAAAAATAAATATTTATGATGAAAAAAAATTAAAAAAACTTGGAATGAATTCTCTACTCGGTGTTGGTCAGGGAAGTATTAGAGGATCGTATCTAGTAACAATGGAATGGAAAGGGTTAAAAAATAATTCAAAACCTTTAGCATTTGTTGGTAAAGGAGTTTGTTTTGATACAGGTGGTATTTCATTAAAACCAGCAAAGTTTATGGAGGATATGACTTATGATATGGCAGGTTCTGCAGTGGTTGTTGGTTTAATGAAAAATTTAGCTTTAAGAAAAGCTAAAGTTAATGCCGTCGGGGTCGTTGGGCTTGTTGAAAATATGCCAGGAGGAAATGCCCAAAGGCCAGGGGATATTGTAAAATCTTATAGTGGAAAAACAATTGAAATATTAAATACTGATGCAGAAGGTAGACTAGTTTTAGCTGATGCATTAACTTTTACTGAGAAAAGGTTTAAGCCTAAATTTATGATCGATCTAGCAACATTAACTGGAGCAATTATAGTTTCTTTAGGCTCAGAGTATGCAGGTCTTTTTTCAAATGATGATAAATTGTCAAAACAATTAGTAAAAGCTGGAGAAGAAGTTGAAGAGAAAGTTTGGAGAATGCCTCTACACAAAAATTATGACAAGCTTATAAATTCAAAAAATGCTGATATGCAAAATATAAACTATGTAGGAGGTGCAGGATCTACAACTGCTGCACAGTTTCTGCAAAGATTTATTTTAAATAAAACATCTTGGGCTCATTTAGATATAGCTGGAATGGCTTTTTCGAAATATGGTGGTGCTTTAAACTCAGGAGGAGCTACTGGATTTGGAGTAAGATTATTAAATAAACTAATAGAGGATGATTATGAGTAATATAGAACAAACATTATCAATTATTAAACCAGATGCCGTAGAGAGAAATTTAGAAAATGAAATTAAAGAGATATTCAAAAAAAATGGCTTTTCAATACTCAAAGAAAAAAAAATTCAAATAGAAAAATCTGAGGCAGAGTCATTTTACAAGGTTCATGAGACAAAACCTTTTTATAATGATTTATGTGCTTATTTGTCATCCGGCCCCATAGTAGTGATGGTTCTTGAAAAAGAAAATGCTGTATTGAGTAATCGAGAACTTATGGGAGCAACAAATCCACTTGAAGCAACAGAGGGCACTATTAGAAAAAAGTATGGGATTTCAATTGATAAAAATTCAGTTCACGGATCAGATAGTGTGGAAAATGCGAAAACTGAAATTAATTTTTTTTTTAAAGATTAAGAACTTTTAAAATAGCTTTTGGATATAATTTATGTTCTTGAGCTAATATTCTTTTTTCAAGACTTTTTTTATTTTCGTTTTGTTTAATTTTCACTTTTTTTTGTAAAATAATCTTACCAGAATCAAGTTTTGCACTTACATAGTGCACAGTACATCCAGAGAATTTTTCATTATTCTCAATTGCTCTCTGATGAGTATTTAAACCTTTATATTTTGGAAGGAGTGAAGGATGAATATTCAAAATTTTACCTTTAAAATTTTTGATAAAATTCTTTGATATAATTTTCATAAATCCAGCAAGACAAATCAAATCTATCTTATTATTTTTAAGTTCAAGAAGGATACTTTTTTCAGATATAAATTTATTTTGAAAATTAAATACTTTTTTTTTATTTTGAACATTTTTCCAAACACTAAACCTTTTGCTTTAAAATTATTAGAAATAATTAAATCAATAGAAATAGGCGATTTTTTAGTTTTGGAGAATTTTATAAGATTTTTTAAATTACTACCCTTACCAGAAATAAAAACTGCAGTTTTAATTTTTTTAGATCCAGTTAATGTTGCCATTTAATTTAATCTTATTTTTGCCTTTTGTAATTTGACCAATAACATAGGGTTTATATTCTTTCGTAAAAATTTTTTGAATTATCTTTAATTTTTTTGGTTCTATTATTAAACAGAATCCAACTCCACAATTAAATGTCTTTAGCATCTCCTTATCACTAATATTGTTTGCTTTTAACCATTTAAAAATTTTTAGGGGTTTAATTTTATCTAAATTAATTTCTGCAACCAAATTATCAGGAATAACTCTTTTAATATTATCCGAAAGTCCTCCTCCAGTTATATTAGCACAACCATTTATTAAATTTTTTTGAAATAGATTTAGAATTTCTTTTACATATATTTTTGTTGGTTTTAAGAGTTCTTTTTTTAAAAAATTATTTTTTTTAATATTTATTTTTTTTTCTTTTAATAGATGTCTTACTAACGAAAAACCATTTGAATGAAGACCACTTGATGGAATAGCTAAAATTAAATTATTCAACTTAATCTTTTTTTTTTTTAGAATTTTATTCTTACCAACTATTCCTACAGCAAATCCCGCAATATCAAATTTTCCTTGTTCATATGTTCCAGGCATCTCAGCTGTTTCACCACCAACTAATTCACACCCAGATTGTTTACATCCAGTTACAATTCCTTTGATAATAGATTTTAATTTTTTAAGATCGATTTTGTTAATCGATATGTAGTCTAAAAATAAAAGTGGTTTTGCACCCTGAACAATTAAGTCATTGACACTCATCGCAACAAGATCTATCCCAATTGTATCAAATTTTTTAAGAGTATTGGCAATTTCAACTTTTGTTCCAACCCCATCTGTGCATGCTACAATTTTTGGCTGCTTAATATTATTTGGAATATCAGATATTGAGCCAAAACCACCTATGTTCGAAAACTTTTTTTTGCCCTTTTTTTTTGTAGAAATTGAAGAAATGAAGCTAACAAAACTATCAGCAGCATTTATATCTACACCACTTTTTTTATATGTTAATAAGTCTTTATTCATTAATATATGTTATGAAATCTATTAATAAATTTATTCATTTGAAATTCTTATATATTTTTTTTGTAATTCTATCTTTAAATATATTTTTTTTTTCCACAACTAAAGTTGAAGGAAAACCCTTTGAAGTAAAAAAAATAGAAGTATCAAGACCATTTGAGATAAATTTTGATAAAAATGATGTAATAGACGAAGGTTTTAAGAAAGGCTTTAAAAAATTATTATCCTTAATAGTAAATTCCTCAGATAAAAAAAAAATTAATAAAATAAAGCTAAATGAAATAAAAGGGATGGTTGAATCTTTTTCATTTGAAGAGGAAAATTTTATAGATGATATTTATAATATGAAAATGAGCGTATCATTTAATAAAAAAAAAGTTTTTAGATACTTAGAGGAAAAAAATATTTTTCCATCAGTACCATTAAAAAATAAATTTTTGTTTATCCCGATAGTTATTGATGAAAAAAAAAAAGATTTATTAATTTTTGACAATAATAAAATTTTTGAGGAATGGAATAAAATATCTGAGGAATATAATCTAATCGAATATATTTTGCCAACAGAGGATCTTGAAGATATACAGATTATAAAAGATAATTATGAACTAATCGAGGAATATAATTTTAATGAAATTACTAACAAATATTATTTAAAAGACTCAATAATTGCATTAATTTTTAAAAATGAGAAAGAATTAAGAGTATTATCGAGAATTACTGTCAAAGATAATGTAATCTTAAAAAATCAAACTTTTTCTGGCATCAATCTTAAAGATATAGATGATATCCATAATTTAATTAAAAACTTGAAACTAATTTATGAAGATTATTGGAAAAATTCTAATCAAATTAATACATCTATTAAACTTGCTTTAAACGTTAAATTAAATAACTCAAACAAAAATAAAATTAATAATTTTGAAAAAAATCTACATCAAACAGATTTGATTTATGATTTTTTTATTACAAAATTTGATAGTAAATTTACTTTTTATCAAATAATATTTAATGGCACTCCAGATAATTTTTTAAAAATTATGAATACTTTTGATTACGATTTTGATACTCAAAATAAGATATGGATTCTGAAATGAGAGATTCTGATCAAAAAATAATTAAATTTGAGTATGATAGAAATCTTAGTAATAATGATTTTTTTGTATCAAAAAGTAACAAACACGTTTTTAACTTCCTAGATAATTGGCCAAATTGGAATAAAAAATTTCTTAATATCATTGGTGAAAAATTTTCAGGAAAAACTCATTTGGTAAATATATTTCTCAAAAAATATAATGGGATAAAGTTTGATTCAAAGCTTTTTAAGGATGAGGATTTAAAAAAAGTTAAGATTTTTGAAAATATAGTCTTAGAAAACTTTGATGAACATATTGATGAAATGCTCATCTATACTTTAATAAATATTATTGAACAGGATAATAAATTTTTAGTTATTACTTCCAAAAAACCTGTTGTAAATATTAACTTTAAATTAGATGATTTAAAATCAAGATTAAAAAATTTTCTTTTACAGAATATCGAACAACCCGATGATGAATTGATTTTCGCAATTATCATTAAAAATTTATCAGATCGTCAAATTTCAATGGATAAAAAATTTATTGATTATATAATTAAAAGAGTGGACAGATCGTATAGTAAAATATTTGATTTCATATATAAGATTGATGAGATTAGTTTAAAAAAGAAAAAATCTATAGACTTTAAAATAATAAAAGAAGTTTTAGGAGAATAATTGAATAAATATAGAAGCCATAATTGTAATGAATTGAGAAAGAAAGATATTGGAAAAAATGTTTTCCTATCAGGATGGATTAATAAAAAAAGAGATCATGGAAATCTTCTATTTATTGATCTTAGAGATAATTATGGAATTACTCAGTGTATAATTGATAAAGAAAATTCCAATTTTAAAGAATTAGAAAAAACCCAACTTGAAACAGTTATAAAGATTAATGGAAAAGTGGTTGATAGAACAAAAGATACCATTAATAAAGATATAGAAACTGGTGATATAGAAGTTGTTATAGAAGATTATTTTGTCTTAGGGACTTGTAGAGAATTACCAATGCCTGTTTTTAGTGATCAGGAATATGCTGAGGAAATAAGATTAAAATATAGATTTTTAGATTTGAGAAGAAAAAAAATTCATGAAAATATAATTTTAAGATCAAAAGTTATTTCTTTTATAAGAAATGAAATGAGTAAATTAGGTTTCTTGGAGTTTCAAACACCCATCTTAACATCTTCGAGTCCAGAAGGGGCAAGAGATTTTCTTGTTCCAAGTAGATTAAATCCAGGAAAATTTTATGCACTCCCTCAAGCACCACAACAATTTAAGCAACTAATAATGGTATCGGGATTTGATAAATATTTCCAAATTGCACCTTGTTTTAGAGATGAAGATGCAAGAGCTGACCGTAGTCCTGGTGAGTTTTATCAATTAGATTTGGAGATGTCTTTTGTTGAACAAGAAGATGTGTTTAATGTAGTGGAGGAATTACTAGTAAATACTTTTAAAAAATTTTCAAATAAAAAATTAATGTTTGAAAAATTTCCTAAGATTTCATATTCAGAAGCATTATTAAAATATGGTACTGATAAACCTGATTTACGAAATCCTTTAATTATAAATGATATAACTGAAATTTTTTCAAGACAGGATATTACTTTCGAAATATTTAAAAAACTTGTTAAATCTGGATCAAAGGTTAGATGTATTGTTACCAAAAATACTAAAGATAAGCCTAGAAGTTTTTTTGATAATATTGATAAATGGGCAAAAGAACAGGGTGCCTCAGGTCTCGCATATTTTACAATTGAAGAAGATAAAAAAATTTCAGCCAAAGGCCCGGTTGGTAAATTTTTTTCAGAAGACGCTTTAAAAGAAATAATGAAAAAAACTGAGGCCAAAGTAGGTGATAGTATTTTTTTAGCTTGTAGTAAACAAAGAGAATTAGAGAAAATTACATCCCTAGCTAGAGAAAAAATTGCTAATGATTTAAATTTGATTGATGAAAATATTTTTTCTTTTTGTTGGGTTGTTGATTATCCAATGTTTGAAAAAGACGAACAAACAAATAAAATCGAGTTTAGTCATAATCCATTTTCTATGCCCCAGGGTGATATTAATAAAATCAATTTTGAAAAACCTCTAGATATTCTTGCATATCAATATGATATTGTTTGTAACGGTATAGAACTATCCTCTGGAGCAATAAGAAATCATATTCCAGATTTAATGTATAAACTTTTTTCTATTGCCGGTTATGATAAAAAACAAGTTGATACTAAATTTAGTGGAATGATAAACGCACTAAGCTATGGTGCTCCTCCGCATGGAGGAATAGCTCCTGGAATTGATAGAATAGTCATGCTTTTAGCAAATGAAAAAAATATTAGGGAAGTTACAATGTTTCCGATGAATCAAAACGCTCAAGATTTAATGATGAATGCACCATCTGAAATAAATGAAAAACAATTAAAAGAATTAAATTTATCTTTGAAATTAAAAAAATAGTTTATTTTTTCCCTTTAAGACTTATTTTAACATCAGATAAATCTACCAAATTTTTTTTATAATTATTTCTTACAAAACCCTTACTAGTAATATCTTTAACAATTTTAAGTAATTTATTTTGGTCATCTGAATTTTGTTCATCAAAATTTGTATTTTCAGAAGACCCTATTGCTGGCGTATGAGCAAGATCCTCTCTATTTTGATAAGAAATAGCTAATTCTCTAAAAATATAATCCAATATAGATGTTGCGCTTAATATTCTATCATTTCCATGAACTTTACCAGATGGTTCAAATTTTGTTCCTACAAACGCACTGATAAACTCATCTAAAGGCACACCATATTGAAGACCAAGGGATACAGCGATTGCAAAGTTATTCATCAGCGCTTTCACTAATTCACCTTCTTTGCTTGTATCAATAAATATTTCACCAATTTTTCCATCTTCATATTCTCCAGTATGCAAGTAGACTTTATGATCACCAATAGTTGCTTTTTGTATATATCCCTTCCTTCTATCAGGCATGCTAAATCTTTTACCGTTTTTTTCTGATGAAGCTGTTTTAGATTTTATCAAATTTTCAAATTTTTGAGAAGCTGGTTTTTGGATTTCAGAAACAACATCAATTTTATTCTTTTCTGTAATCTGATTATTTTTAGGGTCTAAGCTTTTAGTTTTTCTATTATCTAATTTGACATCAAGAACCTCGAATTTTCCGTCATCTCTTTTTTCAAGATTTTTAAGTTCTGTCTCGTTAACATCATCCAAGTAATGATTTACTTTAAAAGTACATGTGTAATAAGTTTCTATTAAGTATTTTGCCATTTGACCCCAATTTTTAAAATTAATTTGAATTATGATTCAAATTATTTATATACAAAATCAAATTTTAGTCTAATTTATTTTATACAATTTTAAATTGAAACTTTATTTATTTCTATGTTGACATTTTTGAAAAAAATTTTCATTTGGTGGAATCAAGTTACTCTTGGAACAGCAATTAAAACAATTTTTTCTGGAAAACTTGTTGGTAAAGATAGTTTTGGAAATAAATATTATGAGAGTAAAAATGGAAAAAGATGGGTTATTTACGCAGATGAAATTGATGCGTCAAAAATTCCTGTCGAATGGTATTCATGGATACATTTTACACCTAACAAAATTGAAAAAAATCATGATTTAAAAAAATATGACTGGCAAAAACCTCATCAACCAAATCTAACTGGCACTGATAAAGCTTATTACCCTAATAAAAATAAAGATGCTGTTGAAAAAAAATATAAAAGTTGGAAAAATTAAATTTATTTTTTACTTAATAAATTTTTTTATATCTCTGAGTTTTTGCAATGCAGACGAATTAGAGGGAAAATTTACAAATATAAAAATTCTAGATAAAATTAGTTCAAAAAATATATTGATTAAGCTTACAAATCAGGAAAATTATATCTATAAGGACCTTTCAATAAAAAGTATGAAATGTCAAAATTCTAAATTTGACGATAATCCTGAGACAACTGCATATATTCAGGTAAAAGATTTAACAGATAAAGATAATGATAATGTATTCGTATTTAATGGTTGGATGTTTTCATCGAGTCCTTCGATAGCTCCATTTGATCATCCAGTTTATGATATTTGGTTGGTAAGTTGTTATTAGATAATTTTCTCTTTATCTAACCAACTTACATTAAAATTAGATGATAAAAATTTTTCATGATTTAATAATTTTTTATGTAATGGAATAGTTGTCGTCACACCTTCAATTACAAATTCATCTAAAGATCTGTTCATCCTTTGTATAGCCTCACTTCTATTTCTTCCATGACAAATTAGTTTGCATACCATACTGTCATAATAAGGAGTAATTTTATAGCCTTGAAATATAGCTCCATCTACTCTAGTTCTAAATCCAGATGGTTGATGGCACATACCAATAGTACCAGGAGATGGTTGAAAGTTTTTACTTGGATCTTCAGCATTAATTCTACATTCAATAGCATGTCCCCTGGGATTAATGTCAGATTGTTTTAAAGCTGTTTCACCCTTGAAAGCTATCCAAATTTGTTCTTTTATAATATCAATACCTGTTACCATTTCTGAAACAGGATGTTCAACTTGAACTCTTGTATTCATTTCTAAAAAATAAAATTTTCCATCCTCATAAATGAACTCAACTGTACCAGCACCTTCGTAACCGATTTTACTGACCATATTCACAGTTTTTTCAAAAAGATCTTTTCTAATTTCATCATTCAAAACAGGACTAGGAGTTTCTTCAATTAATTTTTGATGTCTTCTTTGAACCGAACAATCTCTTTCATGTAAATGAACCACTCTATTTTTTCCAGCCAAAATTTGAACTTCAATATGTCTAGGGTTTTGAAAAAATTTTTCAATATACACCTCATCATTACCAAAATACTTTTTTGCTTCAGATTTAGCAGTCAAAAAAAGATTTTCAAAATCTTCCTCTTTATTTACAATTTTCATTCCTTTACCTCCACCTCCACCAGATGCCTTAATTAAAACGGGAAATCCAATTTTTCTACAAAGATTTTTTGCTTCAGTTATATTTTTTATACCACCTTCTGATCCCTCAATAACAGGCAAGCCATTTTCTTTAGCTATTTTTTTTGCTTGAATTTTATCACCCATCATTTCAATATGTTTTGAAGATGCTCCAATAAATCTGATATTATTTTTCTCTAATACTTTTGCAAACTCTGCATTTTCAGACAAAAAACCATAACCAGGATGAACTGCTTCAGTGTTTGTTAAATCAATTGCAGACATGAGAGCTGGAATATTTAAATAACTATTTGCTGGCTGATGAGACCCTATACAGACACTTTCATCTGCTAACCTTACATGCATGCTATCTCTATCAACGTCTGAATGAACAGCTACAGTAGATATACCCCATTCTTTACAAGCTCTAATTACTCTAACCGCAATTTCTCCACGGTTTGCAATCAATATTTTTTTAAACATTACTCGAGAACAATTATTGTTTGACCAAATTCAACTGGTTGACCATCTTCAACACATATTTCTTTTACTATACCGTCTGCAGTAGACGGGACATGATTCATAGTTTTCATAGCTTCAACAATCATTATAGTGTCTCCTTTTTTAATTTTTTTCCCAACTTCAATAAATTTTTTTGCTCCAGGTTCAGGAGCATGGTAAGCAGTACCAATTATAGGAGAAGTGATTTCAATCCCGGATTTTAACTTTTCCATTTTTTCATTATTAACTTGTGCAGATGATGAAGAGTCAGAAATGTTTTGTCTATTGATTGAAAAATTATTTTTGGAAACTTTAATCTTTGTATCTTTTTCAGTGTATTCTAGCTCTGTAAGATTAAATTCTTCCAGATAATCACTGAGTTCTTTTATAATTTTTTTATCGATTTTCATTTTTTTAAAAGCTTTTGCATTGAAATTATGGCTAAAATATAACTTTCAACCCCTAAACCAAAAATTCCACCAGTAACTATATCGCTTATTAGAGATTTTTGCCTAAATTCTTCTCTTTTATAAATGTTAGAAATATGTACCTCAATTATAGGTTTTTTAAAAATATCCAATGCATCTCTTATAGCAACTGAGGTATGAGTAAAAGCAGCTGCATTTATTATTATTCCATCAAATTTTTTTATTGAGTTTTGAATTATCGTTACTAATTCGCCCTCAACATTTGATTGCACGAATTCAGCATTTAAATCTAATTCCTTTGATTTCTCCAAACAAATCTCTCTTAATTTATCAAACGTTATTGAACCATATTGTGATTGTTCTCTTTCACCTAATAGATTAATATTTGGACCATTAATAATAATTATTTTATTATTCATTCAGCTTTTATATACGATGAAAAAAATAAAAAAAATAAAAATTAAGGTAAATGGTAAGGTTAATGTTGTTGAAGAAGGTACCAAACTATCAAATCTTATTAAAAAAATGAAAATACCAATAAAAAAAGTAGCAATTGAATTAAATAGAAAAATAATTAATAAAAGATACATTTGTAGAATTATTTTAAAAAAAAACGATCATATAGAAATAGTTCATTTTATTGGAGGTGGTTAAAATTGAAAAAAGACAAATTATTAATAGCTAAAAAAAGTTTTAATTCTAGATTAATTGTAGGTACAGGAAAATATAAAACTATGCCCGAATGTGCAAAAGCAATTAAATTATCTGGTGCTGAAATAGTGACTGTAGCTGTAAGAAGAGTCAATATTGTTGATAAAAAAAAACCACTTTTAATGGATTATATTGATCCAAAAAAAATAACTTATTTACCAAACACTGCTGGATGCTTTAATTCTAAGGAGGCACTAAGAACATTAAGATTAGCAAGAGAAATCGGGGGATGGAAATTAGTTAAGCTTGAAGTATTGGGAGATAAAAAAAACTTATTTCCAGAAATGATTGAAACTCTTAAATCAACAGAAATTTTAACTAAAGAGGGATTTAAAGTTATGGTTTATTGTAATGATGACCCCTTAATGGCAAAGAGATTAGAAAATGCAGGAGCCTCTGCAATAATGCCTTTAGCGGCACCTATTGGTTCTGGTTTAGGAATTTTAAATAAAGTTAATTTAAAAATAATTAGAAAACAAACAAAATTACCCTTAATTGTTGATGCTGGTTTAGGACAAGCTTCAGATGCATCTATTGCTATGGAACTTGGTTGCGATGGAGTTTTGGTTAATACCGCTATTGCAAAAGCAAAAAAACCTTTTGGTATGGCTCTAGCATTTAAAAACGCAGTGATATCAGGTAGGCAATCTTATCTTTCCGGACGAATAGAAAAATCCTTGATGGGAAAACCTTCTTCACCTACAGAAGGCATTATTTAGCTTTTTTAAAATATCTTTTTTTCTTAAATGTTTTTTTCTTAAATTTTTTCTTATCTTTAATATTAATAACATTATCTTCTTTTTTTTGTTGTTCTAAATTTTTAAGAGTTTTAAAATTTTCAATAAGTTCTAAAGTTTTATTTGTTTTATTTTTTACATTTATAATATATTCAGGAATTATTAGTGTGTTATCTGATATAATATCAATCTTAATTTTATTTTTTTTTTCAAAATAAGTTAGATCATCCATAAAATTTTCTTTTAAAAAATCAGAGATTTTTTTACAGACTTTCAATTCAACAAATTTAGCTTTATTAATTACGGCTTTTATTTCAACTAATTTAAGGATTTTTTGGGCAAAAGATTCATCTGTTAAATTAATTTTCCATTTAACGGCACTTTCCCTAAGTCTTTGTCTAGACATCTCTAGTAAACCAAAATTACTTATTCTTCCAATTTGAATTCTTGCTCTATCTGATCGACATTTTTCTTTAAGTCTTCGTTCAACAAGTCTTCGATTCCCATAGCTTAGCATATCAATAAAATCAATTATTATTAGACCTGACAAATCTCTAATTTTAATTTGTCTCGCAATCTCATCTGCAGCCTCTAAATTTGTGTCTAATGCAGTGCT